>ENA-OQAS01000277-OQAS01000277.1-human-gut-metagenome-genome-assembly--contig:-NODE-277-length-27418-cov-2.913671_pt1 | contig 27418 bp, 35 predicted proteins | sample MGYA00242733_ERZ504523 | MGnify/ENA primary metagenome ERZ504523 (study PRJEB26092, sample SAMD00036239) | human gut metagenome | host: Homo sapiens | study: EMG produced TPA metagenomics assembly of...
CTGGAGAATTTGATAACAAAGAACAGTTTATGGAAATGAAGGAGGCTGGTAAAAGCTTTCCGTATGCACAACATATAAACACAGTCTGCAATGATAAAATAAAATATTCCAGAGGATTTTAACGGAATATTTGTTGTAGAGGAAAGTTATTATGAAACAGATGGAAAACGTCATGCGTCACCACATTTATTTCTGATTACAGATAGTAACGCTGGAGTTATACTTTCTTCTTATGAAATTCCTGCAGGAGAAGACAAGAATACATTTTCTTATAACTCAATGAAGAGTGTAGATTATAGTGAACTTAAAAAATCTGAGAAGTTTACGCCAGCATTATATAAGGAAAATAATGGAAGCTGGGAGGGAGGAAGCGTAAGCCAGTTTACACCAGTTATGATATTCAGATTATGGGAGCGTTTTTCAGAAGCTTGTCTTGAGGTATCAGAAAGCATGGAGGTGAATGGAAAGAGAACCTTCGGATATGATGTTCCTATTATTTATAAGAGAGTATAGAACAATTGGACTGCCAGCCAGGATATAAAGCACAGTATTTAATATTACCAGTGGGATAGTTTATTTGTATGATTGGAATTTAAGAAGCACTATAAGGCACAGTATTTAGTATTGCCAGCCGGATTATCCTGCTGGCAATTAACTGGCAGTGGTGCAAGGTAGTTATTCTGTAAGTTCCTTCATAAGTGAGTTTACAGTTGTAATTTCATTTATCCGGCCAACATTGTCACCACAGAAGATTAAGCCATTATCCACATCTCCCTTTACAGCATTTATAAGAGCTTTTGTAATACAATATGGAACCTTTGCAGGGTTACATTTTTCAAGACAATTGTAGCATTTGGAAATAGGAATTCTTGAATTGTCAAGTTGTTTAATAAATGCATTGCGAAGTGCTCTTCCAGGCATTCCGACAGGACTTTGGATAATCTGAACATCTTCTTGTCTGGCATTGATATAAGCCTGTTTATAAGCAGGTGATGCATCACATTCTTTAGTAGCAACGAATCTGCTTGCTATCTGCACTCCATCAGCTCCAAGGTTAATTGCATGAATAATATCCTGTTTATCGAATATTCCACCTGCAACAATAACAGGTATTTTTTTGAGTATTTATCTTCATATTCTTTTTTACATTCTATAATATTAGTTATTTCATTATCGAAATCAAGTGAAGCTGTATTGTTCAGCTGTTCATTAGAAAATCCGAGGTGTCCGCCAGCCTTTGGTCCTTCTATTACGATAAAATCAGCGGTTCGGTCATACTTATGTGACCACATTTTTAATATAAGCTGTGCAGCTCTTTTTGATGATATGATAGGAGCTATCTTAGTCTGACAGGCTTTGTCTACAAGTGCTGGTAAATCTATCGGAAGACCAGCACCGCTGATAATTATATCGGCACCTGCTGCAACAGCTGCTTTTACATGTTCTTTATAATGTTTAAGTGCAACCATAATATTTACGCCAACAAGTCCATTACCACCGGCAATTTCTTTAGCTTTACGGATATGTTTCTTTATTGCTGCTAAATTGCAGCCGGCCTGATCATATTCAAATGCATCATCATCATAACCAATCTGGGCAGTTGAAATAATTCCGACTCCCCCTCCTTTGCTACTGCACCTGCAAGACCGCTTAAGCTGACACCAACACCCATGCCACCTTGAATAATTGGAATTCTTGCTGTTTTATTACCAATATGTAATTCGGGAAGCTTATATTTATTTGTACTAAGATTCATATTAAACCAATCCTCATTTCTATGTATATATTGTTGGAGTATACAAGAATTATTGAACCATTATCACAATGTTTTGATACTCAAACTATTGTGATAATAATACATCGTGGCAGAGATGTCAAGATTTTATTATTAACAATACTTCTTGATATAGTATTTAAAACTATGAAGATTAATAAAATTCACTATAAAGTATCAAAAATACCATTCAACTCCAAAATCCAACCGAATACCGAAGGGTTATATATATCTTTCAAATGGCTGGATTACGGTAGATAAAATACTCACATTTACGATTATTTTTGTTGCTATTTTTGTTATAATATGGTTATGTATCTATATACCAATAAGAATTAAAATAGCCAGGATTAATAAAATATTTAGTTAGTAATGTATACACAGATATAAAATGCCTGGCACATAATAGAAGAAAGGAAGCCTGTTACAATTACATTATTATAATATATTTAGATATGTTGGATATATTAGATATGCGGATATATTGATATGTTGTATACATTAAAAGTGTTAGATATATTTGCTCGATTATATTAGTGATAATTAATAAGACAGGTGTATAAAAGACTATGGACAAAGTTAAGAAGCATACAATACGTGTCAGGTATGTAATATTATCTGTGATAGGTTTTGTTCTTGCTGTGATAATAGGAATAGTTACGATTGCACTTGTAAGCTACAAAAAGCAGCCGAAGCTTACAGATGGTGAGAAACAGGAATTAGATAACACGGATCTTTTAAAACGCCAGACTAGTCCTGAGAGAGCCAAGATAATAGAGGATAATAATGATGCGTTAAAAGAACGTATAAGAATGATTAGCCAGGCAAAGGAAGAAATAATACTTTCAACCTTTGATTTCAGGTCTGATGATAGTGGAAAGCTTATATTAGGTGCACTTATTGATGCGGCAGACAGGGGAGTATCGGTTAATGTTATAGTTGATGGAGTGTCAGGTTTTCTTAGAATGAGGGGCAATGCGTATTTTGAGGCACTTGCGGCTATGCCAGAGGCAACAGTTAAGATATATAACAAGGTCAATCCGTTAAAGTCTTATAAGTCAATGGGAAGACTGCACGACAAATATATAGTTATAGACAGGCAGAATTATATTCTTGGTGGACGTAATACATTTAATTATTTCCTTGGAGATAATGAGGGACATAAGAATTATGACCGAGATGTGTTAGTATATTGTGCCAAGACAGATGAGAACAGTTCGGTCAACCAGCTTATAGACTATTATGACAGCGTGTGGGAACTATAAGGAGAGCAAGACTCTTTTATCAAGCAGTAAGACTTCTTATAAAGAAAGATAGCTGCAAAGGACAAGGTTAAGACAGCCAAAGATGAGCTTTTAGCAGGTTATGAGGCATATTGTGCTGATAATCAGGAGTTCGTAGACAATACAGATTATGCCAGTGAGACAGTGGAGGTCAACAGCATAGCACTTCTTAGCAATCCGATAGATTACAAGGTAAAGAAGCCGGTTGTGTGGTATCAGCTTGTAAGGCTTATGAAATCGGCAGATTCTAAGGTGAAGATACATACACCTTATATAATATGTAATGATTATATGTATGAAGGACTTACTGAGATATGTGATAAGGTAGAAAATGTATCTTTGATGACTAATTCTATTGGTAATAATGGTAATCCATTTGGCTCGGCAGATTATTATGTTAATAAAGATAAAATACTTAATACCGGGCTTGAGGTATGGGAGTACGAGGGCGGATATTCTTATCATGGAAAGTCGATACTTATAGATGATAATATATCGGTCATTGGCTCATTTAATGTGGATATGCGAAGTGTCTATCTGGATACGGAGCTTATGCTTGTAATTGACAGCAGGGAGATTAACAGCCAGTTAAATGAAGCTATGGAGTCATATGAGCATATAGCAAGAAAGGCTGATGCAGATGGAAGTTACGACAATCCATATGATGTAGAACCTGTGGAGCTTACGCCATACAGGGAAAAGAGAATGAAGCTTATCAAGAACTTTATATTGTGGACGAGATATCTATTTTAAAATACAGACATATTTATAATGCAAGATATGGAGATTAACTATGAAGATGACAACTCTGTGTTATATTGAGAAAGATAACAACTATCTAATGTTACATAGAACCAAGAAAGAAAATGATATCAATAATGGTAAGTGGATTGGTGTTGGAGGTCACGCAGAGGGCTGTGAGACACCAGAGGAATGTCTTTTAAGGGAAGCGAAGGAAGAGACAGGACTTACACTTACGGCATATCGTTTCAGGGGGCTTATAACATTTATAAGTGATGAATGTGAGCCTGAGCTTATGTGTCTGTTTACCGCGAATGACTATGACGGTGAGGTAAGCATATGTGATGAAGGCGACCTTTGCTGGGTTAGTAAAGATAAAATATTAGAGCTTCCAACGTGGGAGGGTGACGCTGTATTTTTAAAGCTTCTCCTTAGTGATGAACAGAGATTTTTTACAATAAAGTTAAGATATGAGGGCGATAAGCTCATTGAAAAAAATGTACAGTTTTATTAAGAAAATGTATATATATGCCGATATACATTAAGCTACGGAGAGCACATTTATTCAATGGATTGATTGCTGTTGGATAAGTGTGTTTTTTTATGCACATTTATTTTACTTACCACTTGGACCGTATAGGAAAGTGGAGCGGCTGTGACTGACTGAACAGCGGCAGGAAGGAGAAAAATGGATATTAATACACAGACATTCAGAGAAAGCTATACTGATTATTACAATCAGAAGATACTTGCTAATGAAAATGCTGATGAGAATGACTGGCGCAGTATGTCTGATAAGCAGTGGGACAAAATGCTTGACGGAATAGACGACTACGTTGATGATTTCAAGGAGAACTTAAAGAGGCTTAAGGAGATGCAGGATAAGGCGGCAGACAGAGCGGCGGCGGACGCAAGGTCAGATATGAGGGCTAATGCGGCGGCAAGTGCGGCACTTAGGACAGCGGCATATGGTTTTGTGTCACAGACAGTAGCAGGTGATGATACATCTGATAAGGCTGATTATGAGCTTACAGATGGACTTTTTCCAAGTGACCCTGAAGAAACTAAGGCTGTGAATATGTCTAAGACACAGGAAGCACTTCTTACAGGTAATACAAGTGCGGGAATATCTGGTACAGAGAGTACAAGGGAAACTGCAAGCACAAGTGATGATGATGAAAATGTAACGTGGTATATAACAGTATTTTCAGAGCAGGGCATTTCCTGTGCTTCATTTGATAAAGACGGCAATAAGACAGAACTTTGGGATATTCCGTATAATAACAGCAGTGATTATAAGAAGGTATTAGATTTCTTAGACAGATTTGAGAAGGATGCTAACCTGAAATTTTCCAGTGATAAGCAGTTCTGGGTAGATTTTCTTGCTGGAAATATTGATGTGGACAAGATAGTTAAAGAATACAGCGGTGATTAATATGCTTGAGGTAAAGGAATTACAATATTTTGTCGTGTGTGCAGATCTTTCGTCTTTCAGCAGAGCGGCAGAAGTATTGTATACAACACAGCCCAATGTCAGTAAGGTTATAAGAAGTCTTGAGGAGAAGCTTGGCTTTGAAGTATTTGAAAGGGATAACAGGGGCATTAAACTTACAAGGCGTGGCAGACAGGCGTATGAATATGCTGGAAAGATATTAGAACAGGAACGCCAGCTTGCGCAGATTTATAAGATTGATGACAGGGAAGAATTCAGCATATCAAGCAATCCAAGTTCGTGGGTGGCGCGATGCTTTACGGATTATTACATCAAATATTCTGATGAGAATGTCAGATATAATATAATGGAGGGAAGTGTCAACAGCGTTATTAAGCGTGTTGGAACGGGGCTTGATGAATTAGGTTTTATATTCTTTATGGATAACCAGCTGCAGCAGATTGAGTATAAGCTTAAAAAGCATAATCTTCAATTTGTTAAGCTTAAGGATAATGAGGCTTATTTATATTATGGCAATAACGAAGCACCTAAGGATAAAGATGTTGAGAGTTATCTTAAAGATAAAATGCTTGTTCAGTGCTACGAAGATGAGTTTGCACTTAATCATTATTGGGATAATATAAGAAAAGATGATGAGGAATTTAACAAACACGTTGCTGTTATTACTAATAGTGATTATGTTATGAATTATATGCTGAAATATTCCAAGCTGTGTAATATAAGCAGCAGCCATTTCAGCAAACAGCCTAATTTTGATGGTATTCCATTATATGATGACACAAGGAATGTGTTATTTGGATATATCAAAAAATGTGACGAAGCAGTAAGTAGGATTGGCGAGCAATTCTTAGCATTTGTAAGGGAGGAATTAAAGAAATAAATATCTGATAGTGAAGCTGTAATATATACAGCGTGATTATTTAAGTAGATTTAATTAATATAGGTATAACAGAATGGAATGACACGATTAAAAAATAATTGTGCCATTCATTTTTATTGTTATACTAATCAGACAATATAAGACTATTAGAAAAGGTATTTATGAAGAAGTTTATAATAAAGCGTCTGGTACAGCTTATTCCTATTATTATAGGCATTACACTGCTGTCTTTTCTGCTTGTAAATGTAAGCAATACAGATGCAATAGATATGTTAGAGGCTAACAGGGGAACGGCTATATCAGAAGAACAGAAGAATGAATTAAGAGAAGAACTGGGGCTTGACCAGCCAGTCATTGTCAGATATGTTGTGTGGCTTAAGGGCGTTATTACAGGCAATATGGGTAATTCCTATATATCAGGAAAGCCCGTGTTTGCAACATTTATATCAAAGCTTCCAGCGACTATATATTTATGTGTGGTTTCAATATTATTGACACTTATAATATCATTGCCACTTGGAATTATTGCGGCAGTTAATAAGAACCGGTGTATCGATTATATTATCAGGTTATTAAGTTTCTTAGGCAATTCAATGCCTAATTTTTTTGCCGCCATAATGCTTATATACATATTTGCACTGAAGCTTAATTACTGCCGGTTATGGGAATGAATGCAGGAATTAAAAGCGTGATACTGCCAGCAGTTACCCTCGCAATAGCAATGTCGTCAAGATATATAAGACAGATAAGGACGGCTGTGATTAATGAATTACAGAAGGATTATGTGCAGGGTGCTATAGCAAGAGGTGTTGGCAGATTAAAGATAATTACAGGAAGCGTACTTAAATCAAGCCTGCTTACAATCATAACACTGCTCGCATTATCAATAGGTTCACTGCTTGGTGGAACAGCTATTGTTGAGAGCATATTTATGTGGGACGGAGTAGGGAAAATGGCGATAGATGCAATTACGATGAGAGATTATCCGGTTATACAGGCATATGTGATATGGATGGCAATTATATATGTAGTTATTAATCTTATAACAGATATAGTATACCATTATCTCAATCCAAGGATACGTCTGGGAGATTGTTATGAAGATTAAGAAAAGAACAGAAAATGTCAATAATAACAGACAGCGGTTGATATTCAGAGGGAAAATTAATAAAAGCAATACAAGCTTAATTATATGGCTTATATTTGCATTATTAATAGTGCTTATAGCGGTATTGGCAGATGTGATTGTTCCATATGATCCTTATGAGCAGGATTTGTCAGCCGCACTTATGCCGCCAGATAGTCATCATCTGTTAGGAACTGACCAGTATGGGCGTGATATGTTATCACGCGTCATTAAAGGAGCAGGAATATCGTTGTCATCATCATTTGCACTTGTTGTGATTATAACGTTAACAGGCTGTATTGCCGGAATAATAAGTGGTTATTACGGTGGAATTATAGACAGCATTATAATGAGGCTGTCAGATATATTTCTTGCATTTCCGGGGCTGGTATTTGCAATTGCGGTTGCAAGCGTAATGTCAGGAGGGTTAGTAAGTGCTGTTATTGCACTTGCACTAATATCGTGGCCCAAGTATGCAAGAATAGCAAGGGCAGAGGTGCTTGCCATAAAGAATGAGCCATATATACAGGTGGCAAGGATGTCAGGACTTAATACCATAAGAATATTAATAAAGCATATTATACCTAATATTGCAGATATGATTATAGTAACAGCGGTTCTTGATATTGGAAATATGATGATGGAGATTGCTGGGTTGTCATTCTTAGGGCTTGGAGCAGAACCTCCGCTTGCAGAGTGGGGACTTATGGTAAGTCAAGGCAGAAGCTTTATGCAGACAGCACCGTGGGTTGTTATAGCACCGGGGCTGGCAATATTTATTACTGTACTTGTGTTTAATATGTTAGGAGATACTTTAAGTGATATTACAGGCAGACAATAAGGAAAAATTGAATAAAAAGGACATAGATAGTGTTAACAGCACTCAGTTAAATATCAGTGGTTTATCTGTAAGCTATTCTGACAGCACAGTATTGGAAAATGTAACGTTACAGCTTAAAAAAGGTGAGATATTAGGGATTGCAGGTGAATCAGGAAGCGGAAAAAGCACACTTATTAAAGCCATAATAGGACTTCTTCCTAAGGAGGGGTATATAGACGGTGGTGTAATAGAATATAACGGAGTGGATATAACTGGTAATGAAAAGTGTCTGAAAAGTTTAAGAGGCAGTAACATAGGTATGATATTTCAGAATACCGAGAGAGCAATGTGTCCGGTAAGAACAATAAAGAGCCAGCTTTATGAGAGCATTTTCAGTAATGAAGCCGTAAAAGATAAAAGAAAGGCAAAGCGTATAATTGATGAGAAAGCAGTTCATATGCTTGAACAGATGAATATTAAAAATGCTATCAAGGTTCTTAACAGTTATCCGTTTGAGTTATCAGGTGGAATGAACCAGAGAGTTGGAATTATGATGGCTATGCTTATGAAGCCTGATTTGCTGCTTGCAGATGAGCCGACAAGTGCATTGGATGTTATAGCACAGAGGCAGGTTGTGGATATCTTTAAAGACATAAAATGCAGTGGAGATACTTCAATGATTATCGTGTCGCACAATATAAATGTTGTTAGGGAGCTTGCTGATAAAATAATTGTTATGAAATCTGGCAGGATTGTAGAATACGAAGATACAGAGATAATTATGAATTATCCAAAGCAAGAATATACGAAACAGCTTATATCGGCTGTTCCAGTGTTAAGACGGGAGTGTGCTGATGAGTACAATATTAGAGCTTAATAATATTAAAAAGGCGTATGATGTGAAAATGGCTGTAGATATAGACAAGCTGGTTATAGAAGAGGGCGACTGTGTAGGACTTGTTGGGGAAAGCGGTTGCGGAAAAAGCACGCTTGCTGGAATTATAACGAATACAGTTAAGTTATACAGTGGTTCAGTAATCTTTAAAGGTGAAGATATAAGTAGATTCAATGCCCGTAAAATGAGGGATATTTATAAGAATATGCAGATGATTTATCAGTCACCTGTGGCTTCATTTGATCCTGAATATACATTAGGAAAAAGTGTTGCCGAAGCATTAAGAAATAATAAGAGTGATAATCTTGTGTCGGAATTGTTTATAAGTGTTGGACTTTCAGCGGAATATGTTAATAAATATCCAGGACAGGTGAGCGGTGGCGAGTGCCAGAGAGCGGCAATAGCGAGGGCATTGGCTGTGAAGCCGGAGTTTCTTATATGTGATGAAGCTACAAGTGCACTTGATGTTACAGTGCAGAGTCAGATAATTGCACTTATTAAGCAGTTGCAGCAAAGCAGGAAAATGACAGTATTATTCATAAGCCACGATATTGCACTGGTAAGCCAGATATGCAATAAGACAGCTGTTATGAAGGACGGGAAAATAATAGAGTATTCAGACACAGATAATATTATCAACAGGCCGGAAAAGGAATATACAAGGCTTCTTATAAAGTCGGTACTTTAAATATAAGAAATATATAAGATGAGGTATATAAATTATGAACAGATTAAAGATAAATAAAATGAAGAACAACAGGGTATGCATATATAAATTAAAAGAAATTATAATGAAGAATAACAGAACCAGAATAGATAAATTAGGTGAAAGCAGAATGAATATAGATAGATTAAAGCAGAATATAATAAAATTAGCAGGAATTATACTTGTAATAGCAGCTGTATCAGGTATTGCAGGCTGTGGGAAAAGTACAGCTTCCACAGAGAAAGTATTCTACTATGGAGATACAACCTTTAACGCAGAAAATGATGAGACAGATGTCAACCCACATAACGGATATTCAGGCTGGGCGTGCATAAGATATGGCGTTGGAGAGACTCTTTTTAAATATTCGGATACAATGGAATTAGAGCCATGGCTTGCTGAAAGCTATGAGAATGTAGATGAGCTTACTTGGAAGATTAATTTAAAAGATGGAATTACATTTACAAGTGGAAGAAAGCTTGATGGTGAGGCTGTTAAAGAATGTATAGAACATCTTGTTGCGGTGCATAAAAGAGCAGCAGGGGATTTGAATATAGAGAGGGTTGAGGCAGAAGCTGATACAGTCATAATAACAACAGCTAAGCCGGTGCCAGCACTTATTAATTATCTTTCTGACCCTTATGGCTGTATTATTGATATGCAGGCAGGAATTACTGATGAGGGTAATGTATCAGCGACAGGACCTTATATAGCCGAGGAGATTGTGACAGACTCAGGACTTACACTTGTTAAGAATCAGAATTACTGGAATGGAGAGCCTAGGCTTGATAAAATAATTGTTAAGACGATAAGTGATGGTGATACTCTTACAATGGCATTGCAGTCAGGTGAACTTAATGCGGCTTATGGTCTGCCATATTCAAGTCTTTCGCTGTTTAATAACAGCAATTATACAATATCATCAAGCGAAACTTCACGTTCATTTTTTGCACAGATGAATTATGCTAATGTCAATTTACAGGACAGCAATGTAAGAGCTGCAATTGCTATGGCAATTAATAAGAAAGATTTTACTAATGTATTATTAAAAGGCAATGGAACGTTGGCAGAAGGACCATTTCCGAAAGATTATACATTTGGTGACAGCTATGTTAAAGCTGCGGAGTATAATATTGATAATGCCAGAAATTTATTAGCACAGTCGGCTGGAAGGATACAGATGGTGATGGATATGTTGATAAAAATGGAGAAAAGCTTACATTAAGGTGGCTTACATATCCAAGCAGACAGGAGCTTCCTTTGCTTGCAGAAAATGTTCAGGCATCATTAAAGCAGATAGGAATAGAGGTTAAGATTAACTGTACGGCTAATCATCTTGATTATGTTAAAAAAGGTGAGTGGGATATATATGCAAGTGCCTTTGTGTGTGCACCAACAGGTGATCCTGAATATTTCTTTACAACACACTGTCTTAAGAATTCGTCAAAGAACCGTGGTGGTTATTATAATGAACAGCTTGAACAGCTTGAAGAACAGCTCAGTACTACATTTGATACAGAAGGCAGGGAACAGCTTGGAATAAAGATGACACAGACAATACTGGACGACAATGCTTTTATATTTGCATCGCATCTTAAAATGTCAATTGTTTCAGGGAAAGGTGTGAGCGGTTTAACTGCACACCCATCAGATTATTATGAGATAACGGCAGAGCTGGATATGCAGTAATATGCCTATAAGAAATATGTAACGGATTATGAAAGAAAATAGATTATGATACAGGATAAAAATAATATAGAAGAAAAAGTTGTAGACTACTGGACTAAGCGTGTGGCAGATTTTTCAGATGTAAGGGAGAATGAGCTTGACAGTGAGTTAAGCCGTGAATGGGTTGATAACATTATGCAATATATAAGTCCGCTTATAGATAATAGACAGAATGTAAGGGTGCTTGATGTTGGAACAGGTGTTGGATATTTTGCGATACTTCTTTATGGCAAAGGACTTCAGGTTACGGGAATAGATTTAACACCGGATATGATAGAAAGGGCTGAAGTTCTGGCTGACAGGTATGGGCAGATGTTAATTTCAAGGTTATGGATGCTATGAATCTGGAATATGAAGACGAAAGCTTCGATGTTGTTATAACGAGAATCTTACATGGACACTCCCTGATGTGGATAAAGCCTATAAGGAATGGCACAGGGTGTTAGGAAAAGGCGGAGTGTTGTTAAATTACGATGCGAATTATGCCAATATGAAGAATCTGGATGCAACGCTTATTGATGATGATAAGAAAGAAGAACCATACGGACACCAGGGAATGACCTATGCACTTGAAGCAGAAAATGCGTATATCACGAAAGCTATGGATATAGGAAGACACCAAAGACCTGAGTATGATATAGCTTTATTAGAAAAAAATGGATTTAATAATTGCAGTGCAGACAAAGCTATTGGTGAGAAATTATTGAAAGAAAAGGACATCAAAGAAGCACCAATGTTTCTTATAACTGCATATAGATAAATTATCTATTGCAATCTGCATAAGAATGTGGTATATAATTCATAAGTGAAATTTTTACAATTATTATATTAATATATCTGCTATGTTAATAGCGTCAACAGAATACAAGATTGACAAAGGCGTCTAATTCCAGTGAATTAGGCGCCTTTTCTGTATGTATTTTTTACTATGGCAATGGTGAAAGGAGAGAAAAGTTATGAAGAAGAAGTTATTATCGTTAATGGTTATAATGTCACTTGTGGTTTCAATGACATTAGGAGTTACAGGTTGTGGAAGTAAGAGTTCCGATTCAGACAAGAAAGTATTGAAGGTAGCATTTGAATGTGCATATGCACCTTACAATTGGACACAGGAATCACCAGAGGTTGGTAATGGCAAGCAGGCAGTAAAGATTAAAAATGCAGATGGATATGCATATGGATATGAAGTTGAGCTTGCACAGAGAATAGCAGATGAAATGGGCTATGAATTAGAGGTATACAAGATTGAATGGAGTTCAATACTTATGGGACTTCAGGATGGATCATATGATGCAGTAATGACTGGTGTATGCTACAGTCCTGAAAGAGATGAGACATATGATTTTTCAACACCTTATTATAAAAGACAGATTGTTGGTGTTGTAAGAGCAGATAGTGAATATGCTAATTATACTAAGCTTTCACAGTTTGCGGGTAAGAATACTAAGTTAACAACACAGATTGCAACTAACTATGTACCTTACAAGGACGAAGTACCTGGCGGTGTAATTGCAACAGACTATGAAACATCATCAGAATGTTTTCTTGCAGTACAGAATAAGACAGCCGATATGGTTATACTTGATTACACAACATCAATATCAGCACTTTCAACTATGAATAATTTAAAGATGCTCAATCTTGATTTCACAGAGCCAGAGGGTGCATCGAATGACTGCTGTATAGTATTCAGGGAAGGTGATCCAATGAGAGATACAGTTCAGGAAGCACTTGATAAGCTTAACTGGAATGACAAGGCTGAATTTGATAAGTTAATGGATGAAATGGTTAAGTTACAGCCATCATCTAACTAAATAAGACTAAAGTAATAGTTGATAATTAATCTGACAAAGTACTACATAATAGTTTAACCTTATAAAAATAATAAAGTCCACAGACTTTCCTGTCAAAGGCGGCAGGACCTTACAGGGGAAGTCTGTGGCTTTTATGTAACAGGAAATTCCGATAGAATCCCCTATTACATAAAATGTACTATGTGCCTATAATGCACACTCGCACGAAGATATAGTTTGTCGCAAATGACCGTGCCCGGTGCGGGAATGTGCTTTGCACATTCCTTTTTATAATTAAATGTATGGGAGGTAAAGGTATGTATAGTTCAATAGTGGCATTAGCGGCCAATACGCCAGGTGCTGATGGAACACTGTTCCAATGGAGCTGGTTTATATTTAATAAATACTCAACACTATTTTTAAAAGCTACATGGGTAACACTTTATGTGTCACTTATAGGTACAATATTAGGATTTATTCTTGGTTTTGCAGTAGGAATAATCAATACAGTACAGATACATAAAGAAGACAATATAGTAAAGAAGATCCTGATAAGAATATTAAAGATAATTGTAGTTGTATATGTTGAAATATTCAGGGATACCCCAATGATTGTTCAGGGAATGGTTATTTACTATGGCTTAAGACAGAATGACATAATGATAACTTCAATTATTGCAGGTATTCTTGTTACAACACTTAATACCGGAGCTTATATGGGTGAAACAGTAAGAGCAGGTATTAAGTCAGTAGATGCAGGACAGGAAGAAGGAGCACTCGCTATGGGAATGTCACATTTCAAGGCAATGCTTTACATAATTGTTCCACAGGCATTAAAGAATGTAATACCTGAAATGTGTAATACATTTGTTAATAATTTGAAGATGACATCAGTATTAAACGTTATCGGTGTATCAGAGCTGTTCCTTATGGCAAAGACAGCAGGTGGTGCATATTACAAATATTTTGAATCATATATTGTAATTTCAATCATTTATTTTGTTTTATGTTTTGTGTTTAACAGAATATTTGCAGTTGTTGAAAAGAAGTTACAGGGACGAAGCGATTATGAGCTTGCAACTGAATTCCTTGATAATGAGTGATAAGCAGGCAGGAATGGAGGTTATTATGGCAGAGTCAATTATTAAAGTAGAAAATCTTGTAAAGTCATTTGGTGACCACGAAGTATTAAAAAAGATAGATTTTGAAATATCAAAGGGTGAAGTCGTATGTATTATAGGTTCTTCAGGTTCAGGTAAATCAACATTGCTACGTTGTATTAACACCTTGAAACACCTACAGGCGGCAAAATATTATTTCATGGGGAAGAGGTTAAGAATACACAAAGTTCACTTTCCAAATACCGGTCACAGGTTGGAATGGTGTTCCAGTCATTTACTGTTATAATATGACGGTATTAAAGAACTGTATGTTTGGTGTACAGAAGATACTTCATCTTAGCAAGGAAGAAGCTAAACTTAGGGCTATAAAGCATTTAAGAGAGGTTGGAATGGCAGCATATATCAATGCCAAGCCGGCACAGTTATCAGGTGGACAGAAACAGAGAGTTGCCATTGCAAGAGGTCTTTGTATGAATCCGGAGGTACTTTTATTTGATGAACCTACCTCAGCACTTGACCCAGAGATGGTAGGAGAAGTCCTTAATGTTATGAAAGAGTTAGCAGATGAGGGACTTACAATGATAATTGTAACCCACGAGATGGAATTTGCGAAAAATGTATCAACAAGAACAATATTTATGGATAACGGATATGTTGTTGAGGACGAAAGTCCGGATATATTATTTACTAATCCTAAGAATGAACGAACAAGAACATTCTTAACAAGATATATGGAAAGCGGCGTAAAGAAAGGTGCTTAATAATGGTAATTTAAGTAACAGCGAAATATAAGTAATAGTGGAATATATGTAACAAAGTGAGCAGGCACTAACTTGACGTGCACAGGAAACGCGTGCAGAAAAGAGGATTATTATGGATAATTTGGTTATTACAGTAGCAAGAGGCTTTGGCAGCTGTGGAAAAAGAATTGCCAAGCAGATAGCAGATGATTTGGGAATACATTGTTATGAGAACAGAATACTTATGCTTGCCTCTCAGATGAGCGGACTTGATGAGGAAGTATTTGCAGAGGTTAATGAGAAATTGAGAAGCCAGAATGTATTTTCGGCATTTCTTAAAGGACTTCCAATGCAACGTTCTCCTAAAGTAGAGGACAGGAAGTTTGTATCAGATGAGAAGTTATTTGAGTACCAGAAACAGATTATAGAACAGCTTGCCGATACAGAGAGTTGTGTGATTGTCGGAAAATGTGCTGACTGGATATTAAAGGACAGACCTAATGTTATAAGCCTTTATATTGAAGCACCAAGAAGATTTACACTTAAAGAGATTATGGACAGAATGGGTGTTAATGAAGCAACAGCGGCAAGGTCAATTACACAGACAGATAAATACCGTGCAGAATATTATGAACATTATACAGGAGGCAACTACTGGACTAACCCAGTGAACTATGATCTTACTATAAATACGGAAAGAGTGGGATTTGAGGGTGCTGTAAAGCTTGTTGAAGATTATATAAAGATAAAATATCCAGATTTTAATATAAAATGCACTAATACAGGAAGCACACAGGAAGCTTAATAAAAAGCCTGAAGTTAAGTGCACATAAGAAAGAAGGTGTTACTATGCAGGTTAAGACTTATCTTATATCAGAAGGTGTTAAATATACAGAGACCATAATAGAAGATGGTTATATTAATAAGATATATAAAGTTGATAATTGCAGGAAAGATATATATGCAATTCCTGATGCCTGCATAGACATACAGTTTATATATGAAAAGGGCAGATATGTTCCATATGCGTGCGGAACACATACTAAGGTCAGCCCTGCATATATAAGTGGAAGCAAGAAACTTTTGCAGTTAAATTTGAACCAGGTGTAATTCCAGATTTTATGAAAGAGTATATTTCGGACATAGTATGTGACAGAAAATGCCTTGCTTATATAGATGATATACAGAATATATCATCTATGCTTCAAAATGAAGATGATTTTGAAAAAATGGTGGATAATTTTTATGGATAATTTCCGGTATGACAGGCATTTTGCAGATAAGAAAAATATTATTGCAAGCATAGCAGGCATTATTCATAAGGGTAAGGGCAATATAAATATTGCAAAGATAGCCGAAGAGGTAGGCTACAACCAGAGATATCTTGACCGTGTGTTTAAGGAAGCTGTTGGCGTTTCTATGAAAAAATATGTGGAAATAATAAGAATACAGAAGGCAATATATTATTTGCAGAACAGTCTTACTTATGAGATATACGAAAGGCTTGGATATTATGACCAGGCACATTTTATAAAGGATTTCAAGAAAAATACTTCACTTACGCCGAGCAGGTTTGAGAGGCCAACAGCCAGTATAAGATAGTATAGTTAATGGCAGCAGTAACATAAGTGTTATAGAAAAGAGGTAGTCTATGAGTTATATTAATAATCCAGATATTACTAAGGAAGATATATTAAAGAAAAGTTTGGCACATTGGAATGTTGGAAAGACACAGGAATGGATTGACAGGGATATGGCTATCGTTATGGGCAAAAGAGAGGGCTATTATTTCTGGGATATGGATGGCAGAAAGTTCTTAGATATACATATTAATGGTGGTACATACAACTTAGGACATAGAAATAAAGAGATTATAGGTGCTTTAACAGATGCTATGACAGAGCTGGATATAGGTAATCACCATTTTACAGGAATAACCAAGGCACTGCTTGCGGAGCAGTTGACAAGCCTTTGTCCTGACGGACTTGATTATGCATGCTTTTCAACCTGTGGTGGTGAAGCAGTTGACCTTGCAATAAAGAGTGCAAGATATGCTACACAAAGAAAGAGAGTTGTATCAATTCAGGGCTGTTATCATGGACATACAGGTCTTTCAGTATCGACAGGAGATGCAAGATTTAAAGATCCATTTCTTTGTCAGGGAGCACCTGGAGAATTCGTACAAGTTCCCCTTAATGATCTTGATGCAATGGAGGCAGAGCTTAAGAAAGAAGATGTAGCGTGTGTAATTATAGAATCACTTCTTGCAACTTATGGCTTCCCAATTCCAGATAAGGGCTATCTTGCAGGTGTTAAGAAGCTTTGCGAGAAATATGGAACATTGTATATAGCAGATGAAACACAGACAGGTCTTATGAGAACCGGAAAAATGTGGTGCTTTGAACACGAGGGCTTCGTTCCGGATATGATTACAACAGCTAAAGGTTTTGGTGGTGGAATATATCCAATATCAGCAACTGTTATGAACAGAAAAGCGGCAAGCTGGATGTTTGATATAGGAAGAATGCACGGTTCTACCTGTGGTAATTCAGAATTAGGCTGTGTTGTTGCGATGAAGGTTCTTGAAATATCAACAAGAAAAGAAACAGTTGATAATATTAATAAGAATACCAAGATTCTTACAGAAAGAGTTAATGCACTTATTGATAAATATGATGGATTTATTACAGGTTATACACAGCGTGGTGTAATTATGGGTATTAATTTTGACTGTGAAGATGCAAGCAAGACAGTATGCAAGCCATTATTTGATAACGGCGTATGGTCACACAATTCAAGACTCCACCCTAATACATTGCAGTTAAAGTTAGGACTTTTGTGTGATGATGCATTTATGGACGAATTATTTGAAAAAATGGATAAGGGTCTTGCACAGGCACTTTCAAAGTAGGTTAGAAGTAAAGATTAGTTAAAGCAGGATATTTTAAGATACTCATTGTGATTTTTCAGGAAAGTTCTAAGTGAATTATGTATGTGCGGAAAAGAGGGCTATATGAATGATACACGACAGGCATTAGAAAAAGATGTAAGAGATAATTTATTATTACTGTATGATTTTGATAAAGATTATGATGTAAAGTTATTGAAATATTCAGAAAATGTTATATTCAAAATTACATTTAAAGAAGCTTTTCCTGTAGTATTGCGTATACACAGACCGGGGTATCACAATATAGAAGAACTGGAAGGTGAAATATTATGGATGGACGAAATCCACCGTGATACGGACGTAGAACTTCCAGTCGTATATCGTGGCAGGGATGGCAGATTTCTTCAAAAAATGACTACATTTTCTGGTGAAGAAGTATATGTTTCAGTTATATCATTTCTTGAAGGAAGCCCACTTGGTGAGCTTAAAGATGACGAACTTATAAAAGGACTTGAAAGCCTTGGAGAAATAACAGCGAAGCTTCATATGCAGTCAATTAATAGAGATAAGAGTGTTGTTATTAAGAGATTTTACTGGGATATCAACAATCTTTTTGGCGACAATAACGATGGAATATGGGGCTCGTGGCGTGATTATAAGGCTTTAACTAAAGAGCAGTACAGGATACTTGAAAAATGTACATCTGTAATGAAGGACAAGCTTAATCATTATGGCAGAAGCAATGAAAAATTCGGACTTATCCACGCAGATTTACATTTTTATAATGTGATTAATAATAATGGTGTCAACCAGATAATAGATTTTGATGACAGCGGTTATGGATTTTATATGTATGATATGGGCTGTGCACTTGTTACTTATTCGAGAAATCTTACTAAGCTTGAAGGAGCGTGGGTAAGAGGCTATGAAAAAGTAAGAAAATTATCAGACGAAGACAAGAAGCTTATACCGATGTTCGTATTATTAAGGCGCATTACAAGGCTTGCGTGGCTTGCGACTCATAGTGACAGTGACACAGCCAAGACTGTAGATGATGAATATCTTGATGTCACTATTGATATGGCTAAGGAGTGGTTAAAAGCCAATACCAGGGTAGCTGTTATTACGGGTGCGGCTGGCGGAATAGGCTATGGAATTGCAAAGAAATTCTTAGAGTCTTGCAAGTGATGATGCAGAGTATGTTACAGGCACAGCCAATATAATAGATGGTGGTAACATAATTCCTGAGACTGGGGTTATGGGTACAGAGTAAATAATATATTTGTGTAGGAGCTGGTGAAGTATGGTAAATGTTGTTATGACTGCACTTGTGTATCTGCTGACTATGGTGATGTCGTATATTTTAAAAAGAGCAGGGCTGTTTCATAAAGAAGACAAAAAGGTGTTGTCAAACCTGATATTTTATATTACTCTGCCAGCTTCTTTAATAAGCAGCTTCGCTGGGGCAGAAGTAAATGTATACTATGTAATAGCGATACTGCTGGGATTTCTGGTTAATACGGTTATGGTGATATCAGGACAGATAGTTTCGGCTGATAAAAGTCCTAAATTAAAGGCAATATATTCAGTTAATGCTTCGGGATTTAATATGGCCTGTATTGCAATTCCATTCTTATCAACCTTTTATCCAGCAGGTGTGCCTTATCTATGTATGTTTGATGTCGGAGATTCTTTTTATACATTGGGAACAACCTATGCAATAGGCAAAATGAGACTTAATGGAGGCAGTAAAGATAAAAATGATAATTATGTATTAACAATTTTAAAAGGATTGTTAACATCAGTTCCATTTGATACATATATGATTATGACAATACTGTCATTTCTTAATTGCAGGCTTCCGGATTTTATAACGATGGCAGCAGATTTCTGTGGAAAGGAAACGGATTTCTTACAATGATAATGATAGGTGTGTCATTAGAACTTCATATGAGCAGAGAGTCTGCAAAAGAAGTGATAACACTGCTTTCAATGCGTTATGTTATTGGTATTATTGCAGCTGTGCTTATATATTGCGTACTTCCGGCACCGCTAGTTATGAGACAGATATTAGCGGCGGCAATGTTCGCATCATCAGCGGCTGTGTCAATAATATATAGCGAGAGGCTGGGTGTATCTACGATATAGCGGCGGTGTTAAATCCGATATCTACGATACTTATGATTCCTATTATGTCGCTTGTGGTGATGGGGACTATGGGGAGGTAGGTAAATATAAGACCAGACGGACGTGTGCGAAGGGTGTTATATTACCGCTGGGCACGCTCTCGCTGCTTGTAGCCGTAGCGGACACGTAAGCGGCTAAAGGACAGCCGCTAAGTGCCGACGGCTGCAAAGCACCCAGCTTGTAATATAACAGCCTCGCACAACTGTGCGTTGGCGATATTTAGGTGATGTGTAGCGGTCACGGGGATATTTCTCTTAGAAAATATCCCCGTGATTTTTTATGCTCAATTTTTGGGATAGTGTAGATGTATTGTGGGGGATAATGTAATTTTAGAGGGGAATAGTGTAATTTTAGTGAAAAATAGTGTAATAATAGTGTAATTTTAGTGGAAAAAATATGAGGGGGATTGTATTATATATTTATGAGGATATATGTAAGGAGATGATGTTATTAGTGATAAAGGCTGTTTTAAATAACGATATTGTACGAATGATAACTAATATTGAACAGAATAAATTTACGCTTAATAATATAAAAATACCAGCTATTACGAGAAATAAACTTCGTAAGAATTCTAAGAAAAAGAGTTCGTATGCTTCTAATAAAATAGAGGGAAATCCGTTGACGGAAAAGCAGGTAAGCGATGTTATAGATAAAGATGAGCATAAGCATTTTTTAAAGCCAGAGCAGGAAGTTCGTAATTATTATATGGCACTGAATTATCTTGAGGAGCAGATAGCTAAGAAAGCACCATTTACAAAGGAACTTATATTAAAGGTCCAGTCAATTGTAGAAAAAGGGGCATCTAAAGAAAAAATAGGTTTAAGGGGTGCAATGCCGCCGGGATATTTATTTGCTGTGTATGATTCTGAGACACAGGAAGCAGAATATATACCACCAGAGTATAATGAGATACCTGAATTATTAGATGAACTTGTTGAGTATGTTAATACAACTGATGACCATCCACTTATTATAGCGGCAATTGTTCATTATCAGATAATTACAATACACGCATTTGAAGATGGTAATGGAAGAACAGCGAGACTGCTTTCAGGATATATATTAGATTATTATGGTTATGGATTTCAGGGTATAGCTCATTAGAGGAATATTTTGCATATGACTCAGATGAATACTATAGTTCATTACAAATGGGTCTGCCAGCATTGTACTATATGGGGCGCGAAAATCCACCTCATCCAGAGATATGGATAACGTATTTTTTGAGAATGATGGAATTATATTCTAATAAGGTCTGCGAGTTATCAATGGAAACCAATAAGCAGAGTGAACAAGTTAATTTATCTTATCTTAATAAGAAGGATAAAGAATTATTAGCATATTTAATAGAGAATAAAATGTATGAATTTAAGCCTGTTGATGTGGCAGGAGCATTGAAAGTTACTAATAAGACCGTTATTAACAGATGTGCGAAATTATATTCTAATGGATTTGTAGTTCCTGTTATTACAGGGGTAAGAATTATGGCGTATAGATTGACAGATTACACAATAAGTAATGCAGATACAATATTAAAGAACATTTTGTAAGCTGATTGCAAGCTATATATGTTAATATTAATCATATTACAATTATTACAATGTTAAGAGAATTAGTGAGAGTAAAAGAGGTGGGGTTAGTGTACAGGATAATGATTGTGGAAGATGACAGGGAATTAAGGGAGACATTAAAGGAACTGCTTATCTTAAAGAATTATGACGTTATAACGTCGGGAAGTGTTAAAGAATTTGATGAGCATACGGATATATATGATATGTATCTGCTTGATGTGAAGCTTCCTGATGGTGATGGGTTTGACATTTGTGAAAGAATAAGACATAACAGCGATGCACCGATTATATTTATTACCTCGTGCGATGATGAGGAATCTATTATAAAAGGGCTTGATATGGGCGGAGATGACTATGTGACGAAACCATTTCATAATGCGGTGCTGTTATCAAGAATAAGTGCCAATTTGCGAAGAAGAGATATGAATTCAGGTGATGTCTATAATAAAGGAAGCCTGTCAGTGCATTTTGACCAGTATAAGCTTTATCGTGACGGCAAAGAGCTTAAGCTATCATCAAATGAATGGGATATTATAAAGATATTGATTGAGAATAAAGGCAGGGTTGTAAGGCGTGATGTGTTCTTTGACAGACTGTGGGATATGCACGGCAATTATGTGGAATATAACACACTGACAGTTACAATGAGCAGATTAAAAGCAAAGCTTGGAACATTCTCAGATGAGCATATTCCATATATTGAAACAATAAGAAATGTAGGATACCGCTGGATAATATAAAAAGAGGGGGAAAGCTATGGGAATAGTTAGAATTACAGAAGAAGATGTTAAGAAAAAACGTAAGAAATTATAGAATAAAACAGACATTTTTCGTGTTAGGAGTAATGGCTGTAAGTGTGATTATAATAGTGTCGTTAATTGTATATTATAATATTAAACAAAGGGCTCTTGTTGGAGCTCTTTATTTGTCAGATGAGAATTCGGCAGTACAGCTTGTTAATAACCTGATGTATCTTAATATTAATAAGTATACGTTACAGGCAGGCTTTGATGCAATGCTTGAGGCAGGATATTCAGCTAAAGGCTACACATATTTATTAAGGATAAATGGAGAGCTTGTAAGTTATATTGTAATAGCTTTAATACTTGCTGTAATTCTTATATACGGTCTTATCAGCTGTTATAAGATTGGCAAGAAAGATTATATGGGACAGATTAAGCTGATTGCAGGAAAGAATGTTTCTTTGAAGGAGGAGCTTAATAAAGAGCAGGAGTATAATAAAATACAATATAAGAAAATGCAGGAGTTTGTTGAGAATATAGCACATCAGATTAAGACACCGCTGTCTGTAATTACAATGAAGCTTGAGATGATACAGGAATTATGCGGCATTAATGAAGATATATGCAGACTGATAACAGATTGTACGAAGAATACATTTAAAATTAAGATGTTTATTAAGAAATTACTAGACATAAGCCGTATAGAGTCAGGAAAATCACACTTTCATCAGATGAGATAGTTATTGATTATATAGTTGAGGAGAGTGTGGAGTGTTCGGTTGATGATAAGCAGAAAGTGTCGGTTAATTATGGCAATGAAGACAGACATAGAAAGATGTATGCAGATGAGGGCTGGCTTTTAGAGGCGTTGATTAATGTTATAAGTAACTGTTATGAACATATTAACCAGAAGAAGGGCGGTATGGTCTATATAGATATAAGCAGTAATTCAGAGGTATGTATGATAACTATATCTGATAACGGTGATGGAATACAGGATTGTGATGTGGCGGGGATATTTGACAGATTTATGAGCAGGAAAAGTCAGGACGAATTCCACGCAGGAATAGGACTTAACCTGTCGAAACTTATAATAGAAGCACACCACGGAAATATAAGGGCAGGCAATAGTGATAAGTATGGCGGGGCACAATTTAAAATAATATTGCCATTATATAAATTTAAGGCAAATTGTAAGCCGTATGTAAGTCGTGCAATATATAATACAGTCATAGCAATAAATAATAAATTAAAAACTTTCAGTAATCAGACAGGCGGGAAGCAGGACATTGTGTAGTGATGAAGTACAGCGGACAAGCCTGATAACAAAAGATAAGGAGGTGTGAAGATGGAATACATATTGAAAGCAGAGGGTATATGCAGAACCTATCATACTGGAACGGTTGAGGTACACGCATTGAAAAAATGCGACATTAATATTAAGAAAGGTGAATTTACTGCGATAGTAGGAAAGAGTGGTTCGGGTAAATCGACACTTTTAAGAATATTAGGAACGCTTGATAAGCCAGATGAGGGTAATGTATGTATAGATGGCATTAATATAGCTGAACTTAAGGATAAGCAGTTATCAAAGTTCAGACGTGAGAATATCGGATATATATATCAGGATTACAGCCTTATACCAGAATATACATCGTATGAGAATATAGTCCTGCCATTAATTCTTGACAATAAAGACATTGACGGGGACGAAGTAAGGGAATTGATGAGTTCGTTGCAGATAGAATATTGTTATGAGAAATATCCGTATGAGATGTCAGGGGGTGAGCAGCAGAGGGTGGCAATAGCAAGGGCATTGATTAATCATCCGGCTGTTGTATATGCTGATGAACCAACTGGTAATCTTGATGCAGGAAGTTCAGAAAATGTAGCTGCAATGCTTGCATTAGCGGCAAGTAAATACCGCCAGACTATTATTATGGTAACACACGATAAGCAGATGGCTGGATATGCAGACAGGGTATTGAGTATTGTAGATGGAAATGTATCATCGGAGGTGGTTGTATGAACATAGAATTGCTGGAATACTGCCTCAAAGGACTGCGTAAAAGGTGGAAAGAAGTATTAAGAACTTCGGTGGTTATATTTATAGCTTTTACATTTGTAGCTGGAACACTTATATTCCAGAGCAATATGTATAAATGGCAGATACAGTCAGCTAAGAGCCGTTTTGGAAGCTGGTATGTAATGTATGAGGGCTCAGTCAAGGCTGAAAATAATGATTTGAAAAATCATCCGTATCTTGGAACTGCCGGTCTGGCACAGGTTAATAATTATGTATATAATTCGGTGGGAAAGACTGATATAAGTATTGGCACGTTGTCAGACAGATTTATTGAGATAGGTAATATAAAGCTTAATAAAGGAAGAATGCCAGCAAAGGATAATGAGATTGCAGTTGAGTGGAGTACACTTATAAAGCTTGAACAGGGCAGTGATATTGGACAGGATATAGTTATTGATACATATCTGAATGGAACTTCTGATAAATTAACTAAGACATATAAGCTTGTTGGAATACTTAACAGTTACACAGATGTGTGGCAGGGCGGTGATAAGCTTCCAGGTATCATTGTAACTGAGAGTGAGGGAAAAGCCATTAACAGATATGGCGGCGGTATATTTATTTATCCTATTAATGATTACATCAAAGAGGATTATAGGGATATATACAATGGAATTGAGCAGAAGGTAAGTCCTATATATATTACATATAACAGCAGTGTATATGATTATAAGCCGTGGAAGGATAATTATGTATATAAATATATGTACATAGTTGTTATGATACTTGCCATAGCAGCAATAATATATCAGCTTATATCGTATAATAAAGCAAGAAGCAGGACACGCAGTATTGTTAAGAACATAGGTGCAGGCAATGTACAGATGGCATTTATAATTATAATTGAAAATGCTGTTATATTGATAAGTTCATTGCTGTTATGTCTGATTTTTTCAATAGTTGCAGGGAAAGCGGTATGTATATTTATTGAACACAAATGTGGTTTTGAGTTCTACTCAATAGATAATAGTGTGTATGTTAATACATTTCTGACATTTATAATAGCTGTAATTATGTGCTGTGTCATCAATATAATTCAATGGAGTAAAAGAAGCAGGGGACAGTCTTACAGGGTTAGAAAGTATAAGAAACCAAGGATACGCAGTAAGTCAATCAATAAGGATAATTATATATGTTACACGCATAAAAGGCTTATGCAGTCGCACGGAGCAGTCCAGAATATACTTACAAGGGTATTTGGCATATTAATGCTAGTAATAATAGTTGTATGTGCTATGAACATATCTGTAACATATAAAAAACTATAATAATATCACAAAGAGTTCAGATATAATAGCTTTTAAAAAAGGTTGATAAAAAAGGCTATTATAATATTAATTATATATATAACCCTGTTGCAATATGGACCAATGAGATGAAGGAGAAATTCAGTAAAGACAGCAGTTATTTATTAATAGCTGAGCAGAATGGCAAAGTTGATAATGTAACAAAAGAAGAATATTTTCAGAGGTCAAAAAATATACCACAGAACAATGACAAGTGGAATAATTTATACATATGGCAATGTGGTTATTGAAAAGTATGCAGATGCCTATATGTATCAGGGAATAGATGAGCACATAATAGATTATATAAAGGGAATATCCGGAATAAAAGATGTGCAGTATTCCTGTTTTGAAACGTCAAGGATGTGGACCTGGGAAGGCTGGAATATACAGGAGGCTAAGTCAGTAAATAATAATTATCTGTATGCGGCTGAGTATGTTGAGCCATCTTATGAAATCTATAATATACTGATAGATTATGCTAAGGATTGCGATTTTAGTTATGAAGATTTCTGTAATGGCGATGCGGTAATTGTATTTGAAGAACCCAATATACATGGAGGGTATGATAGTACAATTGGCAAAGATACGAAGATAAATCTTATGAATTATTGCAGCTTTCCAAAAGGTTCTACATCTTATGACAGTTCTTATGGTGGTGAATATTACGAAAATTTATATGAATATATGTATAATAATGGAATGATAACGGTTAATGATAATTACAAGTCATTTAATGAGGATTATCTTACTTCTGATATAACCACAGAAGAGCTTGATAAAAGGTGCAGGGAAATAATGAATATAGATGAAAATATTCAGGTCAGCAGGTCAGTTGCTGAAGGTATCGTTGGAAATACTATTTTAAATGAATATGAATATGATACTCTTTTTGCACCGGCGGCAGTGACAAGGGCTGCTAATGTAGTCTATGTTAATGATGAAATAAAGGAAAGATTAAAAGAGTATATACCTGAGTATGCCAAATATACGATGGTAGCTTCTAATAAGCTTGGACAACGGGCCGTAGACCGCCAGAATGAATTGCTTAGAAATCTGCTTGGTATGGAAGAATTACCAGAAACAATTACACTTGCAATGAAATACAACCAGATTAATGTAAAGTACAGCTTAGATTCGGTAAATCTTTCTACAGGCAATAATCTGCAATCATATCTTGGACCAGCAGGATTTTCATATTATGTGTATTCAGATGATAAAGATGATGCCAGAAGGGAAGCAATAGTCAATTACATATTATATGGAGTATCTCTGGCGGCAGCAGTATTCGTGTATATAGCAGTATCTCTAGTTATTCTTGTAACGAGAATGAAACAGTATAAAGATATAATACGTGTTATGAGGAATACAGGTGCAGACAGGGAAGTAATAGAGAAAATCTGTATGAAGGAATGTATCGTGTTATCGCTGTGGTGTATAATACTTGCACCAGTAACGCTTGTGGCAGAGTATCTTGTAATACATAAGATAATCAAAGGATACTAAAATATAATTAGAATTAAAGATATAATCAAAATATAAATATTTTAAAATAAAAAATGCGGATGACGAATAGAACTGACACATCGTAC
>ENA-OQAS01000278-OQAS01000278.1-human-gut-metagenome-genome-assembly--contig:-NODE-278-length-27382-cov-4.306696_pt1 | contig 27382 bp, 36 predicted proteins | sample MGYA00242733_ERZ504523 | MGnify/ENA primary metagenome ERZ504523 (study PRJEB26092, sample SAMD00036239) | human gut metagenome | host: Homo sapiens | study: EMG produced TPA metagenomics assembly of...
TTTTTAAAAGTCCGAACTCGCGGCCTGCTGCCGCTCAGACAGCGGACTTTTGAAAAACAACGCAGATTTCCGCCAGCCAAGAATCAGCTCCCCTCCTGCAGAGTCGTAGCCAACCGGCACCCGTCTCCCCGGCTGTTCGGTTCCGGGCGGGAGGTAGTGGTGGGGGTGTGGGGCGACTGGCGGAAGTGGGGATTGATGAGGGCTGGATGGCTGGGAGGAAGGGCTGAGTTTCTTGTGGAAGCCATCGTCGCTGTGCTGGATGACTGGGAGAAAGGTTGAGTTTCCTGTGGTGAAGGTGATGGCTGGGGCATCGCCGCTGTGTTGGATGGCTGATTGGTGTGTGAAGGTTTTGTGAAAGGGGTTTGACAGGTGGGGGTTTTTATGGTAGGATACACACTTGCGTAACAAATTTAATAAAATTGTAACAAATTAGCGAATGAGGAGCGTGGCGAAGTGGATTGTGAATGTCTGCCTGAATGGGTGGTGCTGCTGCGTGGTTTTCTGAGAGGAGTTTTATTGTTTATGTTTTATAAGAAATTTGCTGCTGTTGTTCTGAGTGCTGTTCTTGTGGGTGTGGTTCCTTCTGTTGTTTTTGCGGATGTGGATGGTGTCAGTGCTGTGTCTGATGGAGATGTGGAGGAGCTTTCTATTGAGGATGGTTTTTCGGATGGTGCGGATTCTATTTCTGCTTTTGCCAGTGCTCTGGCGGATAAGACGGTTTCTGAGGTTCAGGGGTATCAGGAGGCGAAGGCTGAGGCTGAGGTGATCGCACAGGAGAGGCTTGAGGCTGAAGCGGCTGCTGAGGCTGCGCGTAAGGCGGAAGAGGAGCGTAAGGCTGCTGAGGCTGCGCGTCTGGAGATGCGGCAGGGGATTGTGGATTTTGCGCTGCAGTTTGTGGGGAATCCTTATGTTTATGGTGGTACGAGTCTGACTAACGGGGCGGATTGTTCGGGGTTTGTGATGTCTGTGTTTGCGGAGTTTGGGTATGAGCTTCCTCGTGTTGCTGCAGCTCAGTGTTCGGCTTCTGAGAAGAAGAGTGTTGCGGATATTGAGGCTGGTGATCTGGTTTTTTATGGTGAGGGTTGTATTGATCATGTGGCTCTTTATATTGGTGATGGTAAGATCGTTCACGCCAGTACAGCGGCTACAGGGATCAAGGTTTCTGACTATGATTACCGGGCTCCGGCTGCGGTTGGTTCGTTTGTGGCTTAGGATATGGATATAAATGATTTACTGATATGAAATATAAACTGTCTGCGGAGATTTTTTGGTTGGGTTGGCTGAAAAATAGCTGCAGGCAGTTTTTTTGCAGAAAAATAGTGTATAATTTAACCGAATCAAGTAAGTCTCCTGCGGGTTGCGAAAAGCAATAAGCAGTGGGTGGGGACTCGAAAAAAATTCAGAAAGGTTGTGGGGTTATGAATACGAAGGAAATCAGTGGCAGGCGGCAGATGGAGTTTTTGACGGGGTTTGATTTTGTCAGAGAAGCGGGTACTGCGGGGGAAGTGAAGGCGGCGAAGATGATCCGGGATACTTTGGACAGCTTCGGAGTGAAGAATCGGATGGAGGAGTTTGATTTTTGGGGTTTTCGGATCAATAGAGCGGTGCTTAAGGTTGTGGAGCCTTATCAGAAGGAGTATGTGGTGACCGGGTATGGAAGATGTGGAAATACTGGGGCAGAAGGTCTGAAAGCGGATTTTTTGTATGTGGAGAATGGAGATGCTGTCAGTCTTTCCCGGGCGAAGGGTAAGATCGTTATGGTGAATGGCCGGGTGAGTGGTGATGTGTATCAGAGACTGGTGAGCGCCGGGGCTGTTGGTTTTGTCAGTGTGGAGGGTTCTCCGCTGGATGAAGGAGTGGACAGGGTTCCCTGTCAGCGTAGCCTGCCGATGATCTTTCCGGGAAATGCAGAAGGAGAGATAGAAGGATTGTCGGAGTCTTCAGAGGATATTCACGAGATGCAGGAAAAATATAGTGGTAGGATCCCGGGTGCGAATCTTCATTATAAAGATGCGGTGGAGCTGGTGACGGAGGGTGCAGCTGTGGTTTGTCTGGCTGTAGAACAGGAAGTGACGGCCTGTACATCCCGAAATGTAGTGGCGAGGATCGAAGGTACGGATAAGAAAGATGAGATCTTGACGATTACGGCGCATTATGATTCGGTACCGGAGGGACCGGGGGCCTATGATAATATGGCCGGAGCGGCGATCATCATGGAGCTTTGCAGATATTTTCAGCAGTACAGACCGCGCAGGACTATGGAGTTTGTGTGGTTTGGTGCTGAGGAGAAGGGCTTGCTGGGCAGCGGGATTATATCAGAGTTCATGAGAGTGAGCTTGGAGCGCATCGTTTTAATATGAATGTAGATCTGGCCGGGCAGCTGATCGGAGGAAATGTTCTGGGAGTGACGGGAGAGGCTTCTGTTTGTGATAAGCTTCTTGAGATCGCTGACGGAGCAGGGATCGGAGCGTCTGTGAAGAATCAGATCTGGGGAAGTGATTCCAATTCTTTTGCATGGAAGGGAATTCCGGCCATGACTCTGAACCGGGATGGTTTTGGCATGCATACCCGTTACGATACCATTGATCTGCTGTCTGCCTGGTCACTGGAGAGAAGTGCGATCCTTCTGGGATGTATTGCAGATGAACTGGGGAATGCGGAGGTTTTCCCATTTGAGAGAAAGATGCCGGGGAAATTTATCAGAGAGCTGGATGAATATATGTGCAGATAGTAAGAATCTGATTTTATCTGCTCATAACTTGATATTTGTTATGGAACTGTGGGGACTTGTCTGTTTCGGGAAGAGTACAGACAAGTCCTCATAAGTTATTCAATATTTTCAATGTTTATTGACCTTTATAATTCCGCAAGGGAACATGTGGCTTTGAGTCAGGGGGATATTTGCAGCTTTGTAAGGGATTCATTCCCAGAACAGGGGGCAAGCGGAGGTTCGCAATTGAACCAGTGGAATTACTTGATTTGATCAAAATACGATAAAACAATAAAAAATAATACAAAATAATTGACAGTAAGATATCGAACTGTTATACTGAAATCACAGGCTTTCCAGGGATCAATGCGCCGGATATTGTTTTGCGGAGTATTGATTTCTGAACTTTTATCACAGAAAAATCAGGAATGAGGAGATAGGACCATGTTTACAGAAGAACGACAGAATGCAATAGAGAAATGTCTCCGCGAAAAAGGAAAAGTCAGGGTCAAAGAATTAAGCGAGATGTTTCAGGTTACGGAGGACTGTATCCGCAAGGATCTCAAGATCCTTGAAAATGCAGGCAGATTAAAGAGGACTTACGGCGGAGCGATCCTGTCACAGGAGTATCCTCTGGAGAGAAACGTAGTAGACAGGCGTATGTACAATCTTGATAAGAAGAAAGTGATCGCTGCGAAAGCCTTCAAGCTGATCAAAAATAACGAAACGATCTTTCTGGATGTTTCCACTACAAATATAGAGCTGGCAAGGCTTATCGCTTCGTCGGGTATGCATGTTGTGGTTGTCAGCAATATGATCGATATCCTGCAGATCCTTGCTGCGAATCCGTCCATCACGGCCATAGGCACAGGGGGAACTATGTACCGTTCGGTGAATGGATTTATGGGAGCTGCGGCCATTGAGGTGATCAAGCAGTACAGCTTTGACCGGGCCTTTTTGGGAAGCTGTGGCGTGGATATGACAGATTTTGCAGTTACTACATCCGGAGTGGAGGATGGATTGACCAAGAAGGCGGCAGTGCAGAGCAGCAGACATAAATATGTGGTTATGGAGAGAGAGAAGTTTTATTTTAACGAATCTTATAAATATACACATTTTGATGATATCAGCGGGATCATTACCGATGAATTTCCGGATGATACCATTGTGAACATACTGAGGAATGCCGGAGTGAAATTACTCTGAGCAGACGGTAACAAAGGGGGATTTTTACATGAAAGACTATATTCTGGAAACCTGCGTGGATTCTGTGGAATCTGCCATGGCAGCATCCGAGGGTGGCGCGGACAGACTGGAGCTTTGCAGCAATCTGATCATCGGGGGGACAACTCCCGGCCCATGGCTTTTTGAGGAAATAAGGAAGCGTTCAGATATCAGGATCCATGCGTTGATCCGTCCGCGGTTTGGAGATTTCTGTTATACAGATGCGGAATTTTCCATGATAAGGAATGCAGTAAAGGATTTCCGCAAAATGGGAGCGGAGGGTGTCGTGGTAGGTATCCTGAAACCGGATGGCACCTTGAATATGGAACAGATGAAAGAGCTGATGGATGCGGCGGGAGATATGTCTGTTACGCTGCACAGGGCTTTTGATGTGTGCGCAGATCCGATCGAGGCTATGGAACAGGCAATCTCTCTGGGAATCGATACAATCCTTAGCTCCGGACAGAAGAATACCTGCCTTCAGGGTGCGGAGCTTTTGAAGGAACTGGAAACCAGGAGTCAGGGACGTATCACCATCCAGGCGGGGAGTGGCGTCGGTGCGGAAGTGATCCGCCAGCTTTATCCTCTTACCGGGATCAAGGCTTATCATATGAGCGGCAAGGTTGTAACGGACAGTGCGATGCAATTTCGCAAGGAAGGTGTCAATATGGGACTTCCGACATTCAGTGAATATGAGATATGGCGTACAGATATTGAAAATGTTCGTGCTGCAAAGAAAGTTCTGGAGGAATTATAATGGCTGAGGGGAAGATTTTTCTGAAAGAAAACCGTGATCGGATCGAAAAAAAATATCGGGAGCAGATGATGGGGTTACCGCAGGTTTTTGCGGAGATTGATAAAAAGCTTGCGGAATGCACAGACGAAGTGGCTCTGGCGTGCAAATATTTATATGCGTTCATGCCGTACAGTGATATCGGAAATTACGCGTTTGAAGTATTCCTGGATTATGCGGAGAATGGCGTATATTTATGGAAGGAAAACTCCGGGGTGCAGAGCTGCCGGAGGAAATCTTTTTGAATTATGTGCTGTTTCACAGAGTAAATGAGGAGGAGATCGCACCCTGCCGTACATTTTTCCGCAGGGAGATCGGAGAGAGAACTGAGGGAATGAGCTTCCGGGAAGCTGCCCTGGAGGTGAACTACTGGTGTGCACAGGAGGCTACCTATCATTGTACAGATGATCGTACCCTGTCTGCACTTGCCGTATACCGCAGAGGAAACGGAAGATGCGGAGAGGAATCTGTATTTACCGTTAATGCACTGAGAAGTGTTGGTGTACCTGCCGTCAGGTATATGCACCAAAGTGGTCTCATTGTGATGACAATCATGCGTGGGTGGAAATCTGGTGCGATGGAAGCTGGTATTTTCTGGGAGCCTGTGAGCCGGAGGAGATCCTGAATAAGGGATGGTTTACCAACGCTTCCTCAAGGGCCATGATGGTCCATTCAAGAGTTTTTGATACCATGATCCCGGAGAGAAGTGATCGGCAAAGATGGTATGGTGACTATGCTCAACGAGCTGAAACGATATGCACGGACAAAAGAGATCACTGTGTCCGTAAAGGATTCACATGGAAAACCGGCAGAAGGTGCAGAAGTTTCTTTTGAGGTGCTGAATTATTCGGAATATGCCCCGATCGCAGAACTGAAAACCGACAGTCTGGGAAAAGTCAGCCTGACAACAGGGCTTGGAAGTATCCATATTTCTGCAAGGATGTATGCAGATGGAGAATGGCTGCATGCAGAAAACAGCATGGATACAAAAACAGAGGATTGTTGTGAGATCTGTCTGATGCCCGTAGGAAAGGAAAAGGGTATTTTTTATGAGGAGTGGACGGAGATCGATATGATCGCACCTCATGATGCACCTGTAAATAAAGATATGCCAACATCGGAGCAGAAGGAAAGAGGCAGCAGACGTCTGGCAGAGGCAAACGCTTACAGGGAACAGAAGGTAAGAAACCTGAGCAATCCGGAGTGTCGGAAATTCCTGGAAAAAGAAACTGGAGATTCTTCAATGAGAAAAAAACTCCTTGAAGTCCTCACAGAGAAAGACAGAACAGACTGTATCAGCCAGGTTCTGGAGGAGCACCTGAAATCTGCATTACCGTATGAAAAAAACATGGATGCAGATATTTTTGTACCATATGTACTGAACCCGAGAGTTGACGATGAAGTTTTGCAGAAATACAGAAAAACGATTCTTGAGCAACTGTCGGAAGAAGAAAAAAATATGCTGCAAAAGGAACCGGCGAAGATCTGGAAGTGGATTGAGGATAAGATCGTTTCCAGCCGGAGAAAGAACGCAGCAGTGTGATCACCACGCCGTCCGGATGTCTGAAAACGGGAACAGGAAGTCTTCTGTCAAAGAAGATCCTTTTTGTGGCAATGGCGAGAACGCTGGGAATTCCGGCACGCCTGAACCCTCATGACCGTTCTATGGAGTATATGAAAAACGGAAAATTCATCCCGGTATCTGCGGAAACGGAGAAAAAGGCATCGATCCTTCTGAAGGCAAGTGCGGATACACAGTGGAAATATTTCCAGAACTGGAGCATCGCAAAACTGGAAGCCGGAAAATATATCACACGGAAGCTGGAAGCCGAAAATTTCAGAGATCAGGTGATGAAGCTGCCGCTGGAAGCGGGAAATTACAGGATCCTTACCTCAAACAGATTGCCAAATGGAAATATATTTGCAGCGGAGTATTATTTTGAGGTTCAGATCGGAGAAATGAAGAGGGTGGAGCTGGCATTTCGGAATGCAAACCTGGAAGACATGCTGGAGAATATCTCCATACCGGAATTTACTCTCAGAAAAGAAGATGGAAGCACCGTGAAGGCGTCAGAACTGACGGCAGATGGGAAGCATATCCTGGCGTTTCTGGAAGAGGAGAAAGAACCGACGGAGCATATCTTAAATGAGATGATGGAGCAGGAAGAAGCTTTTTCCCGATATGCGAAGAGGATCATTTTTGTAGTAAAAAGCAAAAAAGCGCTGGAGACCCTACCTTCAAGAACACTGGGCAAGCTTGGAAATATTCAGATCTTATATGATGATTTTTCAGAGATCATCAATACACTGGGAAGAAGAATGTACGTAGATCCGGATAAGCTTCCGCTGATCATTGTGACAAACGGAAGCCTGAATGGGATCTATGCAACCAGCGGATACAATGTGGGAACCGGAGATATGCTGCTGAGACTGCTGTGACAGATATAACGGATATATACAGAAGGAACACAGACCGTATCATCGACTGTGTCGGTGACGGTCTGTGCCTTTTGTAAAAGCTGTGAAATTATTGCAGTGGTTCAGATGCTCAGAATATGCGGGCAGATCGGAATGAAAATGCCTGTTGTGCTTCCCGAAATTGCCGTAATAAAAGTTGCTTTGCATTACTTAGCGTCAGAAAAGAGATCACGCACGGAATCCCGGTAGATACATTCTGGCTTCAGGCGTATCGTCCTTGGAAAATCACTGTAGTCTCCGTTCATTCTGCGAAGCAGCAGATCACAGGCCTGCTCTGCCAGACCGGTCAGCGGCTGACGGACAGCGGTCAGCTGAGGAGAAAGCAGCATGGACAGTTCAAAATCATCAAAGGAGACAACAGACAGGTCTTCCGGGATCCGGATGCCAAGGCTGTAGATCGCTTCATAAATACCGAGGCATAGTGTATAGTTCGCAGAAAATACGGCAGTCGGACGTTCCGGAAGATTCCATAATTTCTGCATTGCCTGATATCCAAAGTCGTTTGTGTAATTTTCAGCGATGATATAATCGGGGTTAACAGGAATATCGTAGTCTTCCAGTGCCCGGAGATAGCCTTTTTTCGTTCACATGCAGTATAGGATGCAGGGGAACCGGTGACAAGGGCGATCTTCTGATGCCCCATTTTTATCAGATGCTCCACGATCTCGTAGGCTCCGGAGGTACAGCTGGTCTGTACACAGTCTGTACGGTGGAAATGGCTGTGTTCTTCCAGCTCCACAACAGGGATTTTGGCGTGTTCCACAGCAGAACAGATGTCCTGGTTCAGACTGAAAGAGGTAATGATAAGGCCGTCGATCCCGGAGCGGAGCATGTGAGGGACGAATTTATTGACATGATCCTTATATTTGTCGCCGCTCATAAATGTGAGAGAATAACCGTGAGCGCGCATGGTGTTTTCTATTTTGCTCAGAAGAAAAGCATTATGCGGAGTATTGGGAGGACCGGATACCAGACCGATACGGTAAGTCTTGGAGGAACGAAGTCCCCGGGCCGTGTTTCGTGGAACGTAATTCAGTTTCCGGATCGCTTCGTCGATCTGCTTTTTGTTTTGCGGCCGTACAGTTCCGCCGTTGATATATTTTGAAATGGTGGCCAATGCCAGACCGGTTTCTCTGGCAATGTCTTGATGGTTGCACTCATAAATCAATCCTTTCCGGATGCTGTACTGTTGTGTTCGGACAGGTCTTTTACGGAGCGCCGCGGGTGGAATACAACATCCAGCATGTCTATTTTGGGAAAATCCGTATAGTCTCCATGGATCCTTTTTAAAAGTAATTCCACAGCATGTTTCCCCATGCTTGTCAGATCCTGTGAGACGCAGGTCATAGTCGCGCTCATGGTCTTGAAAAGCGGATCATCATCAAAGCACACAAAGGAAATATCCTGAGGAACGGAAATTCGTGCCTGGCTGGCAGCGCTTAAACCGCCCATTGCGGAGAGATAGCAGTCAAAAAAAACAGCAGTAGGGGGATCGGAAGAATCAATAAGCTTCTGGAAATGCAGGTTGCTCTGGGTGATCGTTTCTGCAGTGGAACCAAAAGAAACAGGGGGAAAAGAATCCTGCTGTTTCAGAAGGTCAATGCCATTTTTCTGATATACATCCACAAAGCCCTGGATCCGCTGCTCGATGGTGTAGGAGTCCAGATACTGTTCCATGATCCAGACCTTTGTGTGGCCTTTTTCCAAAAGGTGCTCTGCCAGCAGTGCACCGCCTCTGTAATTATCAGAAATAACACAGTCTACAGGAAAATGTCTCATGGAAGCAGGAATCTGATCGAGCATTACAACCGGTATGCCGGCATTCTGTAAGAGCTGGTACAGGTCATCATGCCAGCAGGATGGGAGCATGATGACTCCGTCAAGTGCTGGGAGATAATATCCTGTATCGTATCGATCTCCTTCTGATGTTCAAAAAAGAAAGAACAGACAATAACTGTATAGCCATGATCCGTGAAATGCTTGATAATGGAGTTGACAAGCTCGCCCCAGAAATAATTACCAAGATCTGAGATCAGGATACCGATGGTATGTGTGTTTTTGGCACGGAGAAGCTGGGCATTCCGGTTTGGGGTATATCCAAGCTCCTGAATTGCCTTTTCTATAAGGATACGATTTTCTTCCCGTATTTTTTTGTGGTTTATATATTTGGAGATCGTTGCGGTGGACAGGCCTGTCGCACGGGCGATATCATTGATCGTAACGTTCATGTAAAACCTCCGGTTCTGATACATTTACAGATAATAGAGTATTTTCATATTATATCATGAAAAAAGAAAATGCCTCAATACACATGGCATTTTTTACACATAAAGTATCAGAAAAAACGAGCGTATTGTACAGAAAATTGATAAAAATGAAACGTTTAACAAAACCTGATACGAAAAAGTACACAAAAACAAGACGAAATAATTGTAAAAAATAGGAAAAATGATTTTTACCCTATGATTTTACTTGAAAAGCTGCTTCGGATGCGGTAAGATAGTCTTAACAAAAACGAAACGTTTTATGCAACAAGAAAATCAGCTATACGAAACAAGGAGAAGGTTATGGCAGACACAAAGCAGCAGTGGTATAAAGATGCCAAATACGGATTATTCATCCATTGGGGACTTATTCCATCCTTGCAGGAGAATGGAAAGATCCGAAGACCGGCGAGGTCACCAAGACAGACCGTATCGCAGAGTGGATCGAGAACAATCTCAACATTGACAAGGAAGATTACAGAAAGCTGAAAGATGAGTTCCATCGGACAAATTTGACGCGGACATGTTTGTGAAAAGAGCGAAAGAGCAGTGGGGTGTTAAATATATCGTTCTTACTTCCAAGCATCACGAGGGATTCGCAATGTACGATTCCAAGGTCAGTGATTTTAATGTAGTGAAGGCTGCAGGAAGAGATATCTTAAGAGAGCTTTCCGATGCTTGTAAGAAATATGACATGACAATGGGTATCTATTATTCACAGGCTCAGGACTGGGATGATGACAATGCCTATAAGAAGGATTACGAAGACAAGAACGAATGGAAGCCGGAATTCCGTACATACTTCGATGAGAAATGCAAACCGCAGTTAAAAGAGCTTCTTGAGAATTACGATAATATTTCCCTGATCTGGTTTGATACTCCGATGGGAATGACCGCAGACGAAGCTCAGGAATTAAGAGACTGGGTTAAGGGTATTAAGCCTGACTGCATCATCAGCGGACGTATCGGACACCAGAAGGGCGATTACATGACCACCGGTGATAACTTTATTCCACGTCTTCCATACGACGGTGACTGGGAAGTACCGGCAACTGTAAATGATACATGGGGTTATAATAAATACGATACAAACTGGAAGAATCCGGATGATATCCTGAACCTTCTTCTCAAGATCGTCGGCAGAGGCGGAAATTACCTGCTGAACGTAGGACCAATGGCAGACGGAACTGTTCCGGAAGCTTGTGTCGAGGTTATGAATGAGGTTGGTAAATACGTGACTGAGAATGCGGAAGCAATTTACGGAACCAAGAATGTTGGTATCTATCCGTATGAGATCCCGAGCATTGAATTTACAAAGAGACCACATAAGCTTTACGTACACGTCCTTGCACCGAGATATCGAGTTGAACTGCTGAACATCGGTAATCAGTTAAAGGGTGCATATGTGGTAAGCACAGGAGAAAAGCTTCCGTGCCGCGCATTAAAGTGCTGCGAAGGAAACTCGATGATAGAGGTAGAGCTTCCGGAGAAGCTTCAGGGGGCAAAGAACTACTGTGTATGCCTGGAGCTTGAGGAAGAAGAGCCGATCTTTGAGGCGATCATCGATTGATCAATTTATGAACATCAATGGGAAAACTATATAATAAAAAATCATATTAAGGGAGGATTTATTCATGAAGAAACGAATGAAAAAAGTTGCAACACTGTGTCTCGCCGGTGTAACAGCAATGTCAACAGTAGGCGTAACAGGAAGCGCCGTATTTGCAAAGGGTGACACAAACTACGATGTAGACAATATGGATTTTGAAAACGTTGAGCTTCGTGTAGCATTCAGATTTAACAACGGATCTGATACAGACGGACAGGCTAAATGGTATTACAAAGCACTTGAAGAGTTCAATAAAGAGAACGAAGGAAAGATCCATGTAACAGATGAGAGTATTTCTACAGAGTCTGATTACGAAGAGAAGCTTACAACAGATTTCGCTTCCGGTAATGTACCGAACGCATTCCTTCAGTATGGCGGAAGCCGTACAAGAGAGTATGTAGATGCAGGATATATACTGGATCTGACACCATACTTTGAACAGTATCCGGAATGGAAAGAGGGAGTTCAGGATTTTGCATGGGAGACAACACAGTTTGACGGCATTGAAGGAACCTATGGTATTCCGTGGTCCGCTTATCAGCTCTGTCTCTACTACAACAAAGATTACCTTGATCAGGTTGGCGTAGATGTTCCGGAGTCCTGGGATGATCTTGTTGATGCCTGCGCAAAATTAAAAGATGCAGGAATCCAGCCATTCAACTACTCTGACAAAGATAACTATCACTTCGAGCATCTGATGAGTGCTCTTGCTCTGAAAGCTTACGGAACAAGCATCGCAGATGATCTTGCAAGCGACAAAGAGGCTTACAACGGCGAGAAGATGGTTGCAATCTATCAGAAGATGAAAGATATGATCGATGCAGGATACTGGGGAGATGGAATCCTCAGCACAGACTTCAACACAGAGAGAAATATGTTCGAGGCAGGAAAAGCTGCATTCACAGTTGACGGAACATGGAACTGCGGTAACTTCCAGAATGACTCCGATACAACTCTCTTCGATGCTCAGAAGATCGGTGTTACAAGAATTCCTTATATCGACGAAGCAAACAAGACTGTAGAGATGGGCGGCGGTTCTGATACATACTACATCACTACATTAAACAAGAGCGATGAGGAAATCGCAGCAACTGTTAAATTCATCAAATACCTTACAAGTGTAGATTCCATCAACGAAATGTGCAAATCCAGCCCGACAACATATGCTGAGAAGGTTACGATCGATACAGGTAACTATCTGCTTGACGATGTAAATGCGATCATGGCTGAGAATACAGAGTCTAAACTTGAGATTCCTACATATGACAGCAACACAGCAGCTATGGATACAATCCGTAATTCTCTTCAGGCATTAGCGACAGGCGCAAGTGCACAGGAAGTTGGAGACGATATCGTTGACAAAATGTCTGCTTACGAATAAAGAGAATTTTGACTGAACGCATGATGTGTGGATAAGAGAAACAGGGGGAAGCATCATCTGCTTCCCCTTGTTTATTACGGAGGTATACATATGGCAGGTAAATCTGTACCAAAGGTAAAACAGAAGCTGGATAAAAAAGATCTTACGCTTTCTTTAGCGTTCCTTCTTCCGGCAATTTTAATAACTGTTATTTTTGTCATCTACCCTGTTTTTGATACCGTAGGCTTATCATTCCGTAAATGGAACGGTATGTTTGGTGCGGCAAAGCAATGGGTAGGACTTGAGAACTATCAGAAGATTTTTTCAGATAAGCTGTTCTGGAATGCAATGCTCAACAGTGTGTACTTTATGATCGGTGGTTTCGTTATCCTGATGCCGCTTTCATTTGGTCTCGCAATGCTGGTAACTGCAAAGATCAAGGGAACCGGATTCTTCAGAACCTGCTACTTCCTTCCGAATATGTTAGGAACAACAGCAGTAGCCCTGATGTGGACATTTATGTTAAATCCGAACTTTGGTATCTTTAATACCATTGAAAATATTTTCGGCCTTCATGGTACGATCCTGATGTGCTGACGATAAAGACTGTAAACGTCTGGATCGTTGTTCTGGTAAACGAATGGATGTATGCCGGATATAACATGCTGATCTTTGCAGCTGGTCTGGTGGCGATCCCTGATGAGTTAAATGAGGCTGCAGCGCTGGATGGTGCTACAGGATGGCAGAGGATCCGCTATATCATCCTTCCTCTGATGAAAAACTCCTTCAAGGTATTCTCTATTTTGTGTATTACAGGATGTCTGAAAGTATTCGATATCATCTGGGCAATGACAAGAGGAGGCCCGAACGATATCAGCTCCACACCTTCAATCATGCTTTATACACAGGGATTCTCCTATAAGCTGTTCGGACGAAGCAGTGCATACGGCGTTATTCTGTTAGTGCTGGGTGTTGTACTGAGTCTTATAACCAATCATTTGTTCCGTGAAGATAAAGATCTTGCAATGTAGGCGGAAGGAGAAGAGACGATATGGAAAAAACAGCTAATAAACAGAAAATGCATGGAGGAAAGATAGCGCTGTACGTTATTGCGATCCTGTGGACAGTTGTTACACTGTTTCCGGTAGTAGTGACCGTAATGGCTTCCTTCAAAACAAACTCAGAGATTTACCTGAACCTGTTAAGCTTCCCTAAGAAGATTATGTTCCAGAACTATATCAGCGCAAACAAAACAGCGGATGCATTGAATACCATCAAGAACTCCCTGGTTGTAGCAACTCTGACAACTGTATTTAATACTGTAGTCGGAATGATGGCAGCATACATCTTATCAAGAAAAGATTACAAATTCCTGAAATGGGTATATGTATTCTTCATGATTGGAGTAATGGTTCCGGTTCACTGTACACTGATCCCGATCAACAACATTGCAACAGCATTAAATGCAAAGAACAACCTGTTCTTCCTGATCCTGATCTATGTTGCGTTTGGTATGTCCCAGGCGATATTCCTTTATACAGGATTCATGGATGGAATCTCCAGGAACCTGGATGAGGCGGCGATCATTGATGGATGTAACAACTGGCAGCTGCTGTGGAAGATCCTTTTCCCTGTCTGCAAGCCGATCATCGCAACAGAGGCGATCTTCGTATTCATCTATGGATACAGTGAACTTGTATTCTCCATGATCCTGATGACAGATACCAAATATTTCACAGTTTCACGTGCGATGCTGAACTTCTCTTCTGCACATACACAGGAGATCGGAAGTCAGTTTGCATATGTAGTAATGTCCGTAATTCCGATGCTTATCATTTACATCGTGTTCCATAAACAGATTGAAAAAGGTATGCTTTCCGGAGCTATCAAAGGCTGATGCTTTTAATCTAAACAGGAGGAAAAAATCATGTATCAGTTTGACAGAAAAGAATATGAAAAACGTATGGAGTGGTACCAGGATGCCCGTTTTGGAATGTTTATCCACTGGGGATTATATCTATCCCTGCAAGAGGCGAGTGGGTACGAAGCGTAGAGGAAATACCTGAGGAAGAATATCTTCCGTTTATGAAAGAATTTGATGCAAGAGACTACAATCCGAAGCAGTGGCAAAAGAGGCCAAGGCGGCAGGTATGAAATATGTAGTCCTGACAGCGAAGCATCACGACGGCTTCTGCTTATTTGACAGTAAATACACAGATTACAAGGTGACAAACACACCGGCAGGAAGAGACCTGATCAAGGAGTATGTAGAGGCACTTCGTGAGGAAGGCCTTAAGGTTGGAATCTATTTCACACTGCTTGACTGGCATCATCCGGATTATCCGCATTACGGAGACCGTATCCATCCGATGAGAAACCACAAAGAGTGCGGAAATGAGAACCGTGATTTCTCACGTTATACAGAATATCTGTATAATCAGGTAGAAGAGATCTGTACAAACTACGGACAGATCGATATCATCTGGTTTGATTTCTCCTACGACGATATGAGAGGGGAAAAATGGGGCGCAACCAAGCTGATCAACATGGTGCGCAGCTTACAGCCGCAGGTTATCATCGATAACCGTCTGGAAGCCAGCGGAGAGGGAAGAGGATCCCTGTATGAGTGTGATCCGACACCGTACCATGCGATTTCGTAAGCCCTGAGCAGATCATCCCGCCGGAAGGATCTGCGATAAGGAAGGCAACCCGATGGTCTGGGAAGCATGCTTCACCATGAACAACAACTGGGGATACTGTGCAAACGACCATTATTACAAACCGGCTTCCATGCTGATCAAGAAGCTGGTAGAGTGCGTTTCCAAGGGTGGAAATATGATCCTGAACGTAGGACCGGATGCCAAAGGTAAATTCCCGAAGGAATCTTCTGCGATCCTGGCTGAGATCGGCCGCTGGATGGATAAGAATCATGACAGTATCTACGGCTGTGTACCGGCTGAAAACATTCCGAAGCCGGATTACGGACGTATCACCAGAAACGGAAACAAATACTATGTGCATATTTATGAGAATACACTGGGACCACTTCCGCTTCTGGGATTCGATAAGGATAAGATCGTGAAGGTGCGTGCGCTGGATGACGGACATGAGGTGCCGATCTCCAACGCATGGATGCACAGCGATTACCCGGATATCGCATTCGTTGATCTGGGACCTGACCCGGTACTTCCGGACCCGGTAGATTATGTTCTCGAAGTAGAGATGGCTGAGTAAAAACGAATCAATAATAAAAAAGAACAACAGGAAAAGCAGGAGATATGTGAATCTTAGTTATCCGGTTGTTCTTTTTACCATAAGGAGAAGGGAAAAGATTATGATCATTTATACAGGAAAAGATTACTATGACGTAAGCAGAAAAGCAGCGAATATCATGTCTGCACAGATCATCATGAAGCCAAATGCCGTTCTCGGACTTGCTACAGGCTCCACACCGGTGGGAATGTACAAGCAGCTGATCGAGTGGTACAAAAAAGGAGATCTGGACTTTTCGCAGATCACATCCGTAAATCTTGATGAATACAAAGGACTTTCCGGAGATAACGATCAGAGCTATCGTTATTTTATGAACACAAATCTGTTTGACCATGTAAATATCGATAAGGCAAGAACTATGTGCCAAACGGACTGGAAGAGAACAGTGAGAAAGCCTGCGCGGATTACAATGAGATCATCCGCAGTGTGGGTGGTATCGATATGCAGCTGCTTGGAATCGGCGGAAACGGTCACATCGGCTTCAACGAGCCGGGTGCAGCATTTGAGAAGGAGACTCACTGCGTAGACCTTACGGAGAGCACCATCAAGGCAAATGCAAGATTCTTTGAGACTATGGATGATGTGCCGAAGCAGGCATATACCATGGGTATCAAAAACATCATGACTGCAAAGAAAATCCTTCTGGTCGCTACCGGAGAGGCAAAGGCAGATGCCCTTTACAAATCTCTCTACGGACCGATCACGCCCAACGTGCCGGCATCTATCCTGCAGCTTCACCCGGATGTGACGGTAGTGGCCGATGAAGCGCTTTAAAGCTGATCCGTGAGAAGGGACTGCTGTAAGAGATACAGAGGAAATTTCCGCGAATTAAATGAACGCAGATCACGGATATCCGTTTGAGTCAAGAGGAGATCAGGATCATTCATGGGATTTTCCTGATTTGGTTAATAAAGAAAGCTTCGATCTAACTCTCATCGATGAGCGATGTGCTCAGAGAGTGGATCGAAGCTTTTTGTGCTTTCGGGACGTAAACCTGCAGGTGGCTGCAAACAGACCGGTGGGCCGGACATTTGCATTCTCAGGCTTTTTTCAACGTTTTGTGATAAATCATGACAGAAACGATGGCTGTAAACACCTCTGTGATCCAGAATGCGTTCCACACGCCATCAGGACCCATAAAATGGGACAGAAGATATGCGGTGGGCATGATAACGACCACATAGCGGAAAAGGGAAATTACAAGGGACTGCGTGCCTTTTCCAAGGCCTTCCATGGCACCGGAAGTGGTGACGGATACAGCAGAAACAAGAAAGCCGGCGCTGATGATCTTCAGTGCTCTGGAGCCTGCGGCAATGGTTTCCGGGGTAGTTGTGAAAAGTCCCATAAGCTGTCCGGATGCCAGGAGGCAGATAACAGTTCCAAAGAGCATGATCACACAGCTGGATTCCAGGGTGAGCCGGAAGATTTTTTTTACACGCTTCATCTCACGGGCACCGAAGTTATAACCGATCAGCGGGCGCATTCCCTGGATGATTCCGTTGGCCGGGAGATACAGGAAGGTCTGCAGTTTGTAATAAATGCCAAGGATCACCACATAGCTGTCCGAGTAAGCGGCCAGCACGGAGTTCAGAAAAGAGATCAGAAACGATGGCAGTGCCAGGTTTAGGATCGCGGGAACACCGATGGCATACAGGCTCAGATCCGTTTCTTTGCTTGTTTTCAGGGTTTTGGGCGTTACACGTACAGGAATAGGCTTCAGGATATAAAAGACCATATAGACCGCAATGGTGAGCACCTGGCCGATGCCAGTAGCCAGAGCTGCGCCCCGGATACCCAGCTTCGGGAAAAAGCCGATTCCCCAGATCAGGAACGGGTCCAGGATGATGTTGCTGATACATCCCACAAGCAGGGCGAGCATGGATACTTTCATCCGTCCTACAGCCTGGAAAAGTTTTTCGAAGAAAAGGCTGATGGCAATTACTGTGGAAAACAGGAAAACGATGGTAGAATACTCCAGCCCCATCCGGATCACGGTTTCATCCTGGGTGTACATCTGAAGGAATACGGGCATAACAGCGATGCTGATCACGGTCATCAGGATCCCGTGGATCACAGACAGAAAAATCCGTGGGTTGCGGCAGTGTCTGCCATTTTTTTGTCGCTTGCGCCAAGGTGATAGGAAACTCTGGCGTTGATTCCGATTCCGAAGCCAATGGCAACGGCGTTGATCATGTTCTGGACCGGATAGACAAGGGACAGGGCGGTCATGGCCTGCTCGCTGATCTGTGCCACGAAGAAGCTGTCCACAATGTTGTATAGTGAGTTTACAAGCATGGAAAAGACCATAGGCAGCGCCATGGATGCCAGCAGCGGGCCGACAGGCTTTTCCTTCATAAATGTGCTGTTCATGAAAAATCCCCCTTTATATCAGAATCGTAAGAATATCAGGTGCGGAAAACAGAGCGTGTTTTTTGTGCATAATAAAAGCCACACAATCTGTCTTCTCGAATCGGACAGATTGTGTGGCGAAAAAAGTTCAAAACTGAAAAATCCACACGTTGTTTTAGTGTTTTCACATTAACAAAAAACAGTGCTGATGTCAAGACCGCACGCAGGAGAAACACCATAAAAAGCTGCAAAAAGAAAGGCTTGATATAAAATCGGAGAGGATTGGCAACATTAGACAGGTGCGTGCGGATACGGGCAATATCAGCCCTGAAAAGGTCGTTCTGGCAATATGCACAAAACTTGTCGAACCATGGTGGATAAGTGAAAAACTTTCTAAAAAGTTTTCCACATGACAAAAATCCGCAAATCCGCCAATAATCAAGTTATGCACAAATTTATCCACATTATCCACAAGGATAACCATGTGGATGACCTGATTTACATAAATAAATTTAAACATATGTTTTGTGTAAAATGATAAAATTGTAAAAAGTGGGAAAAAAGTTCTTAAAACTATTGACATTTTTAAATTCTAAATATCATAAAATTTATTGCAAAAAAGACATAATATAAAAGAATAAAAACAAATAATCAGATAATAGTGAGTGAATTCTTGAAAAACTAATCTATTTAAAAGGGGGATTATCGGATGTATGGAAATGAGGATAAAAAAGAACAGTGCCCAGTTAAAACGGTCACTGCAAGGTGTTGAAAAGTTATTTTCAGATGTGGATAAGTGTGGATAACCCAAAAATCCTCCGCAGAACCGGAAAGATCTGCGGAGGATTTTTTTAACTGTTTTGTTTCATACGCTTGATCACCTTCAGACGTGTAAACTCTTCGCGCTCTTTTTCCTCCAGAGCATTAGTGATATCTCTGGTGAGGGTTTCATATCTGGGGATGGTGATGTTTTTCAGCGCATTGGCACGCTTCTGGGTTTTCTTGATGTTGGTAGCAAGACGGATGGCGGCGTTTTCGATCATGGAGAGCTGGATGGACAGCTCCTTTACACGCTCGAAGGCTGCCTTGGCCTCGTCCAGGGACAGCTTGGTGCTGTAGTAGGCGTAGGTCGGCGTGTTGCTTGCTTTTTGTCATATTCCACAAGAGGGATCTCGGTTCCCATAACGCTTCTGGTTTTGATTCGGATGGAATCTTCCACAGGAACGGTATGAGAGATCTGGTCTACGAAAGCGATTCCAATTTCCATATTTGCCTTCTGAAGCGCCGCGTAAGCGGTACGGAAGGTCTCATCGATCTGGGACTGAATGTCCTTTGCCTGATCAATCAGCTCCATCATTTCACGGATCAGGATATTACGCTTTTTGTCCATAAGCTCATAGCCCTGTTTGGAAAGAGCCAGAGAGTTTTTTGCAAGTATAAGATTTCCCTTGGTAGGAAAGGTATTCGGATCCATAAAATCACCTCACTAACGGACGGTTTCTCTGTAATACTGATCCAGAACTTTGGTATCGATACGGTCGAGCTCTTCTCTTGGAAGAAGACCAAGAAGCTCCCAGCCCTTATCCAGAGTTTCGATGATGCTTCGATTCTCTGTTTCTGACTGTCCTACAAACTCTGCCTCGAAGGCTTTTCCGAATACAAGGTATTGCTTATCCAGCGGAGAAAGCTCATCCTCACCGATAACGGATGCCAGAGCTCTTGCGTCGCCTACCTTTGCGTAGCAGGAGAAGAGCTGGTTGGCAACATCCTGATGATCGGCACGTGTGAAGCCTTCACCGATACCGTCCTTCATCAGACGGGACAGGGATGGCAGAACATTGATCGGCGGATAGATCGCCTGACCGTGAAGCTGGCGGTCCAGTACGATCTGGCCTTCTGTGATATATCCGGTAAGGTCTGGGATCGGGTGTGTGATGTCGTCGTTTGGCATGGTCAGGATCGGGATCTGGGTTACAGAACCGGTGCCGCCACGGACGATTCCCGCACGCTCGTAAAGAGTTGCAAGCTCACTGTACAGATATCCGGGATAACCTTTTCGGGAAGGAATTTCACCTTTGGAGGAGGAAACCTCTCGCATGGCCTCGCAGAAGGAGGTGATATCTGTAAGGATTACCAGGATGTGCATGCCTTTTTCAAAAGCAAGATACTCAGCGGCAGTGAGGGCGATCTTCGGTGTCAGAAGACGCTCTACAACCGGATCGTTTGCAAGGTTCAAAAACATCACAACGTGATCGGAGGCACCGCTTTCCTCAAAGGTTCTGCGGAAGAATTCGGCTACGTCATATTTGACGCCCATTGCCGCAAAAACAATGGCGAATTTTTCATCGGAATCTGCTCCCAGGGAAGCCTGCTGAACGATCTGTGCAGCCAGCTTATCATGTGGAAGACCGTTACCGGAAAAGATCGGCAGCTTCTGGCCGCGGATCAGTGTGGTCAGTCCGTCGATAGCGGAGATACCGGTGTTGATATAGTTTCGTGGATATTCACGGGTTACCGGATTCAGCGGAAGCCCGTTAATGTTCAGGCTGACTTCCGGTGTGATCTCGCCAAGCCCGTCAATGGGCTGGCCGATACCGTTAAAGGTACGTCCCAGGATCTCAGGGGAAAGCCCGATCTCCATAGGATGTCCGGTAAGACGTGTGTGTGTATTGCCGAGGGACATATTGTCAGTTCCCTCAAAAACCTGGATAACGGCCTTGTCCTCATAGATTTCCACGATACGGCCGATCTTCTGAGTGCCGTCCTCCATGTGGAATTCCACGATCTCCTCGTAAGATGCATTTTTTACACCCTCAAGGACAACAAGAGGGCCGTTTATTTCACTCAGGCCAAGATATTCGATTGCCATAAACTGATCCCTCCTTTAACCGTTTCTTTCCAGTACATTGTCGTAGAAGCGGTCGATATCTTTATGATATTCATCAAAACGCTCCGGCTCTTTATTTGGAACCTCGTATTTGATGGCGATGATACGTTCAAAGATCTTATCCTCCTTCAGCACGGAAACCGGCATGCCACGGTTTACAAGGGCACGGCATTTTTCGTAGAGATAGAGGATGGTTTCCATCATCAGGAACTGCTTTTCCATAGGAACACTGGTGTCCTCCTGGTGAAAAGCGTTCTGCTGCAGGAAGCCCAGACGGATAACCCTGGCGATCTCCAGCGTCAGCTTCTGATCATCCGGAAGAACATCGCTTCCGATCAGCTTGACGATCTCCATAAGAGAGCTTTCCTGGTTGAGGATAGCCATGATCTGGTTTCTGTCATAAACGAATTTCGGGGAGACATGCTCTCTGTACCAGGGAGTCAGGTCCTCCAGATATTCGCTGTAGCTGGTCAGCCATTGGATGGCAGGAAGTGACGGGCATAGGCAAGAGCCTTGTCCAGTCCCCAGAAACAGCGGACAAAACGTTTGGTATTCTGTGTGACCGGCTCGGAGAAATCACCGCCCTGAGGGGAAACTGCACCGATAATGGATACGGAACCTTCTGTTCCGTTCAGGTTCTGCATCATTCCCGCGCGCTCATAGAAGGCGGAAAGCTTACTTGCCAGATACGCAGGGAAGCCTTCCTCTGCAGGCATCTCCTCCAGACGTCCGGAAAGCTCACGGAGAGCCTCGGCCCATCGGGATGTGGAGTCTGCCATGATTGCTACGTCATAACCCATATCACGGTAATATTCCGCAAGTGTAACACCTGTGTAGATGGAAGCCTCACGGGCTGCAACCGGCATGTTGGAAGTGTTGGCGATCAGTGTGGTACGGTCCATCATCAGGTTTCCGGATTTCGGGTCGATCAGCTTGCTGAAGTCCTCAAGAACCTGTGTCATTTCGTTTCCGCGCTCGCCACAGCCGATGTAGATGATGATATCTGCGTCAGACCACTTGGCGATCTGGTGCTGTGTCATGGTTTTTCCTGTTCCGAATCCGCCTGGAACTGCAGCAGTGCCTCCCTTGGCAATAGGGAAAAGAGTATCCAGGATTCGCTGTCCAGTAAGGAGCGGAACGCTGGCCGGGAAACGCTTGTAGGTCGGACGTGGAACACGGATCGGCCATTTCTGGGCAAGTGCCAGTTCTTTTTCGGTTCCGTCATCAAGACGGACGGTAACGATGGGCTCCAGAACGTTATAAGCACCGTCAGGAACCGCATGGATAACGGTTCCGTGTGTGATCGTGGGCGGAACCATGGATTTGTGAAGGATGGAGGCGGTTTCCTGTGTCTCAGCGATAACCGTGCCTGCACCGATGACGTCACCTTCCTTTACGGTAATGTGGGTTTCCCATTTTTTTCTGTGTCAAGAGAGTCAACGCTGACACCACGGGAAATATATTTTCCAGAGGCCTGGGCAATCTCTGCCAGAGGTCTCTGGATACCATCAAAAATATTGTGGATGATTCCCGGACCAAGGAGAACGGAAATGGCGTCTCCTGTTCCGATAACAGTTTCTCCGGGTTTCAGCCCTGTAGTTTCCTCAAAAACCTGTATGGTCGTCATATGTTTCTTAAGACCGATGACTTCTCCAACCAGTTTTTCGGGGCCTACATAGACCATCTCGGAGATCTTGAAGCCGGTGTCGCCCTTGAGGTAGATAACAGGACCGTTAACACCGTAGATAATACCTGTTTTACTCATGTGCTGGACCTCCGTCAAATTTGAATTCTCTGTAAGCTGCCTGATAGCCTTCCTCAAAGGAATTGTCGATGAGGATATTTTTTTCAGGGATTATCGCCTTGATCCCGCCGATAAAGGATTCATCGGAAACCTTCAGCGGGAAACCGGTCTTTACAGTGAGAGACTTCAGACGGGGTTCATCTTCTTTTGAAAGATAGATCTGGATCTCATCGTGTTCCGCGAAGCAGACAGCTTCCTCGATCTTTGTACAAAGATATTCTTCATAGCGGGGAGATTCCATGAATTTCAGGATCTGTACCCGGACATCTGCAAAAAGTTTTTCTTTTAAGCGGCTCTGTCTGGCAGTCCAGTTTCGCCGGATGTGAAGCTGCTCTGCGGAAAGTGCCTTGTTGATCTCACGCTTTGCGTTTGCGATCTCGGCTTTGCGGGAACTGGCAGCATTTCCCAGAGACATTTTTTTATGTTCCTCCAGTGCGGCATCCAGGGCTTCCTTGTGTTCCCGGACATCTTTTTCCGCCTGACGGCGTGCTTCGTCCACGGAGGTGTCATAGAAGTGTTTAAGCTTCTCTTCAATTGTCATAATATCACCTGCCTATAATTTTAATCCGATGGCCTCATTTACATAAGATGTAATGAAATCAGGTCTGCGGCCGGTACCATGTCTGTCAGGAATTTCAATGATGAGAGGTGTTTTGTGATGAAGCTTGACATCATCAATGATCTCAGGAAACTCCCGGCCGAATTTTTCGGTCAGGAGTATGATTCCGATCTCTTTGTCTGCGATGGTGCGCTCCAGAGTTCCTTCAGCTCGTCGTGCTCATGAACGATCACACCCTCTACACCGGCCAGTCTCATTCCTGTCAGAGTATCAATATTGTCACTGATCAGATACATTTTCATATCAAAGTTTACCCAGGATCATGAAGGAGATGATCAGTCCATAAAGAGCAACACCTTCGGCAAGACCTACGAAGATAAGAGATTTACCAAGGATGCTCTGATCCTCACTGATCGCTCCAAGTGCTGCGCTTGCCGCACTGGCAACGGCAATACCACCACCGATACAGGAAAGTCCGGTAACAAGTGCTGCTGCGATGTAACCCATACCTGTTGCAAGGCCTGCGTCAGCGCCTGTAGCAGCCTGTACGGAAGCTCCGCCTGCAAATGTTACTGCAATGGCAACAAGCATGATCCCGAAGAAGAAAAAGGCGTTGACACCAAGAGCTGTTTTGTAGCGGCCGCGGCTTTTTTCGCCGAGAAGATAATAACCAAATGGAAGAATGATGCTGAGTACAAGTGCAACTGCGATTGTGATCTGTGTAATGACTGTCATGATGATGACCTCCTTAATATTCGTTTAATTGAATGCCCGGATCAGAATGCGTTCCGACTCTGGCATTTTATTTGTTTTTTGAGCAGAACGGCTCGAATTTCCGTCCGCTGCCCTTGTAAAAACGGCTGAACATTTCGTAATATTCCAGACGGAGTACCTGGATACCTACGATCAGGCCCTCCATAGCACATACGAACAGGTTTCCGAGAATGATGACGATCCAGTTCGGACTGCCGTTTTCTGCGCCTGCAAGCATAAGTACAACCTCCATCATAGCTGCGTGGCTGACTGCAAAAGCACCGATACGCACGAAGGAGAGTGTATTGGAAAAGTAGCTCAGGATAACCTCGAACAGTTCAAAAATACCCTGTACGATAAACATGCCTTTTTCTTTTGGCATAACCTCGGCCTTTTTTTCTACCAGGTTTGTAAGAGGCTCCTTGAAGAAAATAAGAAGCAGCGGTAAACCAAACATAATGGCAAGGACTGCACCACCCGGAACTGCATGCCCGGATACAAAGAGTCCGATGCAGAGAACTGCGGAGCCATAAAATACAAGTCCTGCCACAGCGTTGGTGTCAAACCAGGTTTTTCAACATCATGCGTTTTAAAGGAATTGATGATGTTGAAAACCATACACAAGAGGATGATTCCCATGCCGAAGCCGATGGCAACGATAAATACGGTATTCAGTTTTCCGATAAAAGGTATGGTCTCATACTGTCCACAGGCCGCAGCCACAGAGCAGGTATGACATCCTCAAATCCAAAGATACTTCCGAACATCAGACCGAAAAATGTGGAAAAGACTCCGGCGCAGCTGATGATTCCGGCAAGATCGATATGCTTCAGCTTGTACAGGAGCAATCCTCCGATAAAGAGCAGGAGTCCCTGTCCTGCATCACCGAACATGGCTCCGAAAATAAAGGAGTAGGTGATGGCAACAAACCAGGTAGGGTCCATCTCGCCATAGGCGGGAAGTCCGTACATTTTTACATACATTTCAAAGGGCTTGAAAAGCTTCGGATTTTTCAGCTTGGTCGGCGGCTGATGGTTCTGGTCGTGTTCCGGCGTATTGGTATCTTCTCCGTCTACCAGGCAGAAGATTTTTTCGTCGGATGAGATTTCGGCTTGAAAAGCTCTGGTGTCGGCTTCTGTCATCCATCCGCAGAGAATATAGAAATTTTCATGCTTTCCGGTGCAGGCTGCCGCTTTCCGGACATCGAAATTTCTGGAAAACTGAAGAAGTGTGTTTCTGGCGGTAACGATGGTTTCTGCCTGATCCGCAAGAAATCTCTGGTATTTCTGTTTCTGTGCTTCCAGATGCTTCAGAGCATCCTCGTATTGTTTGCTTACGCTTGAAAATGCCTGCTGGGCAGTTCCGGTATAATTATCCGGCACAAAGATCTTCTCAAAGTGCATAGAAGAGTAGGCGGCATCAATTTTGTGCGCTTCATGCTTCGGTACGAAGTAAACGCCCCAGACGTATTGGTCATCTTCATCGCATTTAAGGAAGATCGTGTTCAGATTGTCGTAAATATATTTCTTGAATTTCTCATAATACTGTTTCTCGATACGTCCGAAATGAAAATGGATATACTTCAGATGAAGTATGGATGAAATATCATAATCAATATTTCGGAAGGGACGTATGATCCGCAGTGATTCTTCCAGAGAGGAACATTTTTCTTCCAGTTCGGACTGTTCCTTCTGGAGCTGATCCGCCTGGGAGCGGATCTCCTTTACTGTGGAAAGTGCTGTTTCAATACCCGGGCTTCTATTGGAAGTGGACGGAGGAGTTTTCAGCTCCTCATAAATGGTATTGATGGAATTTAAGGCATCTCTGTAGGGGTTGACATCCAGGAAAGGCGTCAGACTTTCTACTGTGGTCAGCTCTGAGAGAGCGTTTTCCAGATGGATCTCGTACTTGCACAGGTAGGTGTTTACAACCCGGTCGATATCTGCCTTGGGACCGGTGATGCTCAGAAAATTCATTTTTTCAATCACGTTGCTACCTCCTGGTTATTAACCGTTGCGTATATAACGCAGGGATTGTTCTGGGTCCACGCCATAGCGCACGCATTCAAGGGCAATGGTCAGACGGTTGACTTCATGTTCTTTGTGATATAAATAGGAATAGATGACTGCTACGGAATAGGGATCCTTGCGTGCTTCCTGTTCCAGTATGCTGCGAAGAATATAGTTATAAAATTCTTCCAGACTGGCGACGGTCAGCTGTTCGTATTTCTTACCATAATAAGTTCCATTGAAGATACGACGGAACTCTTCTGGTGTAGGGGCCTCCACAAGGGTGGTGATCTCCTCTTTGCGGAGCTTGTAGTTCATGGGGACCAGCAATGCGTAAATAGCAGCCGGTTCCATCTGAAAGCAGCGTTTGGAGCGCTGGATGAACTGCAGGTTCAGCATATCGAATTTTTCACCGTAAGCCTTGGTGATCTGTTTCAGATCGTTACCTTTGAAAAGTTTCTTCCGCACATTCCAGATCTGTGAAAAATACGAAAGGTCAAGTGCCATGCCGAAGTCAAAAAGCGTGGCATTTCCACGTTCGTTGACCTGAGACAGCGGAATAAAAAAATCATTTCCCTTCAGTGCCGCAATGAATTCATCCATATTGGTGCAGGCGGTAAGCCTGTCAATGTCCAGCTTGGAATGATGTCTGAAAAAATCGCGGTAGGGAGAAATATCTACGGGATTGGTGTCCCGGTGGTCAAAGAGATTCGTCATGATCTCTTTCAGGACGCGGATCTCATAACGCTTCGAGTAAAGCGACAGGAACGTTCGCTGTTCCTGATTTGCAAAGTGGTAAAGCCTTGAAAAATTCAGGAAGATGGATTTCTTCAGGAGTTTTTCTATCTGTCCGCGGTGAAGATCATTTTCATCGAGACCGGACCAGATATTCTGATATTCGGGAGTCCGTTTCAGGTAGGCTGTTACCTGGGGGACATTGGGAAGCTGAACGATTTCTTCCAGCTGCTCATCTGTCACAAGCCTGCTCTGCATGGCGCGGATCTTGGTGGAGAGTCCGCTGTATGAGAGGACAGAGCCCATTGAATCACTTCCTTTCCCTTCAGGTTTCGGTGATGCCTGTTATTTTCTGAAACAGCTCACTGCAAAGACTTTCGTGATGGGCTTCGTAATAGGCATCCAGCTGGATAGCTGGTCTTCGGTTTCTGCACGAAGCTCATTGATCCGGGCGTCTTTCTCGCGGGCCAGATCTTCACGGATCTTCCGGATCTCGTCGCTGGTTTCTTTTTCAAGTGAAGCGTCGATTCCTTCGTCTGTTTTTCTGCTTCTTCCGAGAGAGCCTGTTTCTGTCG
>ENA-OQAS01000279-OQAS01000279.1-human-gut-metagenome-genome-assembly--contig:-NODE-279-length-27361-cov-3.463391_pt1 | contig 27361 bp, 28 predicted proteins | sample MGYA00242733_ERZ504523 | MGnify/ENA primary metagenome ERZ504523 (study PRJEB26092, sample SAMD00036239) | human gut metagenome | host: Homo sapiens | study: EMG produced TPA metagenomics assembly of...
ACTTCATTTACAAATACTTATCGTGCAAACACTTTGTTGCATTATAGTTTCACCAAGGTGAAGCAATCGTATCACTGGGTGACTACGCCTCTCCACTTAGTGCCAATGCATTGTCACCTAAGTGAAACAACAAAAGAAGACAGACAAAGCTACAAAAAAACGGACGAGAATATAAAAGGAGTACTAAACACATCTGCCATAATGACCGGTAGCTATCAGGCCGACTCCACACAGGGAAAGGAGAACAAACCATTTCGGAGGGGAAAAAGGACTTCCGTCACCATATTTCACTGATTCTAAATGAGATATAGTGACGGAAGAAAAAAAAATAATCTGTTAATCCGCATAGATAATTACGGATGAATATACCGGACTATTCCGACAACATCCGCTTGATGAAATCAAGCTTTCACCACCGCCAGCAACTCATCCGGTGTAACCAGTGACTGCTCGCCTGTAGTCATATTCTTCAAAGTCAGTTTCCCTTCGTTCATTTCATTTTCACCAACAATAGCGACAAAAGGAATCTGCTTGTCATTGGCATATCCCATCTGCTTCTTCATTTTAGAAGCATCCGGATAAATTTCAGCGCGCACCCCTGCTTCACGGACTTTTGCCAAGATAGGCAGACAATAAGCAGCCTCTTTATCGCCGAAGTTTACAAACAACAGCTCGGTTCCGTTCACCGCTTCTTTCGGATACAAATCCAACTGATTCAACACATCAAAAATACGGTCGGCTCCGAAAGAGATACCTACACCAGACATACCATCCATACCAAAGACACCGGTCAGATTATCATAACGGCCACCACCACTGATGCTGCCAATCTGCACATCCAAGGCCTTCACTTCAAAAATTGCTCCTGTATAATAATTCAAGCCGCGAGCCAAAGTCAAATCCAATTCCACTTCACTCTTCACACCCAGTGCAGACACGGTTTTTAATATGAATTCACTTTCTTCCACTCCCTTCAATCCCGCTTCACTGGTAGCAAGGACAGTCTTCAAAGTTTCCAATTTCTCTTCATTGCTTCCACTCAATAAAATAATCGGCTGCAATTTATCAATAGCCTCTTGAGGAATCCCTTTAGAAGCCAATTCCGCATTTACATTTTCCAATCCGATTTTATCCAGTTTGTCAATGGCTACGGTAATATCTACAATTTTATCAGCCTCCCCGATAATCTCGGCAATACCGGTCAATATCTTACGGTTATTGATTTTAATTGAAACACGTACTCCGAATTTACCAAATACACGGTCTATCATCTGTACCAGCTCCACTTCATTCAATAAAGAATTGCTGCCTACCACATCGGCGTCACATTGGTAAAACTCACGGTAACGCCCTTTTGGGGACGATCCGCACGCCAAACCGGTTGGATTTGATAACGTTTGAAAGGAAAACTTATTTCATCACGATGCATCACCACATAGCGGGCAAAAGGTACGGTGAGATCGTAGCGCAATCCTTTTTCACAGAACTTGCTCGCCAGCTTTACCGCATTGCGGCTCAGCAATTCCTCATCGGTAATGCCGTTGAAATAATCACCTGAGTTCTGTATCTTAAACAATAACTTATCCCCTTCGTCACCGTATTTTCCCATCAAGGTAGACAAATTCTCCATAGAAGGAGTTTCAATCTGCTGATAGCCGAAAAGATGAAACACATCACGGATCGTATTGAATATATAGTTACGTTTCGCCATTTCCACCGGCGAAAAATCTCTCGTTCCTTTAGGTATACTTGGTTTTGCTGCCATAATGATTCTATTTAATTTATTTTGAGCCACAAAATTACACTAAATATTTCATTCGTAAAAAGAATACTTCTTAATATTGCTCATTGCCGGCAATATTAAGAAGTTAAACAGCTGGTGCCTTAAGTGCATATCTCAGTATGGGCCGTTTCCCTACGAACTCATTGTTTAATAATTTCGTAAGCTGTAGAATGAACCCTATTCTCTATTTTTCCCTCCAATACATCCAAAGCGAACTCAATGCCCCGGACAGCCATCTGTGAGCTGAAAATATCAGCTGTTGCAACCAGTTTTCCCGTAGAAAGAAATTCTTTCATCACCGCATCATTATCAAAGCCCACTACAGGCAGATAGCAATTTTTTTCTTGCATCTGCTGAAGAACCCCCAACGCCATCGCATCATTGCTGCAATATACAGCTTTCAAATCAGGATACCGCATCCACATAGCCTGAAAAACTTCGGCGGCTTTCTCCGTTTCCCAGTCGGCCGGTTCGGATGCCACCAATCTTAACCCTTTTTCTTCTATCGCCTTGATAAAACCTCTTTTACGCTGCTGCGCATTATCGGCTGCCGTCAATCCTTCAATAATAGCAACTTTATCTTCATTCCGCAACTTCTTATCCAATAATTTACCCACTTCATACGCAGCTGCAAAATTATCCGGTCCCACAAAAGCCACTTCTACTCCTGCCTGCTCCAATAGCTGAGTATCCAACCGGATATCAATATTGATTACCGGAACTCCTTTCCTGACAGCCTCTACTACAGGCTGAACTAAGGCTTTTGAATCTATAGGAACCAATACGATAGCATCGACTTGCTGATGAATCAAGGAATACATCAAGTCAACCTGTTCCTCTACCTCTGTCTGTGTAGCCGTTCCCACACAAACCAAATCCAAAAACGGAAGAGGGGCCGCATACTGAATGGCCCCTTCTTTCATCACTTTGAAAAAATCGGCTTGTAACGACTTCATTACAAGCCCTATTTTATAATTTCTCTTCATCTAATTTTTAATTTGACAAAGTAATGCTTATTAATCCGATAATAAACAAGGAGAACATAGCCGCAATCAGTTTATTGGTCCCCTTCGGAGCTTCCTTAAATTCCTTCCAGACAAAAACTCCCCAGATCATAGCCACCACAGGCGCTGCGTTGCTAAGGCATAAGAGATAGCCGGATTGGCAGCACCTGCTCCCATAAAACTAATCACCATGCCGTCCATCCAGATAAAGCCTCCCAGCATACCTGTGAGATGGGTCTTGGCATCGCCGGCAAAGTAATCTTTCATGGTCACCGCCTTGCCTTCTACCGGATGCTTCATGGCAAAGGTATTGAATATAGGTGTGCTGGCCAGAATACCTACCGCAAAGAAGAACACACCTGTATAAGGAGTCAGCGTTCCGGTTCCTCCCGCCACATACTGCGGGTCAAGAGATTTCACTACCAATCCGTAAAAGAACATGATAGCAATGCCTGCCATAATGGCCAGCAGAATCCCCTTCTTCGGAGTGGAAGCCTTGCCGGACGATAACTTTCCGTACGCTTTTCCGCAGATCAGTATAGCTACAATGATGACTAACACACCACTCCATAGTAAAAGCTGATTTCCCTGATAGGTCTGACCGGCCAAAGAGATTAATAAATAATTGAATACAATACCTCCAATCCAGGCCAAGCCTCCACCGATAGGAAAACCTACTGACATTCCGGCTACAGCAATGGCTGCGGTAAGAAATATATTGCCAAAGTTCCACACAACACCGCCCAAGAATGCATATTGAATGCTAGACCAGTCCATGACTGCCAAATCCTGAAAAAAGGTACGGCCTTCACTTCCCATACTTCCCAAAGTCACCGCCCCCAATAAAGCTGTAAGGAACAGACCGACGGTCAAATCCCAATAAAACAGTTCAAAGCTCCATTGCTTGGCGGCAACCATCTTCTGCGTATTTGCCCAAGAGCCCCAGCAGGCACAGCAAATAACACAGCAGAGGATTGCCAAAAAGTAATTATCTACCAATATCATATTTCATCGATATTATTCGTGAATATAGATATTCCAGTTCAGATAAGTTTCAATAGCTTCCGCCAAAATATCTTTCACATTGCCACGCACATAGCCACATGATGTTCGAATCCATTCTTACAAATATATTTCATAAGCGGCTGCAGATTATCCACCTTGGTTACTGCTATACAACCATCCATTCCGTATGGGTCATCGGTCAGGTCACCTTTGCCCAAATAAGACTTGATACAACCCTTCGTATCATCTGTCGAGATGCGGAAGAAGGTGAAATCACCCTGTTTACTTTACCGTAAACGGCACCGAAAGTATGTACCTTACCTAATGTTCTGCCAACACTCCTAATGTTCCTAACTTCAAATCATTCATTACAAATGATTTAGGGAAGTTACCACAATGTGTACACACACACTTGTCACGATCCTCGGCAAAGTTATTGTTCCAGTCAAGCAATGCCGACGGGCGACCGGAAGCCAATGTCAACGCATACATAGACACTGCACCGGCAATATCCACTTCACAAGCAGCAGGGATTAATTTTTCACTCAACATACTCATAGTCACACAAGCTGCACAACCATAGTTTTGCTCCAAAGAGTCCCAACACTGGATAGCTACAGCATCAATTTCATTGGCTTCCATCCATTGTTCTACAGCCACACCAAATTTAGCCTGCAAAATCAGTTTATCATTGTATTGTTCGGGAACAGCAGCATATTGTCTGATTTCTTTCAGTTTTGCTTGTAACGTTTCATCAGCATCTTCAATCTTACGGGCGGCAGACAAGATTTCAGAAAGATCTACCGGAACGACTGTAATGCCCGATGCCTGCAACAGTTTCTCGCTGGCGCGGACGGTCTGGAAACCGGCAGGACGAGTGCCGATGGCACCGATGCGAGCATGACGAAGACCATTCACCACCCGGCAGATCGCAGCGAACTTATTAATATCGGCTGCCAGCAAATCAGAATAAATAGAATAAGTATGTAGCGTAGTATCAGTAAAAGGAATGCCATACTGATACAAGTTATTGCATACGGAAATCTTACCACAGAACGCGTCACGACGGCTATCCAAATCCACCTTGTCATTCTCATCATCACATGCCTGAACCAAAACAGGCACATTCAGATCGGCTACACTGATAGCATTGATGATACCGATTTCAAAACCGAAGTTAGGTAATGAAACAATGATTCCATCAATGCGGTCACGGTTCTCACGGAACAACTTTGCACATTTCAAGCCATCTTCTCTTGTTTCAATACTGCTACTGCCTGTAGGCGTAGCATCTTCGGGGAGAATGACATAGTCATAGCCCTCTTTCGTCAGTGTTTCCAACAATTGTTTACGGACATCTTTTGCTAATTCCGAGTTAAAATAAGCGCGTGTTCCAATGATGACACCAAAACACATTTTTTTCTTGTTTTTCATTTCTAATGGTATTAAAAGTTACGATATATTCAGTTAGTTATTCTGTCCTATTACTTTCTTAACAGCCTCACGCCAGCCACTATACAAAGATTGAAGTTCTTTTTCCTCCATACAGGGAGCGATGCAATTGTCAATGGTACGCATGGCAGCGGCTTCTTGGAAACTGGCCCACTTCTTACGGGCAAAGCCATTCATGACAACAGCCCCCAATGCAGAAGCTTCCTCTATCTCCGAACGGTTAATGACGGCATGCAGCATATCAGCCTGAAACTGCATCAGGAACTGATTCTTCGTGGGGCCTCCGTCAACACGCAACGCTTTCAGCTCGATTCCTGCCTGCCGGGTCATCATGTCTATCAAATCCTTCACTTGATAAGCAATGGATTCCAATCCTGCACGCAGCACATGCGCTTTTCCAGCATTCAGTGTCATTCCCCAGATGGCAGCTTTAGCATCCGGTTTCCACCAGGGAGCTCCCAATCCGGTAAAGGCGGGAACCAGATAGACTCCATCATTGTTTTTAACCGAAGTCGCCAAGGTTTCAATTTGATTGAACGAGTCCACCAATCCCAATTTCTCCACCATCCATTTGATAGTGGCTCCGGTGCAATGGATATTGCCCTCAAAAGCATAATACACTTTACCCAAAGCCGAGAATCCGACGGATGTAACCAGCCCTTCAGGAGCAGCGACAGCCTCTTCTCCAATGTTAACCATAACAGATGATCCCGTTCCATAAGTCACCTTGCCCATACCTGCCTCAAAACACATCTGACCGGTTAATGCTCCATGGGAATCACCTAAAACACCTGCTATTTGTATCGGAGATTTGAACAAACCCTCTATCGTTGTTTCTCCAAAAACAGCATCACAGGGCAACGCTTCCGGCATCATACTCCGGGGAATAGTGAAGAGTTTCAACAACTCTTCATCCCAGTCCAAAGTATGAATATTAAAAAGCATGGTACGCGACGCATTCGTATAATCAGTCAGATGCTTCCTGCCTTCGGTCAGTTTCCAAATCAGCCAGGAATCAATAGTTCCCATCAACAAATCGCCTTTTTCTGCCAGTTCACGTGCATTTTCCACGTTATCCAATATCCACTTAGCACCACTGGCAGAAAAATAAGGATCGATAAGCAATCCGGTCTTTCGTTGTACCAGTTCGCTGTATCCCTTATCTTTCAGTTCTTTGCAAATAGCCGCTCCCCGCTGGCATTGCCATACCACGGCATGATAAACGGACTTGCCGGTATGTCGGTTCCAAACAACCACCGTTTCGCGCTGATTGGTGATGGCAAGAGAATAAGAAATATCCTTTCCATTCACTTCTTCTTGTTCAAGCAGACAATGTATCGCTTCTATGGTATTTTTATAGATTTCTTCGGCATCATGCTCTACCCATCCTATCTGCGGTAGAATTGCTGATGTTCTATATTTACCCGATGCAACAATTCGCAATCTTCAGAGAACAGCATGGCTTTTGTTGCCGAAGTACTTTGATCTATGGTAATTATTCTGCTAATCATACTATTAGATTTAAAAAGGATATGTTTATTTTTTCACGAATTCAAGGGCAGTCTTGCAGATGCCCTCTTTATCCAATCCGTAATGGGCAAAGATTTCATGGGAGTTTCCATGAACCACGTTCTCATCGGGGATGCCGATAATGCGTACCGGAATCGGATTTTCGGAAAGCGTCTCAACCACAATAGCTCCCAAACCACCAAACTGACTATGCTCTTCCACAGTGATAATTCTTCCGGTTTCTTCTGCCGCTTTCCTGATGGCTTCCGCATCAACGGGCTTGATGGAAGACATATCCAACACACGTGCCTTAATGCCTTTCTCCTGTAACATCAAACCAGCTTGATAAGCATGATAAACCGTTTCTCCGGCAGCAATGATGGTCAGGTCCGTACCGTTCAGCAGCATATTAGCTTTTCCCAGAATAAAATCAAAATCATCATTCTCATACACATCGGGAACAGCAGCTCTTCCTACACGTACATACACCGGTTCAGGATAATCTACCAATAGTTTGACCAACTTGCGTGTCTGACGGGCATCACAAGGAAGAACGATATTCATTCCCGGAAAAGTTCTTAATACGGCAATATCATGCAGGCTATGATGAGTAGCCCCCAAAGCACCATAAGCAACTCCACCACTTACTCCGAGTATCTTCACATTATTCTGACTATAAGCCAAATCGACCTTCACCTGCTCCAAGCTACGTGCCACGTAAAAGCAAGCCGGGCCACATACAAACACTTTTTTCCGCTATGTGCCAAACCTGCTGATATTCCTACCGCATCCTGTTCGGCTATTCCACATTCTACAAACTGTGCAGGTAATTCTTTTGCAAAATCCCCCAAAGTAACAGATCCTCTGGCGTCTGTTGTAACCGCCACAATATCTTTATCCTGACGCGCCAACTCCAGCAACGTATCTGTAAAGCTCTTTCTGCACGCTATCATATTATTTGCCATTGTTTTCTTTTTCTAGTTTTTCAATTCTTTCGGATACCTCGCGAACAGCCTCTTCATATTGTTCGGCTGTAGGCACGCCATGATGCCATTTTGCAATGCCTTCCATATAAGACACTCCTTTTCCTTTTGTAGTATGGGAGATAAGCAAATGAGGCTTTTTATTCGTATAATCAATAGAACGGAAAGTCCGGATGATATCTTCCATCTCATCTCCGTTCATTTCCAATACATCCCAACCGAGGCAGTCCAGCGGTCGCGCATACTCTCCAATGACATGACCTCCTCGGTTGTACCGCTGATCTGCAAACGATTACGGTCAATAATGGCTACCAGATTATCCAATTTATACTGGTTTCCTGCCATAGCAGCTTCATATATAGAACCTTCCCCTTGCTCACCATCTCCCATCAATACATACGTTTTATAATCAGCTTTATCCATTTTGGCAGCCATCGCCATTCCGACACCTACAGACAAGCCATGCCCTAAAGCTCCTGTATTTACTTCAATACCCGGTACCTCTATAGTAGGATGGCCGGACAAGATAGATCCGAATTCTCCTAATGTGTCGGTTACCTCACGAGAGATGAAACCTTTTGCTTCCAGCGTAACATATAACGCTTCTACGCAATGCCCTTTGCTCATTACAAAACGATCTCTTTTCGTTTCCTTTGGTTTATCCGGCCAAACACGCATTATATCAAAATAAAGTGCTGTAAGCACGTTAAGACACGACAGATCACCTCCAATGTGTCCTGCTTTTGCTTTATACACAATCTCAACCAACCGTTTCCGATTCTTTTCCGATTGTAATTCTAACGTTTCAACTTGCATATTATTATCATTTACTTTCTTATTCTTTCGCAAATAACGGAATTTAACTGGAAACATTCAATACAAAACGAAATAAAATGAAAATAAATTTGATTATATTAACAATAAACGCCTAAATAATCTATAAATCAGGACAATTAATTTATTCTGCTAACAAAGTTATATCTCTATATAAACAAGACTCTCCGATTGTCTATTTTGTACCCAACAGAACTGTTATAAAAAAAGAAGCAAACAATAAGGAGAAATAAGGAAGTAAAATCAAAGTTGATAAAAAAGGTGATCAAGAATGTATTTTCCAACATTCTCAATCACCCATATTACCTTTGTTTCAGTAAGAATCAGATAACTTCGACCTCTAATTCTTTTAATCTTTCAAAATCCTCTTCGGTTATAGTACTATCTGTAATAATAGCATTTGCTAATGAAACCGAGCCTAAACTAGCAAAAGCACTGACACCTATTTTTGAACAATCAGCCACCAGATACACTTTACTGGCAGACTCTATCATAGCAGATTTCACGACCAAATCACTTAGACTAGGATAAGTCAGCTTCATATCCGAAGAAATACCGGCCGTAGCCAGAAACAATTTATTAGCGCGTATATCTTTAAATGAATCGGCCGCCATTTTTCCTGTCAAAGAAAGTGTAGGAGCCTTGAATTCACCTCCGGTAACAATCAGATTAATACCATGATTCTCACCTAAAATCAAAGCTATATTCAAAGCATTGGTAATGACTGTCAGGTCCTTATAATTCATTAAAAGCTTTGCGATCTCTGTAGTTGTAGAACCGGAATCAAGAATTATACTGTCCCCCTCCTGAATAAACTGAATAGCTTTCTGAGCGATTTCTTTCTTTTCCTCCAAATGAGTCTGATTGAACAATTGCCCGGTCTTGGCAAACGACCCTACTCCTTTCAGAAACGCACCTCCATGCTCTCTTTGGATATACCCCATTTGTTCCAAGGCTTCCAAATCCTGACGGATCGTTACATCCGTCACATTGAAAATTTTACTAAGGTCCTGAACTTTTGCATGCCCGTCTTCACGAATCAGATGCAATATCTTTACTCTTCTTTGATTGAGTGCCATATTTATTAGATTTAGAGGTTATGTTTTTTACGATATTCCTGAATATCCTTAATGGAAACAATTTTCAAACCGAATTTTGCTGCAATCTCACCTAGTTGGGGAAGACGCGCCATTGTACCATCTTCATTCAAAATTTCAACAAGAGCTCCTCCGGGTTTCAAACCTGCCATTCTTGTCATATCCAGTGTGGCTTCGGTATGTCCATTACGCTCCAAGACCCCATTTTCCGCACCATATAGAGGGAAACGTGCCCGGGACGAGCAAACTCGGAAGGATTCAGATTTCCTGCCACCAAAGCTTTTATTGTTGACGAACGGTCGAAAGCAGAAACTCCCGTAGTACAGCCATACCCTCTTAAATCTACCGACATAGTAAACGGTGTACCTAGCAATGAAGTGTTTTCTTCTGCCATCGGAGCCAGACAAAGTTCTTCACAACGTGAATGTGGCAGAGGGGCACATAACAACCCTCTGCCATGAGTAATCATAAAATTTACAATTTCAGGAGTAATCTTTTCTCCTGAAACGATAAAATCGCCTTCGTTTTCACGATCTTCGTCATCAACAACGATCAATACTTTGCCTTGGCGAATATCTTCCAATCCTTCTTCTACTGTATTTAACATTTTAGTGTATCTAGGGAGTTAATTATACCGCAAATTTAAGCTAAAACAAAAAGAATCGAAAACTATTAGCCTTTTTTATGATAAAAAAAATCAATCATCTCCCGTCAGAAGGCTTATCCCATCATTTCACTTCTGTTATTCTAAGAACAATATAAGGAGCATCCGGAATTCTTACTCCCCGATGATGTATATCAAAAACACGATAATCCAATTCCTCCGTTGTTTCAAATATCACAGGATATTCCGTGACAGTCATGGCCCACACATCAATAATCTCCACTTTAAACCGTTTATTCTTTTGCAATTTGTTATAATCCGCATTTTTTACCGGCAGATTAAAAGTCCAGAAACCTTTCACATCTTTTCCCATATTGACCAGATAATAATCTGGTCCAGCAGTAGAAGTAACCAAGTCACGACTGATATCTGCCATCTCCAACGGATGGGGAGCAGCTTCAATAATCGTTCTTAAAAATTTCACACGTTTCCAGCTTTCACCTTTTAAAGATCCCCCTTGCGCCCAAAAGATAGGTTCGTTCCCCTGCTGATAACATTCACCGTGAGTGACATAAATTCCACCCAACAAACCATTCAAAATAAAGCAAGTCATCTGCTGCGGACTTAACCTTCCCCAACGATAAGGTAGATTCCCTTCATACCCAACCTCATCACATATAACCGGTTTGCGATAAATTTTTCTTAAAGTAGCAGAAGCGGTAGAACTCAGTACCGGTGCCTCATCCTGTATGCTGACATGGGTAAATTCAGGCATCCAATAATCAAAATAAGTAGCCGTCGCTCCATGAATAGAACATAAATGGCGATAAGGATCATTCTCAACCACAGTTTTCGTCAACAGCTTCCAATCATCCACAGTTTCGCTTTTACATAATCCCACTCGTTTGCCATAGACCACCATACATTTCTAAAAGAAGCCAAACGAGCAGTAATATATTTAATATAACGTACATTCACCTCATTCGACATAGCATCAAAGCCCCATCTTCCCTTATCATAAGGATGGAAAAGGATCAAATCCGCCTCAATCCCCAAACGGTTCAGTTGGTCTATCCGTTTCTCCAAATGCTGAAAAAAAGCCGGGTCAAATCTGTCAAAGTCCCATTCTTTCCTTTCATTTCCTTCCTTATCTTTTATCGTCTTCCTTATTTCAAAAGGATAAAGCGCAGGCTCGTCTTTCACTAAAGAATAGTTTTTAGGAAACACACACATCCTTACCTTATTAAAACCGGCTTCACCAAACGATTTCAAAGTAGCCTCCTGAGTCGTTTCCTTCATATGTGTCCATGCATAGGCCGTCGTACCCATCGGATAATAACGGGTACCGTCCGCATATTTAAAATTATGTTCTCCGTCCACCAATACCATGCCATGATTATCTTTTCCGGCAGGTATCACTGTGAATGTACCTTTCCGACCATTCATAGCCCCTATACTGGAAGATGTAACATACCTCCATTCCCCGGCGACAGCAGGCATAAACCGTATCCTATAAGTATTCTCACCATCATAAAACCCTTCCACCGTTTTCTTTTCCTTTCCACAAACGAAAGTAGCGGAAAGACGTGTATCAAAAGGATTCCCTTTGGTCACCTGTTTAAAACTCAACTCAAACCGGTCCCAACATTCCACTTTGTCTTGTGCATTTACTTTTACCACAAAACTTAACAGCGTCCAAACAGCTATTACATAAAATTTTGTACTCATCCTATCATGTTTTAAAAATTATACTCATAAAAGTTTTCCGGAACATTTTCATACTGTGTCAATGAGCACAAAAGATAGATTTTACCCTTGAGAGCCAAAGGTAAAATCTTACGTCAATAAGGTATTTTCTTGCTATTTACCTTCATAAACAGCACAAAACGGAACTTAGTTATTATTTTTATACTCAGTCAAAGTCTGATTAAATGCTTTTTTAAACGCCTTGCCAAAGTAACCGGGATCAGAGAAGCCGACGGCAAAAGCGACCTCAGAGAAAGACATACCACTTTGTATAAAACTTTTCGCTTTATTCAACCTATAATTCTTTATATATCTATCGGAGAAATCCCCATGATACCATTCACTTTCCGATTGAATACAGAGCGGCTCATATTCATGAACTCTGCCAGATCATTCACCCGCAGCCCCGGATTACTGTAATTCTCTTCCATAAATCCTACCAGCTTCTGCATAAACAACTCGTCCAAAGGAACAATTTGCGACACAGGATAAGCGACGGCTTCTAAAGGTTCTTTCTTCGGTTGAGCACCATACTTTGACAAAAAAGCCGACTGAAGCACTTTTCTTTGCCTGATCAAGTTCTCAATTCTCGATTTTAAATAATCGCTGCTGAAAGGTTTAGGTATATAATCATCAATCCCTAATTGTAAACATTGAATACGATCCTCAACAGACGATTTTGCAGAAAGGATAATAAGAGGGATATCACAGGTATTGACATTCTCCTTGATGTGCCTTATCAATTCAATACCATCCATACGCGGCATCATAATATCCGTAATAATAAAATCCGGAATTTCCTCTTCTATCTTTTCCAATGCCATCACCCCGTCGGCAACTCCAACAACACGGTAAGTGCCCGACAATATTTCACATATAAATTGACGCAACTCCGCATTATCCTCCACTACCATCACTTTTACTAAAGTTTCTTTTGTTGCCGGAGCATGTCCGGCAAAGATATTTTATCATTTTGTTCCGGTTCCGCCAAGACCGTTTCCTGTTCTTCCGAAGTGTCGTTCAATATATATTCAACATTTTTATCCTGAGCATATATTTCTTTTCCTTTATGCAAAACCAGTTTGAATACACTTCCTTTCTTTACTTCACTTTCGACCTGAATTTCCCCATGCAGCATTTTAACCAACTCATTCACCAGCGAAAGCCCTATACCCGATGAAGGCTGCATGTCATTTTCCTTGGACACTGTAGTGAAACGTTCAAATATGGATGACACTTTATCTTTAGAGATGCCAATACCTTCATCTTTTACGGCAATCGAAACAAACTGTCCGCTTTCCATCACAATCAAGGTAATCGACTTGTTATCCGGTGTATACTTAAAGGCATTGGAAAGCAAGTTAAAGATAATTTTCTCGAACTTATCACTATCTATCCACAAAAAAACAGAAGGCAACGTTGTCTGAAGAGAAAAATTTATATTTTTTTCTGTTGCCAACAACCGGAAATTATCCATTATATTATGAAGCATGATAATGATATCCCGGTATTCAATAGTCAAGCCCATTTTTTTATTCTGTATCTTTCTGAAATCCAATACTTGATTAATGAGCAATAACATACGATTGATATTTTTCTGAACCAATTGAAGATGATGCCGGGTCCGGGAAGTCAAAGGCTCCTGGGACAACACTTCGGATACCGGACCGGATATAAGGGTTAAAGGAGTACGTAGTTCATGTGAGATATCAATAAAAGAACGTACTTTTATTTCCGCCAATCTTTGTTCCATATTTACCTTATGCTTCAAATAGTAAATATAGAAAAAAACATATCCGATAGCTAAAGATATCACCAAGACAACAACTAGATAAAAAGCCTTAGCCCAACCGGTTTCCCAAAAGGTGGGTAATACCTGTAAAGTAACCGTTTTCACAGTGTTCATCCAAATACCATCCCATTGGTCGCCTTTATCTGAAATTGATATTTCCTGCCGGAAGACTTACAAAACTAACCGAGTTCTTCTTACCTATATAATACCATTGATTATCATCCAACTTATAAGCATACTCGATATCCAAGGAATTAGTATAATCCAACGCAGCAAATGAGATGGTAAAATTCCTCCGCCGGGTAGGGATCTCTAAATAATCCGCATCACTCAATACATGAGACAAATTATCCTCCGAATATTTTATCCCTGTCACTACAATAGGAGCTTCATAAGTCTGCTTAACGATACTATCCGGAGAAAAGACAAGCATACCGCCTTCTGTACCCATTAAGATATCCCCTTGCCTGTCTGTAACCGGAAGACATTCACTATAATTAAAAGAGCGATTGAAAAAAGTTTCTCCAAAAGACTCAAAAGTCTGATCGTGCACATCAAACAGAGTGATATCCGTTTCCGAGCCGATCCATATATTATGATTTTTATCTTCAATCAAAGCTCTAGCCAACGGAGATGTCTCTTTGCCGAACGACCGGAACCGAAGTTCATCAGATAATAAATTTGACGAAACCAACTTACAAAGGCCACCTCCATAACAATAACAATAGATAGTTTCATCCGTCGTTCGTAAAACAGACATCACATCAGCACTACACAATCCGTCAGTCGCCTGCGGACGAGGAAGGTTAAGATAAAAACGAATATTTTCGTAATCCGAAAAATCAGAAGAAAAAGTGATCAAACCTTCTATAGTACCCACCAGCATAGTATGACCGGGTCCCTCCACCATACAACGAATACTGTTGGTACGATTAATAGGAAAACCGGACAATTTATTCTCCGCATGAATAAAACGTATCGCCCCATCTTCCTTTTCCTCAACCAAATTCAATCCGCCACCGTAAGTACCAATCCAAATACGTCCGTTATGATCCTCATCAATGCATGATATTTTATTGTCACTGATGGAATAAGGATCCGACGGATTATTCATATAATGATATACCTCATAATGATAAGGACGATTCCGAGGAACAAGTCTGAACAATCCGTTTTCCTTACTGCCAAGCCATATTGTCTGCGCCTGATCCTTCAGCATGACATAGATTCCACCTTCTGCAAAAACTGTTTCCGTTTGAGCCAGTTCCCCATCAGGCGACAAATAACCCAACAAGTTTTTCTGTGAATCCATAATACGTATAATCCCTTTCTTTGTTGCAATCCATAAATGTTCGTCGCTATCAAACAGAAATGATTTTGTATCAAAATAATTGTCCAACTCCCTATAAGTATAGGGACTGGGCGGAAAGAACATTTTTATAAATGAGCGCTGGGATTTGATCCACAAATTATTTTGTTTGTCAACATAAGTTGTTTTAATAATAGGAGAATAAGGTATATGATTCCTTCCCGGTGTAAAATAGACTTTTAGCTCCCGGCTCTTTTCGTCATAATAACTGAATATACCTTTATAAGGAATAGTCCAAACCACTCCGTTAGGATCTTCATAAATAAAGAGTTCATTTTCCGGAGAAGAAGCCATGTATCCGGAAGGAGTATTCAAATATTGTTTCACTCCGGTTTCCGGATCAAGCCGATAATTCCCGGCAATCCGGTAAATATCCATAGAAATCCTTTAGAATCCTGATAGACTTTTCTCACAGCCGCATCATCACGCCCCGGAAGAGAGAAATCATATTTCTCCATCGCCAGTTCAGGGAAACGGCATAGGTACAAACCTTTATCAGACAAAACAGCCAGCTGATTATCTTTCAACACTTTAATTCCGTTTATATGCTGAATCTTCTCTTGAAAAGGAACGATGTTGAATTGCATGGTATTTACATCATAATAGGCTAGCCTGCCATTCTGTGATGCAAGAAAAACAAGATTATCCATTGTTTCGAACATAGAAAAGGGATATGAACTAATGGTCCGCTTGCCAAATATGCTAACTCCCTTGTCACTAAATACCCATTCCTCTCCCTGTTTATCTTCAAAGACCCTACTGACTTTCCCCAGTTCCACATCATCAATAGCTGTAATATACTGAATCCCTGAAGAAACAGTACACTCTTTATCTGAAATTCTGAAACATCCTCCATTATTTAAAGTAACCCAAGTAATCCCTTTGGATAAAGGATACAAATTTTCTATTTGCAACGGAGTATTAAAATGTTGTTCATACTGTTTCAGAACATTGATCAGCTTATTTTCACGAATATCATATAAATACAGGCTATGACGATCGTATGCAATCATCCATAAATTGCCGTCGGCCGTATTCTCCAGCCGCTGCATGTGCTGGTTCAAAAGAGAATCAAACTGAAAAGTTTCGAAATCGCGTCCATCAAACCGGCTTACCCCATTCCAAGTACTGACCCATATAAAACCATTATGACTTTGAAGAATCTGCGCCGGATTACTTTGAATCAATCCGTCTCTCACTGTATATTGGCGTGCAACACAAATAGGCTGTGCTTTGACAAAACCCCAATGAAGAAGTAAAAACAAAGTACACCATATATATTTTAACTTTATTGTGTTTCTCATCATCAAATTATTCTAAATGACCAAGTATTTGATGGCTCCCAAATGTTTTTTCATAGGTATTATCTCATTTTGCTGACAGGGCAAAAATACAAATTAAAACGAAAAGAAAAAGAGATTAAAACAAAAATTATTTCGAAACTAATCAAAATATAACTAGAAAAGGCTGCCCGCAAGCAGCCTTCTATAATAAAAATATATTTCCCTTATAAGGTCTTAGTCACGACGTCCCATATAAATCATTATATAGTAAATCAGTGTAGCCAACGAACTAAGTGCCGCAACCACATACGTATAAGCAGCTGAACGCAGCGCATCCTCTGCCGCATGATGGTTATATGAATTTGTAATTCCGGCCTTGCTCAACCATACCAACGCACGCTGGCTGGCATTGATCTCAACAGGCAACGTAATAAAGCTGAAAAGAGTAGTCATGGCAAAAAGACAAATTCCTGCCAACAATAACTGCGGGAAAGTATTCACCATCAAAATACCTGCCAGTAACACCCAAGTCATAATAGAAGATGAGAACTGCACCACAGGCACCAAAGCCGAGCGCATCTTTAGCGGAGCGTATGCACGCGCATGTTGCACGGCGTGTCCGCATTCATGGGCGGCAACTGCCGCAGCAGCCACACTGTTGCTTCCATATACCCCTTCACTAAGGTTCACCGTTTTGTTTGCCGGATTATAATGATCGGTCAGCATACCCGGAGTGCTGGTTACACGCACGTCATAGATACCGTTATCATGCAACATTTTTTCAGCCACATCCTTTCCTGTCATACCGCTGGCCAAAGGCATCTTCGAGTATTTCTTAAACTTGCTTTGCAGACTATTCTGTACAATATAGCTGATTACCGCGATTCCAATAAATAAGATCCAATACATTGACATAGTTTTGTTCTTTATAATTCTGTTGTTAAATATACACGTTATTATGTACAAATAGTTTGCCAGCATCCCCCTTTTAAATAGAATTAAGAATTCCTGCCATCACACGCCTCCGAATTCACATCCGTCAATTTCAATTAAAAAATGATATTATGAAAAAAAAAGAGTGGATTATTGACTTTTGATTTATACATTTGAGGCAAAATTAAGAAATATGGAACATGAAATAGGAAATATATCCATAGCCCGTATCCGACAGATGAATCCCAGTCTAAAAGGATTAACAATGATTTCGTAATGGATAGAAGCGAACATTACATCCCCGAGAATATGAACCCCATCTTTAAATACCCATTACGGCTGGATGGAATCATTATCTCTATCCGTGAAAAAGGCTCTGCCAAAGTCAATATCAATTTACGGGAATACGACATTGAGCAAAACGATCTGATTATTTGCGCTCCCGGCGATATTCTACAGTCCATGTTATCACCGGGCATTCATTTGTCACAAATGTTTTTAATATCATCTGATTTCTTAAAAGAGATGTATATCAACCTGAACAGTTTCATGCCATTTTTCATCTCATTGAAAGAGAATCCCAAATTTCATTTGATGGAAGAAGAGGTACAGGAACTGAAATCATTCTATGAACTGATAGAAGAAACCGTAAGCCGGAACGATAACTTCAGGACAGAAATCGTACGCAGACTAATGGGGGCCTATTTATATAAGATAGGTTCCATCCTTCATAGAAAACAACCGGAATTCCTTTCCGAGAATCCGAAATCACTGAAAAGGGAAGAGGTATTGTTCAACCAGTTCATCAACTTGCTGACCGAACATCACCGTAAAGAAAGACGCGTAGATTTTTATGCGGAGCAATTATTCCTGAGTCCCAAACATTTCTCCACCGTAGTAAAGAAAGTGAGCGGAAAAACTGCCGGAGAGTGGATTGACGAATATGTGATACTGGAAGCCAAAGCACTGTTGAAATACTCCGTCATGTCTATTCAGGAAGTAGCTTATTTTATGAACTTCCCGAACCCTTCCTTTTTTGGCAAATACTTCAAGCACCATACCGGGTTATCTCCCAGCGAATACAAGATGCAATAATGAAAACAGAAGATAAAAAATAGTAATCCAACGGGGGCTGTCCGAAAAAAAACGGACAGCCCCCGAAAGTAAATTATATAAGTGTGACTACACTACCTCTCATCTTAAAATAATTTTGCAGGATATTCACCGGCATCCACCAATGCCTGTATCTTGTCAACCACACTCTGACGGTCTTCAGGATAAGTTACTCCAAACCATTTGCTGGTAGTATCCAATACCTCAACGGTAGCAGTACCGTCATTAATCAGCTTGTCCACCATCAGCGGAATAAAGAATTCGCTCTTCAAGTTTTCCATATTTTTAGGATCGCTCAAGAATGCTTTAAAGAATTCCTTGCTGTAAGCAAAGTAATCAGGAGTAAAGCCCCAGAAGTTCATGCTCACCGGAGTTGTGTCAGGGGTAGCTGTCCATTCGCCATTGTCGTCAATATACTTCACTTCTCCGTCTATGCGCTGAATTTTGGTACGTTCTACCACGGAAGTCAACAAATGATCCGCATTGGTTCCACAGATGCCGCGGGATACCGTTCCACTCTCGCTCAATGTATTTCCTACACGGAAGCCCACCATAGCATACGTGTTTTTAGCACCTTCGGGCAATGCAGAAAGGAACTTGCCCATTACCTGGAACGAGTCACGGCCATAGAAGTCATCGCAATTGATCACCGCAAACGGTTCCTGTATCACATCAGCTCCCATCATGACAGCATGGTTAGTTCCCCAAGGTTTTGTACGCTCCGCAGGACAAGTAAAACCCTCCGGCAGATTGTCTAAAGCCTGGAATACCAGTTCGCAAGGAATATGACCTTCATATTTAGAAATAATCTTTTCACGAAAATCTTGTTCAAAATCTTTACGGATAACAAAGACCAGTTTTCCAAAGCCGGCGTGATAGCGTCATAAATAGAATAATCCATAATAGTTTCGCCGTTAGGACCCAGACCATCCAATTGCTTCAATCCTCCGTAACGGCTGCCCATACCAGCCGCCAATAAAAATAAAGTTGGTTTCATAGTTTATTTATTTAAAATTGAATATTTGATGGTACAAAGCTACAAAATAATACGGAGGAAAAAAGCTACATTCCATTCAAATTCGAGCATAAATCAATCATTTCCCTCCTTTTGACGCAAATCAAGCCCTATTTCTAGAAAGGATAGCCGATGGCAAAGTGCAATCCCAGTCCATCCTTAAACTTAGGAATATTATAATATCCTTTCTTGCCGGTATCATACGGATCATGAAGAGCAATACCCAGATCCAGGCGGATTACCAGGAAAGTAAGGTCATAACGCAATCCCACCCCAGTACCCAAAGCTATACTTTTAGCAAAATTACGAAGAGTAAGCAAACCGCCGGGACGTATATTCTCACCTTCCTCATTCTTTTGTTCACGCAGCAGCCACACATTTCCCGCGTCCAGAAAAGCTGCCCCGTACAAATCACCCAGGATAGGGAAACGGTATTCCACATTCGCTTCCAGCTTCACATCTCCGGTTTCATCCAGATAACCATACTGTTTATCTTCGGGACGATAAGAACCGGGGCCGATAGAGCGCACTGTAAACGCACGGATACTGTTAGCTCCCCCAATATAGAACTGCTCGCTGTAAGGCGCTACAGTCTGGTTCCCATATGCATACAAAATTCCCCCCATCAAACGAGTGGCTATATGCTGTTTCTCTCCGACTTTAAACAAACAACGCACTTCGGATGTCATTTTCAGGAATTGCGCATAAGGACTGTTTAATAACTTCTTATCTGTTTCCTTGAATCCCTTCCCAAAAGCAGCATACACCAACGAAGTCAGATTACCTGCCGAAGTAAAGGAAGTTTCCCACCATAAATTATTGCGTTTCTTCAACGGGGCGTTATCATACGTAAACGTATAACTCATAGCCGGGATAAACTGATTTCCCAAACTGATTTTCAAGCTCCGGTTCTTGTCCACTATCGTATCAAAACGTGTAGTAGTATGCTGCAACGTATTAAATGCCAGTCTGAAAGGAGTCACAGTATGTTTCCATACCCGCGAAGGCTGGAAATCGTATGACACCGTTCCACCGAAAGAAAGCATTTTAAAGAAGCGGGCACGGTTCAACTGACTGGCATACAACTTGAATGAGGTATGCTGCGGAAATCGCGAGCTCATCATTTTTTACTCATCCACGGCAACACCAGGCGAGGATACTCCAATGAAAAAGAAGTCCCCAACTCGTATGAGTTCAATTTAGAACTGTTCCCGTCCGCCGTAGAATTGGTCTGCCATTCGTATGACCCTTTCAACTGGAAAGAAAGCGTGGCGGCTGTACGCATGAAATTCTTCCGCGAGAGGCTGAAAATCGCTCCGGGACCAGTCTGATCCGTACTTTTGGTAGTCACATTGAATTCCAGTTCTCCGTCATACGGCAAATCGAATGTAGCATTCATCCGCACATTCAGCGTATCACACCCCGGCAATGTATCTTGCGGGGCATAGCGGAACTCGGCAAATTTGAAAATGCCCAAACGCGCCAAGGCTTCCTGCGTGAAATTCTGGCGGGCCTGAGAATAAAAGCTGCCCTTTCTGGTAAAAGAAGCGCTTAGCCAATACTCCGGGGCGGATACCGGGTTTCTTACCGCTATAGTGTAAAGTCATTCCCGGAAAGACGATGGAATCAGTAGGTTCCTCTCCTTTATATCCGGTAAGATAAACAGAAGTATTCCCTATATAATAAGGTCTTTTCGCATCGGCAGGCACTCCAGCTTTCGGAACAACCTGCAAACTGACCATTCCCGGTTTGCGCAAGGTATCCGCACGGAAAGTAATGAATTCGGGACGGAAATAATAATAACCATTGTTACGGAAAAGGGTACTCAGCCGCTGGCGCTCCTCCTCCAGTTTCAACACACTGAAATTATCTCCTTTATGCAATACCCTCTGGTCATAAGCAGCCCTGATCAGACTATCGGCGCGAGGAGGATATTTCAGATACATGACAGAGTCCAGATAATAAGGGTTCGCCATATCAATCTTATAACTTAACTTGGCTTTCCGAGGATTCTTCAACGAGTCTACAGAATAAGTCACAGCACCATTGAAAAAGCCATAATCATGCAACAGATTGGTGGCCACCTTCACACGGGTTTCCGGATTCACCGTAGACAAATACACCGGAGTAGACCCCAGCTTGTTGAAGATCCAATGCCCCACCCCCTTTTTATCCTGGTATTTCACAAAATCATTGTATATCCACAAACCGAAAGGAATGGGAAAACGCAAGGAGTTGCTTCCCAAAATGGCATTATTGGGAGGATAAGACAAAGCAGCCTCCACCTCTTCCAAGGTCTGGACACCGGCAGGGGTCTTGTCTTCATTCAGAATCTCCATATTTTTCACACCGACATATAGCGTTTCGTCTTCCGGCAAATTCCTGGTAGTAGAGCAGGCAACTGTCATCAGCAACAATACCGATAATAAAAACAGGTTTATGTTATGTTTTCTCTCCATATCTCCAACAATCATTTTTTCTTCTTAGACTTGAAAATAAACAGTTCGCCCAGGTGACTCATCTTCTTGCGAAGCACAATACCCACACCGGTTTCTATGATCTCACCTTCCAGCACACTCTCATAGTTCTTGTCGTGGAAGAGCTTGACATACCGGGTACCGCTGTTGTCCAAGCGGTATTCTATGGATACATTATCAATAAAGGTTTCATCCTGCTGTACCGTACTTCCGGTAGACACTTTACCGCCTACCACTATACGGAAGCGGTTATTCCAGAAACGTTTGGCGAACTGGAAATTATAATCCGTGCGTTTCCCGCCGCTATCGGCATCATCCACCGTTTCCATGCCCACATTGATATCAAGTGCTTTCCCGGCAATATTCGAGATTTCGCTCTGCAGGAATGAGTTCAAGGCATTATTCACATTAAATCCTCCCGTAGAGTTTCCTTCAGCCATATACATTCCGGTCACCAGCATGGTGACAGCCAGTTTTCCCCGTTCCTCCACCGACATGGCATTCAGCTGGTCTTGCACAGACGCATCCTCGGGAGCCGAAAGGGTAAACGCCAGCCCCAGATTCTCCAGACTCTGGCTCAAAGCGATCCCTACATCAAACCCGACGATACGCGAAGTCTTTCCATCCTCGCCCACCGAAGCACGGACCCTTTCGGTCGCGGTAATGTTCAGTTGCGGATTCATGATATTTCCCGTCCACTCCACATAACTGCCATTTTGAATATTAAAAGTCTTCAGCGGAATAATCGGAATCTGGTATTTCATCTCCCCGCTCATCAAGGAATAACGCCCAGTCAGCAACATATCCCCCTGAGGAGTGTACTGGAATGACAAGTCTCCGCCTCCTTCCAGCAACATATAGTTGGAGCCGTCCGGCACCAGATCCACACGTGCCTGCACCGCCTGGTCTATATGCATGGTCATGGCCACATCCATCCCTCCCAAAGAGATTTGCTGGACAGAGGACTCCTCTACCGAAGTTGTGTCGTTGAAATTGACAAAAGTCACCATATCCCCCAAACGGTCGTTCACCGTCAAGGGAGAGTCTTTCAGGACATAGGTCACATTGGTCTTCCCCAATATGTTCATGTTCCCCCGCATCACCAGTTCCTCCACAGGACCGCGCAGCGTTGCGTTAAAATCCACATACATCTTGCCGTAAACCATAGCCCGCTTGGTACGGGGGGCATTCAGCAACTCATAATTCTCGGCATGCATTTTAAGGTTCACCGCCGTCCGTTCCAAATCCGAGAAGTCCACCTCGCCGTTAATGGTAAAAGGAGTCTTGCCTTTGGTGAATATATCGAACTCCTTGAACATCATCTTACTGTTCACCACCTGCACCGGTTCATTATCAAAACGGAACATGGCAGACATCTCCGGCATGAAGAAAGTCACGGAATCCAATGCCAGTTCCCCATTCAGCAAGGGTTTGGCCGGATCACCTTTCATGGACAATGTTCCATCAATATCCCCGTCCAGTTCCACCATGCGGTCGGGCACAAACGGATTGGCGACATTCAGCGGAAAATGTTCGAAGGCTATATCCGCGCTCAGGCTTCCCGTTCCTTCCTCCGCGGGCAGATAGATACCTCCCAAATGAGCTATCTCCTCACCATCATGGCGTATATAGGCATCCAGATGATGATCCTTTGCCTCACCGGGCAGATACACACCACCCAGTTCCCAATTTCCCAACGCACTGCCTTCATATTTGAATTCATCTATACGCAAATCACTGCTCACCATCATATACGGACCGGAATCTATATAATGCGCTTCTGCTCCGATCCATCCTTCCATATCAGGCATATAGGGAAGGATACGCCGGAATTCTTTCAGATTGATGCGTGAAAGCTCCACCGTCATATCCTGTTTGGCTATGGTATCTTCCCGATTGGTATAGAAACTGAGTCCGGTCCCCTGCTCGTCATGCAAATCCAGATTTGCATGAATCCGCCCGTTGTCAGCCAGATAAATATAGTTATTTTTATTCACGGTAAAAGGACGGTATACCAACGTGGGATGCTCCGGAAAAACCTTCATGCGTATGCCGTGGCGGCGCAGGTCGGCCATCACTCCCATATATACTCCCTGTTCTTTACGGGCATTCAGGTATTGAACCAACAACTGGGCGCTGTTGTTTCCCACATTTCCCTCCAGCGTCACATCAAACGCCTCCTGTCCCGGTTTGGGTCCGTTCACCACTCCGCTCAACATATTTATGCCATTCAGGTCCTGCTGTACATCCAGATAAATGGTATCCAAAGTCAGGCTGTCTGTACGCAATCCATATAAATAAGCCTCCCCGTTCAATCCCTCTGCCGGAGATGAATCCACATCCATAAACAGACGACTGTATGACAACCCCATCATTGACAGATAATTGGCTATCGGATTATCGGGACCGGAAGATATTTTCAGACATAGTCCCGGAAGAAATTCCCGAAGCTCCTCCTGTTCAATATGTTTGCTTTCCCATTGTTCCGCTAGTTTCTTCATCAGCAAATCCGCCTGCTGGAAATGTATTCCATGTGCCTGCTCCTTCCAGACTCAAATCAAGATCCCCCGCACGCAGATAAGCAAAAGTGGAATCTCTGGAAGTGCTGAATCCGGCAAACAGGTCCTTGGAATGGGAAGTGCGTTTGGCAGTGACAATCGTAGCATTCGTCATCTCGGCCTCTACGACATACCTTTTTCTGAGGTCACTGCTGAAACGGACACCCAGGTGCTGGGAGGTCTGAAAACGGGTATCCATCAGATGAAGCGCCTGCCAATCCAAATGAGCCACATCCATTTTCAAGTCGCCCGAAACATCATGAGGTTTCAAGATACCATCCAGATGCGCCTTGATATCCATGGTCCAGTTTTTCACTGCCAGTGAAGCGTGCACCTTCGATTTCTCCAGTCCGGCAGCCAGTGAGATTCCTGTCAAATGATAACTGCCATAATGGAAACGGTCTATACCGCCCTCCGCATTGAAATAAGTACGGGGAGAGAAAAAGTCAAAACCTTCCCCCTCCACTTTCAGACGGGTGGACAAGGTGTACAAAGAATCGGCAGGCATAAACTGGTGCAGGTCAAAATGATTGACAGCCAAGTCTGCCTCATACCTGTCACGCGACAAGTCGTATTTGGCAAACAGACGGGCCGCCCGTTCCATCTTGAAATCATCAGCCACGGAAATGCTGTCATTATAAACTGTTATAGGAATGGTATCGGCCGCAGCCACCGCTTGGGCTTCGGGCTGCATCAGCAGCAGGTCCGTGCCCATTTTAGCGCCCGCCATCGTAAATTTGCCTTCCAAGCGCGTTCCGTATGGAATTTCTATTCCTTCAGCCAACGTGGAAACAAACTTCAAATCCTTAGTTTCAGCTTCCAAGGTGATATCCCCTCCGCGCAGCGACTGTCTGTCAGATGGGTCAGCTCCCCCCGGGCGAACAATCCCAATGCGCCGGGCAGCTCGGCAGTCAGCGTAGTCAGTTTCAGCTTGTTCAAATCGCCGTCGATCCCTGTACGGATGCGCAGAGGTTCGGAAGGGTACTGCCGGACAAACTTTCATCCATACGTCCCATGAATCTCACCACATCCGGCTTTCCTATATCGGCCATCAGCCGTGCGGACACCAAGCCTTCACCTTTGAAATCCAAGGCATTCCAATCCATCGCAGCGTTCAGTTCCAAATAAGAATCCCGGGTTTCCAGTTTCAATGAAGGCACACGCAGCACCTTGTCATTGGAAACCATCCGCCTGTGGCAGAAACGATTTCCACTCCCGAACGCTCTTTCAGCACAAACTGGCTGATTATGGCTTTCATATTCCTGCCTTCGTAGTACAGGGAGTCCAGTTTCACACCGATATCCGTCAGTGCAATATGGGACGGGTCCAGTCCGGAGGCAGGCTGTCGGCAGCCAGCGGCTTCCCGCTGTCGTAGCGCACACGTCCGTTCTTTATCCGGAACGTTTGCAGCGAATAGGCCGATTTATGCAAGTCTATCAGCCCGTCGCGCAGTATGGCATTATCCAGCGAAGCCGCCAATGACAGGCTGTCCAAAGGCATATCCAGCGCAAAGGACACATTCTGCAAATCAATATCCTGCAATATTATTTTCCAATAAGTGGTGTCGCTTGCAGCCGTATCGACCGCAGCAGTGTCATTCAGGCAGAGAGATAAATCCGTATCTTTCAACAAGACTTTGTTAACGATGGCAGTTTCGGGGTCCAGCGCCACTCCATGACTGGAAATGAACAATTCCCCCAAAGTACCGTTCAACTTCATGCCATGTATCAAGTCATTAGAATTCACTGTGGCTCCCTGCAGGATATGCCATCACTTCCACCTGCTTCTTCAGCAATGGCAGCAACTGCACATTCACTTGCAGGCGGCGTACACTGAGCAACGTATCATTATGCGGGGAAGCGGCATCTACATCGGTCACCACCAGATTCAACGGAAAAGACAAAGAGATACGTCCCACGGAGATATTCATACCGGTAGCTTCCGAGGCATATACAGCAGCTTTGTCCACCAGAAAGTTCTGAATGGGTGGCAAATAAATCAATATACATAAAATGACGAACAGAATGAACGGAGATGCTATCGTCCACAATGTCCAACGAACATATTTTTTCTTCATCGAGTGTCTGTACAAGTATTCCTGCAAATTTAAACAATTTTATCGGCATAATGGTTGAAAGAACGCAGCTTTTATCTTTTGTTTCCCATAATTTATTAAAAAAGAACTTACGGACTACCTGTTGCCACTAGGAAAGATCTATAATCTTACCCCCGCAAAATTTAAATCTTTCAGCTCTCCCGTCTGTTCCCATAACATGAACAATACGGACAAGCCGACAGATTTCCAAGAAGACGGAAGCTACTTCCAACGTAGACGCAGTTCCTTTTTCTCACACACGTGCGCGCATATTACAATATGATATAAATCCGGCATCCTTCATCAAAGACTTCCCTCTGAAACGATGGATGCATACTAGTATTCAATGCGAATTTCAAGACTTATGCAAACCATGTTATTCAGAAACTTTTTTAATTTTCTTTTTCCAGTATTATCATCCCCTTCCGGTTTTGCCGCCGGTCTTTTTATCTTTTTTCCTTCGTCTTTTCTCTTTCCGGTGCTTCTCTTCTCCTCACTCTGCCCCATTTATTTTTCTTCTCTACAAATTATTAAGAACACGCACGTTTGTGAGAAAAAAGACCTGGTTCTGTCGCGTCTGCATCTGAAGTATTCCTCCGCTCTCTCCCTTTTTTTATCCTTCCTTTCTTCGCTTTTCCGCTCTTACTCTCAATTTATTTCCTATCTTTGTCCGATAAATAAAAATAGCTCATGACTTCAAACAAAATTT
>ENA-OQAS01000280-OQAS01000280.1-human-gut-metagenome-genome-assembly--contig:-NODE-280-length-27344-cov-4.074549_pt1 | contig 27344 bp, 44 predicted proteins | sample MGYA00242733_ERZ504523 | MGnify/ENA primary metagenome ERZ504523 (study PRJEB26092, sample SAMD00036239) | human gut metagenome | host: Homo sapiens | study: EMG produced TPA metagenomics assembly of...
GGCACGCCGCGCCACCGGTGCTCCCATCGTGACCGAGATCATGAACACCGAGCACCTGCCCCTGTTCGAGAATGTAGACCTCATTCAGGTGGGTGCCCGCAACATGCAGAACTTTGAGCTGCTCAAGCCGTTGGCCGTCAGAAGAAGCCGGTGCTGCTCAAGCGCGGCCTTGCCAATACGCTGGAAGAGTTCGTGATGAGCGCCGAGTACATCATGCTGAGGGCAACGAGAACGTCATCCTCTGCGAGCGCGGCATCCGCACCTTTGAGACCAGCATGCGCAACACCCTCGACCTTGCCGGTGTGGTGATGCTGCACAAGATGACCCACCTTCCCGTTATTGTGGACCCCAGCCATGCCTGCGGCCACGCATGGATGGTGCCGGATCTGGCAAAGGCCGCTGTTGCTGCCGGTGCCGACGGCCTGATGATCGAGGTGCACAACAACCCCGCCAAGGCAAAGTGCGATGGTGCCCAGAGCCTGACCCCCGACCAGTTCGACGAGCTGATGCAGTTCATCGGCAAAGAGGTGGAGTTCTTCGGCAAAAAGCTGACTGATGATTTGAACTATCCTCTGCGGAATTATTATTTTGTGTTTGCAACGAGGAAGATCCTGCGGGATCTTCCTCGTTGCTTTTTCACACTGCATCTTCCGGTTCTGCCCCTTTTCCTGTGAAAAAAACAACCCCGGCGCTTGCGGTCACCCCGGGGTTGTTACAAGAATGATCTACTTTTCAGGAGATCAGGCTCTTTTCCTTGGCCTTATCCCAGACAAGGCAGGTTTGGAGCTTGGTCACATAGCGATAGGGGCGGAACTCGTTTTCCTTCACATCGTCCATCAGACCCTGCTCTTCCATCCAGCTGGCAGCCTGCCGCAGATGAAGGTCGGCGTCATCGATGTCGCTGAAGCTCTTCACCGTCTGCGGTTCCGGGCAGCCGGCCTTTTCCCAGATCAGGGTCGCCAGACCGGCGCGGTTGGAGGGCATGGGGACGCCGGGCATATTCAGCACGCGATAGATGCCGGTTCCGGCTTCGTAAATGCCCACGCGGCTGCACCGGTCAGCGCAACAGCCGCAATGCCGGCCACCACATCGCTGCTGCCGCTGCCGCTCGGGTTGTCGATGTCAACATTTCCACCCTGATACAGCGCTTCGACGGTCACGTTGCAACCGGGCATCTCAAAGTGTGCGGTCTGATCATCGCCCAGCTTCAGCGCAATGCCGTCAGCACGCACGCGCTCCAGCGAGGAACTCTGCGCCCTCCGGGAGGTTTGCCGTCACGGTCACGGTGGTGTGTTCCGGCACAACGGTGGCAGTATCCAGCTCCTGCTCCCCGGCACCGAGGTCAGCGGTTGCCTTCGCATTTACAGCGTTGACGATGTTGCCGTTGGCATCTGCCAGATAGCGGTATTCCACGCCATCATCGCCGCGCTTATAGCCGATGATGTAGCCGGAATTCTTGCTGAAAAGTTTCAGCTTGTTCTGATAGCTGAGATCCTCGTTGTCCGTTGTGATCTGACGGCCCCGCGCAGGGTCATCCACCCGGATCTTTGCCGTACCGACAAAGCTTTTTTGATGTTGATCTGCTGGTCATTTCCCAGACTAATATCATCAGTATTATTCTCAAAGGTCACAGCCTTCAGGTCGATCTCCGAATCGCCTGCATCGGCCACACGGACACCGGTGACGCTGTTGCGGATGGTGCCGCCGTTCAGCTGCACATCGCCGCTTTCGCCCGAAATGTCAATGGCGGTGCCGTTCGGCTTCGACCGTGCCGCCATTAAGGCGCAGACCTCCGCGGTTTTGACAGCAATCCCGGCGTCCGTAGTAAGCTGCCGCCGTTGATCCGTACCTGACCCCAGTTGTTGTTGATGCAGCTGGCACCCTCAGACACAAAGTTTCCCTCTGTTGTGGTGCCCTTGTCAATGGTCAGGTTTGCAGAGTTGTTGACAAAGCAGCTTTTTATGCCGGTGGTTTTGAAGTCGCCGCCATTGACGTCCACCGTGCCGGTACTGTTAAGGATAACAGGTTCCACGGAGGTCGCTGTAACATCGTTCAACGTCATGTGGCCACCATTAAAAATCCAAAAAACAGCTCTTTCTTCTGCCGGGTTTTTATCATGTATATACGTACCCCCGTTAATAATCACCCTTCCAGAACCTGAAGCTGTCAGACAGTAAGCATTCGATTCCATTTCTGCATCATTTACCGTAAGTGTACCTGCAGGAACCATGCCTACATTAAAGGTTCTCGATGTGTATTTACCTTTTTCAATTGTCACCTGTGCTGACGGAGAAGCTACATTTATGAAGTGTTTTGCATACGTTGCACAGTCAACTACATAATCGGCTTCACTCTTAATATTTACGATTCCTGCATTTTCCACATCGATAAAAGGATCAGAATTACTGAATGTAACATTACCTTTAATGGCAATATTCACCGGCTGTGTCGTATTGATCACGATTTTACCAGTATAAGGCCCCGCCTGGATCTCGTAATTGCCGCCTTCGGTGATGATCTTGCCTTCAAACGGGATCGTTGTGGCTGCGGTATCTTCCTGCGCAGTTACGCCATTTTCAGGCGTACCCCCCCAGAGCAAGTGCATTGACCGGAAGGACAGATGTCATCATGCATGCCGCAAGCACTGCACTGATGAACCGCATCTTCTGTTTTTTCATCCTCAAAACCTCTGCTTTCTGTTAAATTTCTGAGACTTATGTCTCGCATTTTTAGTATAGCACCTCTATTTTCTGCATACAATCTTCACCTGCACTGAAATTTGCCTTGTAATTTCTTCTAATTTTTGTTGCCTTTGCTCGAAATTCTCTGAAACTTTTCCCGGTAGTACCGCCCCCCCCCCGGCATTCCATTTTTTGCGTATTTGTGTTATACTATAGTGTATTTGCAATCCACCCTGAAATGAGGTTTTTTTATGAAAGCACATATCGCACGCAACCAGAACGCCGGTGTCCCGCTGGTTCTGGCTGGAATCTTTCCCCCGCCGACCGCGGCAAGCTGGAAGGCATGGCTCCTGCTTTTGGCATGAAGGTGCTGCTCGTCTCCCCTGCCGATGCGGGCAAGACTGTGGCACAGCTGCTGGGCGAGGTGGAGACCAAGCGCCCGCACGCTGGTGCTGGAACCGGTGCCTACCCGCCGGCAGTGTTCTGGCCAACTTCAAGGAGAAGGATGTGGACACCCTGCTGGATCTGATGAAGCAGGCACAGGTCACCATTCCGCTCAAGGCCGTTGTGACTTCCTCCAACCGCAGCTGGGTGTTCGGCGATCTGCTGGCCCACCTGCAGGAGGAGCACGCCGCCTTTACCGCCGCAAAGGAGAACCACACCGTATGAAGACCCGCGCAAAACGTTTCGTCAGCGCCTGCTGGCCGGGGTGCTCTGCCTGAGCCTGCTGGCAGGCTGTGCCTCCAAAAAGAAAGAGCTTACCCGCTATTCCACCGTTTTTTATGATGTGTTCGATACCGTAACGCAGGTGATCGCCTACTGCGAGAGCGAGGAAGAATTCAACACCCAGATGGATGCCCTGCACGCAGACCTTATTACCTATAACCAGCTGTATGATATCTACAACGATTACCCCGGCGTGACCAACGTCAAGACCATCAACGACAATGCCGGCAGCGCTCCGGTGGAGGTGGACGACCGCATCCTCTCCATGCTGGAGCTGGCCGACCAGATGTACCAGACCACCAACGGCAAGCTGAACATTGCCATGGGCAGCGTGCTGAATATCTGGCACAATTACCGCGAAGCTGCCGAAGCCGCCGAGACGGATGCCGACAACAAGCTGCCCACCATGGAAGAGCTGGAAGCAGCCGCCCAGCACTGTGATATCAACAACGTGATCATCGACGCGGATGCCAAGACCGTTTATCTGGCCGACCCGGAAATGCTGCTGGATGTGGGCAGCGTGGGCAAGGCTACGCCGTGGAAATGGTGTGTCAGGCTGCCGAGGCCCGCGCCTGACCAGCGCTCTGGTGAGCGTGGGCGGCAATCTGCGCGCCATTGGTGTAAAACCGGACGGCAGCCAGTGGACCGGCGGCGTGGAAAACCCGTGGAGCTCTTCGGATATATACACCTCGGATTCCATGCTGGACGGTGCCATCAACATGAGCGATATGGCCTTGTGACCAGCGGCGACTACCAGCGCTACTATGTGGTGGACGGCAAGCGCTACCACCACCTGATCGACCCGGACACCCTGTTCCCCGCCGCCTACTTTAACGGCGTGACCGTGCTGTGCAGCGACTCCGGCCTTGCCGACTGCCTGACCACCGGCCTGTTCTGCCAGCCGCTGGAGGACGGATGAAGATCGTGGAAAGTCTGGACGGCGTGGAAGCCATGTGGTGCACACCGGATCAGCAGGTCATCACCTCTTCCGGCTGGGATTCCCATTTGAAAAAATAACCCTTAAAACGGCAAAAGGCCGACGCAGTGCTGCGTCGGCCTTTTGCTGTTTTATCAGATGGTGAACTGCACCACACAGAATGCCGCGTAGATGCACAGCAGCGCAATGCCCTGCGGGCGGCTCAGCTTGCCCTTGAAGAGAGCGGGCAGGGTGAGCAGCAGCATCACGGCGAACATGACCGGAAACTCCAGCACCAGCGATGCATTGTGGCCGAAGAGCAGGGAGTTCTGCGGGATGGTGAAGGGTGCCACCGTGGCGGAAACACCGCTCACCAGCACCAGATTGAACACGTTTGCACCAATGACATTGCCCAGCGAAAGTGCACCGTGGCCCTTTGCCAGCGAGGTGATGGCCGTGACCAGCTCCGGCAGCGAGGTGCCCAGTGCCACGAAGGTGAGCGCGATCACCGACTCCGGCACGCCCAGTGCCTGTGCGATCAGGGTACCGTTATCCACCAGCAGGTTGCACCCACGGCAATGAGCACAGCGCCCACGGCCAGCAGGCCCAGCTCCTTGGCAAAGGATGCATTTTCTTCCGGTTCTTCCTCTTCTTCCGGGGCGGGGGCGTTCTTCATGGCCATCACGTTGCAGATGATATACGCTGCGAACATGGCCAGAAGGATCAGGCCCACCGGGCGGGAGAAGTAGCCGGTGGTGTAGGCCACACCGGCATAGAAGGCCGCTGCCACAAAGAAGAACAGCACCGGCGTGCGCAGGCTCTTGGGTCTACCTTGCCCGGCTTCACCGCAATGGTGAGGGCCGCAATGAGCGATGCATTGCAGATGATCGAACCGATGGCGTTGCCGTAGGCGATCTCGCCGTGGCCGGTGAGAGCGAGGTGGTGGAGACCATCACCTCCGGCAGGGTGGTGCCGATGGACACCACGGTGGCACCGATGAGCAGCTCCGGCACATGGAAGCGGCGGGCAATGCCCGTGGCACCATCCACGAACCAGTCACCGCCCTTGATGAGGCACAGCAGGCCCACGATGAACAGCAAAACAGGAATGAGCATAGTTTTCTCCTTTTGTTTTTGGCAGAGCAGCAATAAAAAAGAGGCCTTTATTACATCCTGCCCAGAAACGGGAAAGTGTAATAAAAGTCTCAAGCTTCCGGTGACACAGCGGGCATTTCTGCCGGGATGTCGCTGCGCCACAGCGCACCGTTTTTGCAAAACGAGCGCCCTTTACTCCCTTTTATCTGGAAAATATTATACCGGTTTTTGCACCAAAGTGCAAGAGGCGCGTTGAAATTTCATCCGGCCTTGGCTACTTTCTTCGCGTTGGGATAAATGTGCTCCATGCGGCATCGTCAAAATGCGCATCCAGCAGCGTATCGATGCTGTTTTTGGGGCCTTCACCGCTGGTGCGGGCATCGTACCGGGCCAGCGCCAGCGCACTGGTGAGCATGTTCACCGCCATGAATACGGCCAGCAGGACGGTCATCCATGGCGGACGCGGCTGCGCACCTTCTTCATGCCTCTGAGCACCAGCGGATAGCCGTAGCGCATCCATATCACCGCCGCAATGCCCCAGAAAAAGCAGTACAGCAGGTTGATGCGCCCGCCCAGATTGAACTTGAACTTGCTGTAGTCCCAGAACACGGTGCCGAACAGCAGCTCGGTGACGGCGCTGCACACGTATTCGTACACACCGCCCATGACGGTGCCGAAGGCGAACAGATAGCGGTCGCTCCGGTCCTTTTCCTGACGCAGCAGCACCGTTGCCAGCACCAGCGCCAGACCCCACACCACGCTGAACGGCCCCCAGACCAGACTGGAGCGGCTCATCCAGACCCCGGCGGTCACGCGGCAGAACACCGTCTCCACCATGTCGCCCAGAAACGCGCCGATCACGAACAGCCACAGCAGGTCGGACACGCTGAGGAAGTTCTTTTCCCCCTTCCGGAGCGCAGTCTGCTCCTGCCGGGCCGCAGCCGGGTAAGCATACTGGATGCGTTTTTCAATGTAAAGCGCGATCCTGCGGCGCAGCGTATCCGACCGCTCCCCCAGTCTCTGGTTGAGCTGCTCCAGCATCGGGTGCCGGGCCGCATACTGCTGCACCAGCACCGCCGAACCGATCTGGTCCAGCACCGCCACCGTCAGCGAGACCCATACTGCCGGACGCAGCAGCCAGACCGGGATATGCGCACACAGCCGCAGCAGCACATTATTGCCCCACAGCACACTTGCCGTGCCCAGTGCACCCCACAGCAGCGAATACTGCAGGCACACATAGCCATTCAGATTGAATTTTTTGCCGGAATAGTCCCACCACTTGCGGCGGTGCAGGCGTTCCAGCAGTTTGGCGGTGATCCATTCCATCACCGTTGCCGCCATCATACAGGCAAAGAACAGGTAGACCGGCTCGGTGCGCAGGTCGCCGAAACTCACGGCCAGCAGCACGCCGGTGGTACCGTAGATAAAGCAGAACGGGCCTGCCGCCGCACCGCGGTTGGCAAACCTTCCGCCCCGGATGGTCGCGACTACCGTCTCCGCCACCCAGCCCAAAAAGGAATATACTAGATAAATAACACCCAGAGTATAGAAGTTCAGCGTCATAAGGTTCCTTTCGCTTCCAGTTTTTTCTTACTGCATTGATTGTACCCGTTTTGGGCGCTGTGTACAAGAGCCGTGCAGAAATTTTGTCACTCTGCGACGCGGCAGGCTCTCCGGGCATCTCTGAAAAGACGAAGATCCAGCCTGTTGCTTTGTTTTCAGATACATCTTAGAAAAAGGCCCTGCCATCCCGAAGGACAGCAGGGCTCAAAATTACAGCTTGAATTTACAGAGCGGAATCACAGCTGGCTCTTATACAGCTCCACGATCTCTTCCACGCTGGTGTCGCGGGGATTGCCGGGACGGCAGGCGTCTGCAAATGCGGACTCGGCGAGGAACTGGATATCCTCTTCCTTCAGGATGCCGTGCAGATTTGCGGGGATGCCCACGTCTGCGCTCAGCTGCTTGACGGCGGCGATGGTGGCGTCAGCGGCTTCCACATCGTTCATCTCATCGATGCCCACAACACCCATGGCCTTGCCCACGGCGCGGTAGCGCTCACCGGCAACGCTCTTGTTGTACTCCAGACCCACCGGCAGTAGGATGGCGCAGGCCACACCGTGCGGGGTGTCGTACAGAGCGGACAGGCCGTGTGCCATGGAGTGGACGATGCCCAGACCCACATTGGAGAAGCCCATGCCGGCGATGTACTGGCCCAGAGCCATGCCCTCGCGGCCTTCCGGAGTGTTCTGCACAGCGCCGCGTAGGCTCTGGCTGATGAGCTTGATGGCTTCCAGATGGAACATATCGGAGATGACGCAGTGACCCTTGGTGATGTAGCCCTCGATAGCGTGGGTCAGAGCGTCCATGCCGGTGGCGGCGGTCAAGCCCTTGGGCATGGAGGACATCATATCGGGATCGACCACGGCGATCTCGGGGATATCGTTGGTATCCACGCAGACGAACTTGCGCTTTTTCTCCACATCGGTGATGACGTAGTTGATGGTGACCTCGGCAGCAGTGCCGGCGGTGGTGGGAACAGCATGGTGAACACAGCGTGCTTCTTGGTGGGAGCGACGCCTTCCAGAGAGCGGACATCCGCAAACTCGGGTTATTGATGATGATGCCGATGGCCTTTGCGGTATCCATGGAGGAGCCGCCGCCGATGGTCACGATGCAGTCAGCCTCGGCGGCCTTGAAAGCGGCCACGCCGTCCTGCACGTTGGCGATGGTGGGGTTGGGCTTGATCTCGCTGTAAACAGCGTAGGCAAAGTTTGCAGCATCCAGCAGATCGGTGACCTTCTTGGTGACGCCGAACTTGATCAGGTCGGGGTCGGAGCAGACGAATGCCTTCTTGTAGCCGCGGGCGGTCAGTTCGGGAACGATGTTCTCAATGGCACCGTGGCCATGGTAGGAGATGGTATTCAGAACGATGCGGTCAGCCATAGTTATTTTTCCTCCAAATCTCTTTTCCGCCGCTTTCCGGGCGGAGCTCTCTGTTTTTCAGCATAGCACATTGTCAAAAGCTTTGCAATGTGAAATTGTTTGAATTTATTGTAATTTTTTATCAATGTGCAGTGTTTTATAGGCACTTTTTCCAACTTCCCACAGTTTTATGGTGTTTTTTCTTTTTTCCCTTGACAAACAGAGCAAATCGTGTATTATTGTATCAAGTGCTTAATACAGCAAGACAAGGAGATGATACCATGGGCGAACAGTTTGATGCCAGCCGCCCGATCTATGCCCAGCTTGTGGAACGGCTCAAGGCCCGGATCCTGGCCGGCACCTACCCGCCGGGCGGGCATCTGGATTCGGTACGTGATCTGGCCGCAGCCGCCGGGGTGAACCCAAACACGATGCAGCGGGCCCTTGCCCAGCTGGAGACGGAAGGTCTGGTGCACACCGAACGCACTGCAGGCCGCTATGTTACGGAGGACATTGCATTGATCGAACAGCTTCGTGCCGACACCGCCCGGACGCTGGCGTCGGATTTTCTGGAAAGATGCGCGGCATCGGCTACAGTCCCGCACAGCGGCCGCGCTTTTGGAACACTGGGACGCAAAGGAGGACCGCAATGAGTGAACTTTTGAGCTGTGAAGCACTGACCAAGTGCTACCAGAAGGATAAGACCGCACTGGAAAATGTAGACCTGCACATCGGCTTTGGCCGCATCGTGGGGCTGCTTGGCCCCAACGGCAGCGGCAAGACCACCCTCATCAAGCTGGCGAACGGTCTGCTGCAGCCCAGTGCAGGCAGCATCCGGATCGCCGGCATGACCCCCGGGCGGACACCAAAGCCATCGTGTCCTATCTGCGGACGCGACTGGCTGCCGGACTGGATGCGTGTGGAGCAGCTGGTGGAAATGTTCCGCGAATTCTATGCCGATTTTGACCCCGCCAAGGCGAACGAAATGCTGGCCCGGCTGGAACTGGAACCGAAGGCGCGGCTCAAGACCCTCTCCAAGGGCAGCAAGGAAAAGGTGCAGCTGATCCTGGCCATGAGCCGCGCCGCAAAGCTCTACCTGCTGGATGAGCCCATTGGCGGCGTGGACCCTGCCGCCCGGGACTACATCCTGAGCACCATCCTGAACAACTACAGCCGGGATGCGACCGTCATTCTATCCACCACCTCATCGGCGATATCGAGCCCATTCTGGACGAAGCCGTCTTTTTGAAGGATGGCCGGGTGTTCGCCCACCGCAATGCCGAAGAGCTGCGCGAGACCGAGGGCATGAGCGTGGATGCATATTTCCGGGAGGTATTCAAATGCTGAAACAGCTGTTAAAATATGAATTCAAGGCCACCGGCCGCACCTACGGCGGGCTGTATCTGGCCCTTGTTGCACTGGCAGTGCTGAGCGGCTTTTCCCTGCGCAGCTCTTCCAAGGACAACTTTGCATCTCTGCTGCTGTTCGCCTACATGGTCGTAGCCGTTGCAGTGGCAGTGGTGTCCGTGATGACCATTGTGACCCGCTTCACCCGCAATCTGCTGGGCCGCGAAGGCTACCTGATGCACACCCTGCCGGTGACGGAAAGCCAGCTCATCCTTTCCAAGCTGATCTCCAGCGTGGTTTGGATGCTTTGCAGCAGCATCGTGGGTATTTTCTCCTTTGCGGTGATGCTGCTGGCTCTGTCTCTGAACAGCGCGGCCCTGCAGCAGCTGCCGGAGCTGTGGCAGAAAGTGGTAGAGATCTTCCGAGAGATCTTCCGCATGACCGGCAGCTCCGGGTGGCTCTGGCTGATCTTTGAAACGCTGAACGGGCTGGTGGCACTGGTGTCCAGCATCCTGTGCATCTATGCCGCATGCATGATCGGCCACCAGTTCAAAAAGCACATGGTCCCGGCCGGTATTCTGGCATTTTTCCTGCTGTCCTTCCTGCAGAACTGGCTGAGCTCCGGTGTCAGCAGTGCCGACATGCTGCAGGCTGTTTCCGATCCCACCCTTGGCGGCGTGGACATCTCCATCGCTGCGCCCAGTGCGTTCACCACCCTGTTCGGCTGGCGGTCAGCATTGCCTTTGCCGCAGGATACTTTCTGCTGACCCGCTGGCTGATGGAGCATAAGCTGAATCTGGAATGATCTTAATGTCCTCCGCTTTCGTTCTGGGCATTTTCAGCGAAACTACTTCTTAATTGCAATTTGTAAAAGGCCGAACCATAAACTTCATCTGATACAAAAACATCTGCAAGCTGCCCCATTCCGGGCAAAGCTTGCAGATGTTTTTCTTGTTATAAAGTGTTCAGCACTCGTCGTACTGCTTTTTCAGGTAGTTCAGGCATTCCACCGCGTTTTCCGGGGTGGTGTTCTCCAGCGTTGCAAAGATATAGGGCTTTTCCTGCTTTGCAAAGCGCAGGATGGTGCGGTAGTCCTCCATACCGCCCTGTCCTGCACCCGTAGCAGCCAGCTGGCCGCCCGCATCCTTGCGCAGGAAATCCTTAAAGTGGATCATGGCGATGTCCTTGCCCAGAAGCTCGATGGCCTCGGCGAACACTTCTTCGCGGCGGTCCACATTTTCCATGTTCAGCAGGTTGACGGGGTCGAACAGGATCTGCAGGTTCGGGCTGCCGATCTCGTCCAGCACGGTGCGGGCGCGTCTGGCATCGTACACGATGTGCTTGACCACCGGCTCAATGGCAATGGTCACGCCGTACTGCTCGGCGCAGCGCACCACCGGCTTGAAGTTCTTGATAAAGGTAGAAAGGGCTGCATCGCTGCGGCACTCCGGACAGAATTTGTACTCCGCGTTGGGCGCACCGGTCTCGGTGCCCACCATGCCGCAGCCCAGCAGGCTTGCAAAGCGGATGTGCGCATAGTATTTTTCCTGAATGGCGTGCAGGGCATCCGCATCCGGGTGGGCAAGGTTCAGGTAGTTGCCCAGCACGGCAATATCGATGCCGTTTTTCTCAAACAGATGCCGCAGATACAGCGCATAGCCGGGGGTCAGGGCGCTGGGGGTGCAGGGCAGCTCCTTGAAGGATTTGCTCAGAGCCACATGGGCGCAGGTAAAGCCTTTCTGGCGCACCAGCGGCAGCACCTGTTCAACGGGCAGCTTTTCCGCGTCATGCAGACGCAGGCCGAATTGGATCATGGAAAACCTCCTCCTTTCCCGCACAACACGCGGGGTTGCATTGACCTTATTATACACGAAAGCTGCGTTCCATGGAACAGCCTGAAACAAAAAGAGCATCACTTTGCATCCTCAACGGATACAAATGATGCTCTTTTTCAGATCTGGTCCTGGCAGATGCGGCTCATTCTCAGCGCCGGTACTTTGCAGCGGCCTGCAGGCGCTGCATCGCACGGTCGAGCGCGATCTTGCTCTGATAATATTCATGCATGCTCTGCTGATGCTGCAAACGCTCCTCGGCACGGATGCGGGCAGCCTCGGCACGGTTCTTGTCGATATCCTCCGGACGCTCGGCGCTGTCCACCAGCACCATCACGTAGGCAGGCGTCACCTCGGCAATGCCGTCGCCTACCAGGATGTCCTGGCTTTCACCGTTCACCTCAAAGTGCAGGATGCCCATGTGGATGGCCACCAGCACCGGGCTGTGTCCAGCCTGTATGCCGTACACGCCATCGCTGATGGGCAGCACAAGGTCTTCGCAATCGCCCTGATAGTACTCACCGCTGGACGCAGTGATGTTCAGCATGAACTTGTTCATCAGATGGCACCGCCCTTTTCCTCAGCCAGCTTTTCCGCTGCCTTCTGGCGGGCATCTTCCAGCGTACCAACGTTGAAGAACGCCCACTCCGGCAGATCGTCGGCCTCGCCGTCCACAATGGCGGCAAAGCCGCGCACGGTATCCTGCAGCGGCACATACTTGCCCTTCAGGCCGGTAAAGTTTTCGGCCACAGCAAAGGGCTGGGACAGGAACTTCTGCAGCTTGCGGGCACGGGCAACGGTGAGCTTGTCGTTCTCGTCCAGCTCATCCATGCCCAGAATGGCAATGATGTCCTGCAGCTCCTGATAGCGCTGCAGAATGGACTGCACCTTGCGGGCCACGCGGTAGTGCTCCTCGCCCACAATATCCGCTTCCAGAATGCGGGAGGTGGATGCCAGCGGGTCCACGGCCGGGTAAATGCCCTGCTCCACGATCTTACGGGACAGCACGGTAGTGGCATCCAGATGTGCAAAGGTGGTGGCGGGGGCCGGGTCGGTCAGGTCGTCGGCGGGGACGTAGACGGCCTGCACCGAGGTGATGGAGCCTTCCTTGGTGGAGGTGATGCGCTCCTGCAGAGCGCCCAGCTCGTTGGCCAGAGTGGGCTGGTAGCCCACAGCAGAGGCATACGGCCCATCAGGGCGGACACCTCGGAGCCTGCCTGCACGAAACGGAAGATGTTATCAATGAACAGCAGCACGTCCTTGTGGGTCTCCTCACGGAAGTACTCTGCCATGGTCAGGCCGGTCTCGGCAACACGCATACGTGCTCCTGGGGCTCGTTCATCTGACCAAAGACCAGTGCGGTCTTATTCAGAACACCGGACTCGTTCATCTCGCCCCAAAGGTCGCAGCCCTCGCGGGAGCGCTCGCCCACGCCGGTGAAGATGGAGTAGCCGCCGTGCTCGGTGGCCACGTTATGGATCAGTTCCTGGATCAGCACGGTCTTGCCGACGCCTGCACCGCCGAACAGACCGATCTTGCCGCCCTTTGCATAGGGGGCCAGCAGGTCGATGACCTTGATGCCGGTCTCCAGGATCTCGGTCGCGGGCTTCTGCTCTGCAAAGCTGGGGGCCTTGCGGTGGATGGGCCAATGCGGCACATCATCCACAGAGCCCTTGCCGTCGATGGGTCTGCCCAGCGGGTCGAACATGCGGCCCAGCGTGGCTTCGCCCACCGGTGCGGTCAGGCCGTGGCCGGTAGCGGTCACGGTCATGCCCTTGCCCAGACCCTCGCTGGCGGAAAGCATGATGCAGCGCACAGTGGTCTCGTTGACATGCTGTGTCACTTCCATCGTGCGCTCGGTGCCCTCGGCGGTCACGGTAAGCGCTTCCTGCAGGGCAGGCAGCTTGCCTGCGGTGAACTGCACGTCCACCACAGGGCCGGCTACGCGAATAATAGTTCCCTGTATCATACGATTGCTCTATACTAATTTGTAAATACGTTTTATTCCGCCCGGTTCTGCACGGCAGCCGCACCGCCGATGATCTCGGTGATCTCCTGTGTAATGGAGCCCTGACGGGTGCGGTTGTATTCCAGCTGCAGCTCCCGGATCATATCGTTGGCGTTCTTGGTGGCGGAATCCATGGCGGTCATGCGGGCGCTCTGCTCTGCGCAGAAGCTCTCGGTCATGGCACCAAAGATCATGCCGTGCATATAAATGGGCGCGATCTGTTCAAACACCGTCCATGCAGACGGGAACATCTCCACATCGCCCTTCGGATCGCCCAGACCCTTGGGGGCAGGCTGCAGATGGGCGCGGTCCAGCGGCAGCAGACGCACCATGGTGGGCTCGCTGGTCAATGCATTCTCGATGCGGGTATAGATGAGATAGATCTCATCCAGCTTGCCGGTCTTGAAATCATCGATGGCGTCCATCGTGATATCGCGGGCGCGCTGCAGCGTGGGCTCCGTGGCACCATAGTGGAAATCCTCCACCAGCGCGGATCCTTGTGGTACAGGGCGCGGTAGCCGGTCTGGCCGATCACATAGAACCGGTCATTCTCATCCGCATTTTCCTTGAGGAACTTGATGATGTTCTGGTTGTAAGCGCCTGCCATGCCCTTATCTGCCGTCAGCACGATGTAGGCCCGCTTGGGGTTTGCGATATTGCGCTCGTGGAAGAACGGATGCACCGGCTCTTCCGGCAGGTGGGGCACCACGCGGGAAATGGTATCGCGCATACGGTTGAAGTAGGGCGATACATTCTGGTAGTTCTTACGTGCCTTGCGCAGCTTGGACGAGGAGATCAGGTACATGGCGTTCGTGATCTTCATGGTGTCCTGAATGCTCTCGATGCGCTCCTTCAGCAGCTTACTGGACGGCATGGCTGTCGCCTCCCGCATAAGCTTTCCAGGCGTTCAGGATGGCATCGACCATTTCAGGTTCCAGTTTGCCGGTGGCGGTGATCTTATCCATCGTACCGGACACATCCGCGCGGAACTGACGCACAAATGCGGAAGTTTTGGTGCGCAGCTCGGCAGTGGGCAGTTCGTCCAGCACACCGTGGGAAGCCAGCACCAGCGTGACCACCTGCTCGGCGTCGGACTTGGGCTGATACAGCGGCTGCTTGAGCATTTCCATCAGAGCCTTGCCGTGATCCAGCTGGCGGCGGGTCTCCGCGTCCAGATCCGAGCTGAACTGTGCAAAGGACTCCATATCCTTGTACTGTGCCAGCTCGATACGCAGATTGGCGTTGGCCTTCTTCATGGCCTTGGTCTGGGCAGCGCCGCCCACACGGGACACCGACAGACCCACATTGACGGCCGGGCGGTTGCTGCATTGAACAGGGCGCTCTCGAGGAAGATCTGACCATCGGTGATGGAAATGACATTGGTGGGGATGTAGGCCGAAACGTCGCCTGCCTGCGTCTCAACGATGGGCAGTGCGGTGATGGAACCGCCGCCCAGATCGTCGCGCATCCGGCAGAGCGCTCCAGCAGACGGGAGTGCAGATAGAACACGTCGCCGGGGTAAGCCTCACGGCCCGGAGAGCGGCGCAGCAGCAGAGAAATGGCACGGTAGGCCACTGCATGCTTGGACAGATCGTCGTAAACGATCAGCACGCTCTTGCCCTGACTCATGAAGTACTCGGCCAGTGCGGTACCGGCATAGGGTGCGATGTACTGCAGGGGAGCGGAATCCGAAGCAGTAGCCGCCACGATGGTGGTGTAGCTCATGGCACCGTGCTTCTGCAGATCGCCTGCCACGCGGGCAATGGAAGAAGCCTTCTGGCCGATGGCCACATAGATGCACAGCACGCCAGTGTTTTTCTGGTTCAGGATGGCGTCCGTGGCGATGGAGGTCTTGCCGGTCTGACGGTCGCCGATGATCAGCTCACGCTGGCCGCGGCCGATGGGGAACATGGAATCGATGGCGAGGATGCCGGTGTGGAGCGGGGTATCCACGCTCTGACGTTCCAGAATGCCGGGGGCCTGCTTTTCGATGGGGTTGTAGCTCACAGCTTCAATGGGGCCCTTGCCATCGATGGGCTCGCCCAGCGGGCTGATGACACGGCCCAGGAAGCATCGCCACCGGGATGCCGGCACGCTTGCCGCTGCGGGTCACCATGGTGCCCACGCCGACGGTCTCAGCTCCGTCGAACAGCATGATGCCCAGCTGTTCGGGGTCCACGCTCTCCACCATGCCCTTGGCACCGTTGTCGAAGGTGACGATCTCGCCGTACACAGCGCGGTTCATGCCTTCGACGTGCACGATGCCGTCGGCAGAGGAAATGACCACGCCACCCTCCGCAGAGGTCTCGGCGGGCTTGTAGTCCTCAATGCGGGTCTTGAGGGTAGCCAGCGAGGGCTTGCCCTCCATCATCTTGTCCAACTGATGACGGCCGGAGTTATCGAACACGCGGTCGCCCACCTGCAGGACATAGCCGGACAGCAGGCTCTCGTCCACCGTCACGTTCAGGATGACCTCGGTGGCATCATACAGCTTGCGTACCTCGGCGCGGATCCGGTTCAGCTCCTCTTCCCGGGGCTTGCGGGCGCTGCGCAGCTCGGCCTTGACGATGCGGTTGTCCGCAAAAAATTCACGACTGAATTCAGTTGCCATTGCCTGCACCTGCTTTCTCCAGCAGATCGTCCAACAGACGTGCGTCGTCCTGGGCGGTCAGATTGCGGGCCAGCAGCTTCTCGCACATCGCACGGGCCAGTGCCGTGGTCTGGGCATCGGCTTCCCGCAGCTTGCTCTGGCGTTCGGCTCGGCGCTCGCCTTGCCGGCGGCCACGATGGCGTCCGCCTGCTTGCGGGCATCTGCCAGCAGCTGCTGCTTTTCGACCTCAGCCTGCTTTTCGTAGGCTTCGCGGCGGGCAGCGGCCTCATTGTCCACATTGCGCAGTTTTTCCTGCGCGGCGTTCATGGTCTCTGCGGCTTCCTTCTTGGAGGTCTCCGCATCGGCCAGGTTTGCGTCCACCATCTGCTGGCGCTTTGCGATCACGTCCTGAACAGGCTTGAACAGGAACTTGCGCAGCACCGCATACATGACGAGGACGTTCACGACGGTCCACAGCAGGTTAATATCCAACTTCAGCATTCGTCTGCGCCTCCGTTACTGACCCAGGAACAGGATGATCAGCAGTGCAACGACGAAGCCGAAAATTGCAGTACCTTCTGCCAGAGCAGCGCCCAGCAGCAGGTTGGTCTGGATCTTGCCGGATGCCTCGGGCTGACGGGAGATTGCCTCCGTTGCCTTACCCGTTGCGATGCCGATGCCGATACCGCCGCCAATGCCGGTCAGCGCTGCAATGCCAGCGCCCAGAGCAATCAAACCATTCATAGTAATAATCTCCTTTTAAATTCAGTAAATATCAATGGATCAGTCTTCTCCGCCCATGGTCTCTTTCATGAACAGCGAAGTCAGGAACACGAACACATAGGTCTGGATCAGACCGTCGAACAGGTCAAAATACAGCTGAACACCGCCGGGACGAACACGGGCACCACGAGCTTGATCAGCTCCATGATGACGAATGCGCCCAGCACGTTGCGAACAGTCGCATGCACAGGCTGGTCGGGCGAATGGCAATCTCGAGGATGTTCATGGGAGTCATGACCGGGGTGGGAGCGGCAAGGCTCTTGAGGAAGCCCACGCCGCCGCGTGCCCGGATGCCGGCACCCTCGATCAGGATGATGCTCATCAGCGCCAGCGCTGCGGTCACGTCCAGATCCTTCGTGGGGGGCTTGACACCGAACACGCCGATCAGGTTGCTGAAGGCGATGTAGATGGCCACGGTCATCAGGTAAGGCACATAGCGCCTGCCCTTTTCGCCCAGCAGACCTTCAAAGAAATTGGTGCCTGCGAGGTAGGCCATTTCCAGCACGGCCTGACGCTTGCTGATGTGGTCCACCTTCAGGTTTCTGGTAAGCAGGATCGAGCCGATGGTAACGATGGCCAGGATCACCCAGCTGATGACCACGGATTCCGGGATCTGCAGCGGGCCGACCTTGACGTATTCGACGGTCAGCTCTTCCATCAATGCTTTGGTCAGATTATTCAATTGTTTTTCCTCCTTCCTGAAGAATAGGGTTCCGGGGGTAAGACCGCCGCACCGCCCCGGCGGCGCAGCGTCCTTCTTATCGCTCGAAGAAAAGGCGCAGCTTTGTGAAAAAAGTAAGGAAGGTGTTCGGCTCTGTCCGGTCACACCCTCCCTCCTGCACGGGTCACTTCGTCTTTTTTCGTTGTGTATGATAGTACGATTGACGAAAATTGGCAAGTGGCTTTGTGCACATTCTACATTTTAGGTGGTTCTACTGCATTGATATATTAAAAAAGTTGTGCATCTTGTCCAACAAAACGCTCTTCGCATGTACTTTTTCCACAAATTTCTTAGCTAATTCTTAGGTTTCAATGGCTTTTTCAGGGCATTCCGGGGAATATTTCCATCAAAAATGCGCCATTGTACATACTTTATATGCCCGATATATAAAATTCGTATAGGTGTCTCGTCCGGTATTACACCCGCTCCTATACATATTTATTATAACTGCATATCTAAAATCTGTCAGTCCGCCTGTTTTGCGCCGCGGCGGAACACCAGCCGGAAGATGGCACGGGCAAGCGGCCCGCAGTACAGCATCTGCCAGCACAGGGCCATGGGCATATTGTAGCCCCATGTATGCACAAGTGCCAAAGCCGGGTTCTTTAAACAGCACCGTTGCGATCAGGCTCATCACCGGGCACATGATGCACACGATCATCAGCGAGATGGCATAGGTGATGAACTGCGGACGATCTGTGGGCCGCATGAACATAAACGCCAATCCGGTGGCCAGTTTCTCCACCACGAAAAATTTCAGCACGCAGGCAATGGGAACCATGATCGGCATCTCGTGCAGAGCCATAACAAAGGTGGCATTGGTGACACCGCCTGTGTTCAGCGCCACATTGTAAACGATCATGCCATAGACCATAATTGCAGCCATGACAATGGTAAAGAAGATACGTTCCGGTAAAGTTTTAGGCATTTTGATTCTCCGTTTCTTTTGTGTCTAAATTTTTGCCGCAAAAAAGCCGCCCCGCGAAACTTTCATCTCGCGGGGCGGCGGCGACTACCATTCATTGGTGCTATTTTAGCACAAATCGATCTGACGCATAATACCCTGTGGACACTTTCTCCCGTTTGCGCAAAATCCTCCACAAACGGCCCGGAACTTCTGGGCAGCTTTGCTGTGACTTTCCCGGCAGCCCTCCCTGCAGGGCACAGAGTTCCTCTCCAAAGGGTACGATCGTCCGGACACACCGCGCAGAAAGCAGCATTTTGCACGTTCTATCTGCTGTTTTTCAAGAACTGCACAATTTTATATTTCTATCCTTGTGCACTCTGCGAATAGACAAATCAATCAGGAATATGTATAATAAAGCCAGAAACCAGAGAAGTACAGCAGAAGCTCAAGAGAGAGCTAATCCCGCTGACTTGAAGCAGAAAGGAGCGAGACCGATGGTCGATATGGAACCCGCACAGCAGGGACAGGCTGTCGGGATTCGCTGAGAAGCAAAATAGAGGCTCACCACAAACGGGATGTTTCCCCCGTATAAAAACACAACAAAAATGAGCCAGTCTTGAGCATCAAAAATGCGATTACACGACAACCTGTCGATAAACTTAACCCCCAGCGATTCAAATAGATCCGCCGGAGATGATTCCTATGAAGGTATCTTTTGTACGGAGAACATTATTTGAATAGCAAAAAAGGAGTTCTACCAATGTACTAAGTAGTTTGCCCCTGGCGAATCTAACTCGAAAGAATGTGGTAATATGAAATTCATCTTCCGAATCTCGGTGCCGCACTCCATCAGTTAAGAGAAGGGTCAATCCAATGTACTAAGTAATCAGTCCCCTTGAAATAGATTCTCAGTTTCCAGTAGTTTCTAAGGAGCGTCACCCTATGAAACGTTTACTCCGAAAATGAGGAACCCCAAGGAGAAGAGGCTTATGACTCCGAAGAAGTAAGTATCCACGACGAGGGCTTGCAACCGCCTCGTCCGGCTGGTTTTATTTTGTGCTGTTTTTACCAATAGTCAACACCCGATTTGTGCAAATTTTACGCAGGAAGGTTGAATACCGTCCTTTGTTTTTGCACTTTTCTGTGGTATACTGTGGAAAAAGATGGGAGGTTCATTTCATGGAGTCGTTCGTTTCGGTTTCCACTCTGCTTAATCTTGTGCTGACCGTTATCTGGTTCATCTCCGGCATTCGGGATCTTCAAGGCAAAGACCCGTTCCTCGATCTGCCGTTCAACCAGTATCACCGCGACCCGGAGTACCGCGCCTTCTGGCAGAAAAAGAACGGCGTGTTTTACATGCTCAACAGCATCGCCTTTCTGATCTTAGCCTTCACACCTGTTACATCGCTGCTCTACCGTATCATCTTCGGCATCGCCATCGTGGGAGACCTTCTTTATCTTGTCGCTTACGAAAGCTGGAACCATAGTGCGGATTGACAGCCGGAAAGGGGCCACCATGAATTTGAATCTTTCGGGCTGGGATTGGCTGAACGCCGCGCTGGGTGTGCTGTTTTTGTACCGCGGCATCCGGGATCTGTACAATGGCACCGGCACCGGATGGAGCACCGAGGACGAAAAGAAACACTTCCGCAAATTTTACGGCATTGCTTCGATCCTTTGCGGTGCACTCTATCTGGTCAACACCTTTCTTCCCAGGGTCGAGCCGCTGCACTCCATTTTGATGGTGGCAGCGCTCGTGTTGTGCGCTGCCCTGCTGATCTCGTATCTGTGCTATACTCTGAGCAGGGACGACAAAAACAAAAAGTGAGAGGTTGCTATGGAAGTCATCTGTGCGATCTTAACCGCACTTTTCGGCATCGGGTTCGGCATTTTTATGGCGCTGCATCCGGAAGATGCCATTGCCCTGCGCTCCCGCAGGCGGTACACGCAGGTACCTGAGCCCACGGAAGAGTACATCAAATTGACCCGGCTGGAGGGCATCGTAGTTTCGGTGCTCTGTGCCGTGCTTCTGGTGGTTCTGCTGTTCGCACCCCAATAATACTTTGCAGCTTTCCTCTTGCGTTCGTTTTCTCATCCTGCTACAATGAGAAACGCAGGAGGTATTTTATTATGGTCAAGCATGTGATCCTGTGGCAGCTGAAGGACGAGCTGTCCGATGCCGAAAAAGCCGCCGTCAAGGCAGGCATCAAAGAGGGGCTGGAAAGTCTGGCCGGCAAGATCCCCGGCCTTGTGGAAGTGCATGTCAACATCAACGGTCTCCCCTCTTCCACCGCCGACCTGATGCTGGACACCACCTTTGAAAGCGCCGAGGCCCTCAAGGGCTACTCCGTCCATCCCGCCCATGTGGCTGTGGCCGACGGCAAGGTGCGGCCCTACACCAAGGCACGGTTCTGTCTGGATTACGAGATTTAATGTTGACAAACCCACCGTTTTTGCGTATTATAGACATAACAATGTAAATTGGCTGTGAAGAGAAGAGTACGCACCGTCTGCGCCTGACAGAAAGCCCGAAGGATGGAACCGGGCAGGCCGCGCGATGCCGAAGATGGTCTCGGAGCTGCGCAGGTGAAAATTGAGCCTGCGACGGGTGCGCCCGTTACCGCGCTGCGCCGTGCTTTTTGGCCCGGCAAAAGGCTGCGCCCGCAAGGGTGCGGCGAAGCAAGGTGGTACCACGAAGTTTCAGGCTCTCGTCCTTGTCCGGCTCAGTCCGGCAGGATGAGGGCTTTTTCGTCCCCCGCCAAATCAGGAAAGGAAGAGTATCAACCTATGAGTGAGCACAAGACATTCTACATCACCACTCCCATCTACTACCCCAGCGACAAGCTGCACATCGGCCACAGCTATACCACTGTCGCCTGCGACGCACTGGCACGCTTCAAGCGGATGCAGGGCTATGACGTCATGTTCCTGACCGGTACCGATGAGCACGGCCAGAAGATCCAGGACAAGGCCGCCGACGCCGGTGTGACCCCCAAGGAATACGTGGACAAGATCGTAGCCACCGTCAAGGATCTGTGGAAGCTGCTGGACGTCAGCTACGACCGCTTCATCCGCACCACCGACGACTACCACATGGAGTCCTGCCAGAAAATTTTCACCAAGCTGTATGAGCAGGGCGACATCTACAAGGGCGAGTACATCGGCCACTACTGCAAGCCCTGCGAGAGCTTCTGGACCGACAGCCAGCTGGTGGACGGCAAGTGCCCCGACTGCGGCCGCGAGGTGTACGACGCCCACGAGGAAGCCTACTTCTTCAAGACCAGCAAGTACGCCGACCGCCTGCTGAAGCTCTACGAGGAAAACCCCCAGTTCATCCAGCCGGAGAGCCGCAAGAACGAGATGATCGCCTTCATCAAGCAGGGCCTGCAGGACACCTGTGTGTCCCGTACCTCGGTCAAGTGGGGCATTCCTGTCCCCTTCGACCCCAAGCACACCATGTATGTGTGGGTGGACGCCCTGAGCAACTATATCTCCGCCCTGGGTTACGGCAACGAGACCTACCACGATTACGACAAGTTCTGGCCGGCGACCTGCACATGGTGGGCAAGGAGATCCTGCGTTTCCACACCATTCTGTGGCCCGCCATGCTGATGGCTCTGGATCTGCCTCTGCCCAAGCGGGTGTTCGGCCACGGCTGGCTGCTGATGAACGGCGGCAAGATGTCCAAGTCCGTGGGCAATGTGGTGGACCCTGTGATCCTGTGCGACCGCTACGGCGTGGATGCCATCCGCTACTTCCTGCTGCGTGAGATTCCCTTCGGCAACGATGGCATGTTCACCAACGAAGCTGATCACCCGCATCAACAGCGATCTGGCGAACGATTTGGGCAACCTGCTCAGCCGCACCGTCGCCATGTGCGAGAAGTACTTCGGCGGCACCGTGCACAATGTGGCCGGTACCGAAGCCATTGACACCGAGCTGGAGACCATGGTCAACGAGCTGACCGCCAAGGTCACGGCCGACATGGACAGCCTGACCATCCCGCAGGCCTGATGGAGATCTTTGCGGTGATCCAGCGTGCCAACAAGTACATCGACGAGACCGCTCCCTGGGCGCTGGCCAAGGACGAGGCCAACAAGGCCCGTCTGGAGAGCGTGCTGTACCACCTGTGCGAGGCACTGCGCGTGTGCGGCATCCTGCTGAACGCCTACCTGCCCACCACCGCACCCAAGATGATGGAACAGCTGGGTCTGGACGCATCTGCTCTGGACCTGGCCAAGACCACCTACGGCGCACAGGAGACCTACACCGTGCACAAGGGCGAGGCACTGTTCCCCCGCATCGATGTAGCAAAGGAAATTGCCCACCTGAAGGAAGAGGACGAGAAGCGCAAGGCCGCTGCCGAAGCTGCCAACAAGGCCAAGGCTGAAGCGGAGAAGAAGGCTGCCGCCCCCGCCGAGGAGAGCACCGTGGACTTTACCCACGAGGAAGAGATCGACTTTGACACCTTCTGCAAGGTGGAGCTGCGCGTGGCCGAAGTGCGCGCCTGCGAGAACCTGAAGGAAAGCAAGAAGCTGCTGCACCTGACCGTGTTTGACGGCGAGCGGGAGCGCTGCATCCTTTCCGGCATTGCAAAGTGGTTCAAGCCGGAAGACCTGATCGGTAAGAAGATCGGCATTGTGTGCAATCTGGCACCTCGCCCCATGATGAAGGGCAAGTATGTCAGCGAGGGCATGATCTTTGCTGCTGATACCGCCGACGGCGGCTGCTCCATCGCTTTCTACGGCGACGACACCCCCGTAGGCAGCCGCATCCACTGAGCCGCCATGCAGGAAAACAAAACGCTTTCCCGCGCGGAATGGCTGGATAAGATCTTCGGCACGCCGGTGTTCGCCGTGCTGCTGGCCATCTTCTGCAATGTGCTGTGGGGCTCGGCCTTCCCCTTCATCAAGCTGGGCTACCGGCTGTTCTCCATTGAGACCAGCAACACCGCCTCCATCTTCTGCTTTGCCGGTGTGCGGTTCATGCTGGGCAGCTTTCTGGTGCTGCTGGGCAGTGTTCTGCTGCAGAGCCGCCTGCCCAAGTTCCCCGCGGCAAAGTGGCAGCGGAGTGCTGTGCTCTGGGCCTGTGGCAGACCACGACCCAGTACGCATTCTATTACATCGCTGTTGCCATGCTCACGGGTGCCTTTGGCGGCATCCTGAACAGCACCCAGAGCTTTCTGGGCGTGATCTTTGCCCACTTCATCTATGGCAATGCCGACCGCATGACCCTGCCAAAACGCTGGGCTGTGTCATCGGCTTTGCGGGCGTGCTCATCGGCACGCTGGGCAACCACGGCAGCGGCAGCGGCTGGGGCGTGTTCTGCATGATGGCCGCTACCATCATCTTTACCCTGTCCGGCCCGTGGAACAAATCCGTGACCAAAAAGCAGACAGCTTTGCCGTCTGCTTCATCAACCTGTTCGTGGGCGGTCTGGCACTGTTCGTGCTGGGCACTGTGCTGGGCGGCAGTCTCCATGTGCAGAGCGCACTGGCGATGGTGGTCATGCTGTATCTGGCCTTCATCTGCGGGGCAGGCTATGTGCTGTGGGCTCTGCTGATGAAGAACAACCCGGTCAGCCGCATTGCCATCTTTGGCTTCGTGAACCCGGTGGTCAACGTGCTGCTGAGCGCCGTGCTCAACGGCGAACCCCTGTTCCGCTGGCAGTATCTGGCGGCGCTGGTGTTCGTGTGTGTTGGCATCTGGCTGGTGAACAAGGCCCCCGCCAAAAAGGAGGGCAAATGACCGGCCCCATTTTTGACACCCACGCGCACTACAGTGCCCGCGCTTTTGATGCAGACCGCGATTTCCTGCTGGGCAGCCTGCCCGGCAAGGGCGTGGTGGGCGTGTGTGAACAGGCCACCCACTCCGGGGATGCACCCAAAGTGCTGGAGCTGGCGCACCGCTACCCGTGGGTGGTGGCAGCTGTTGGCATCCACCCGGAAAGCCTGCTGCCCGCCGCCGACTGCGGCGAGGAAGGCCCGGCTCCTACGGTCTCGGTGTACGGCGCGACTGGGCCGCCGAGATGCGTGCCCTGATGCCCTATTATGCCGACCCAAGGTGGTGGCAGTGGGGGAGTGCGGGCTGGACTACCACTGGCCTGTGCCCAAGGATGCCCAGCTGGCCATGTTTGAGGCGCACATCCGGCTGGCGCTGGAACTGGACAAGCCCATCATCGTGCACGACCGCAACGCCCATGCCGACGTTTACGCCTGCTCAAAAAATACCAGCCAAGGGCATCGTCCACTGCTATTCCGGCAGTGCCGACGACGCGGTGTGGCTGGCAAAGCAGGGACTGTTCATCGGTTTTGGCGGGGCGTGTACCTTCAAGGGTGCCAAGCGGGCGGCAAAAGCCATCAGCGCCCTGCCGCTGGAAAGCATCGTGCTGGAGACCGACTGCCCCTACATGGCACCGGAGCCGGTGCGCGGCACCCGCTGTGACAGCTCCCTCATCCGCTATGTGGGCGAGTATATCGCCCAGCTGCGGGGCATCTCTGTGGAAGAGGTGTTCCGCACCACAGCCGAAAATGCCCGCCGGGTATACGGGCTGTGATCCGTTTTTCGCAGGTTGCACAGGTTTTTCTCTGTGCTTCTGTATAAATCAACAATCAAAATCCAAACTGTTATAAGGAGAACCTACCATGAAAGCACGTATTCCTAAGCACCGCGAGTTCATCATCAACTTCCCCGACAGCATCGACCAGAACAAGGCCAACGAGGGCTGGGCAAAGCTGCAGCAGATCGTTGAGGACTACAAGAAGGCCCACAATGGCGCTTCCGTCTACGCCCCCACCTTCATCGAGGACTGCGAGGCCGAGGTGAAGAAGCTGCAGGAAGAGTACGGCTTCGAGTATACGGTCGAATACGTTCAGTAATTTCTGATATTTAAAATCCCCTCTGTGCATCTGCGCAGAGGGATTTGCAGTTTCATCAGGGGGAACCGCTTTTCCCTACGGTGCGCTTCCCCGCAAAAATACAGCCCCGGCAGACTGCATGGTCTGTCGGGGCTGTGCTTTTCTGTCCAGGTCACTTTTCCACTTTACTCAGCAGGATGCGGTCATTGTCCAGATTCTTGCCTGCGTTCTCGCGGAACTTTTCAAGCAGGTCGTCCACAGTCATCCGGCTGCGTTCCTCGCCCTTCACGTCAAAGACGATGCGGCCGGAATCCATCATCAGGGTGCGGTTGCCCAGCTCCAGCGCCTGATGCATATTGTGGGTGACCATCAGGCAGGTGATCTTCTTTTCGGCCACGATGCTCTTGGTCAGCTCCAGTACCTTTTCGGCGGTGGCGGGGTCCAGTGCGGCGGTATGCTCGTCCAGCAGCAGCAGCTTGGGGGTGACGAGGGTGGCCATGGAGCAGGGTCAGCGCCTGCCGCTGACCGCCGGAAAGCAGTCCCACCGGCTGCTTCATGCGGTCCTCAAGGCCCATATCCAGCAGCGCCAGCTTTTCGCGGAACACTTCCTTGTCCTTGCGGGAGATGCGGGAGAAGATGGCGTGGGGCGCGGTGCCGGCACGCAGATAGGCCAGCGCAAGGTTTTCCTCAATGGTCATGTTTGGTGCGGTGCCCTTGAGCGGGTCCTGAAACAGGTGCCGATGACCTTGCTGCGCTGGTGCTCCGGCTCAAAGGTGATATCCTGTCCGCCCAGCAGGATGCTGCCCTCGTCGGCGATGAAGCCGCCGGTGATGGCGTTGAACAGGGTGGATTTGCCCGCGCCGTTGGAGCCCACGATGGTGGCAAAGTCCCCGGCTTCCATGTGCAGGCTGACACCGTTCAGGGCCACTTTTTCATTGACCGTGCCGGGGTTGAAAGTCTTGTGCAGATCGTTCAGCTGAAGCATTTCCATCTTACTTCCCTCCTTGCCGGTAGTCACGCGGCGGCGGCAGGCCCCATGCTTGCGCTGCTCAAAGGCGATTTTTTCCTTGATGGCCGGCATCGAAATGGCGATGGCCACGATGATGGCAGACACCAGCTTCATGGCGGCGGCAGGCACATTGAAGCGCAGGGCCACAGCCACGATAAAACGGTACAGGCAGCTGCCGAACACCACGCCGATGATCCGGCGCAGCATGGTGCGCTTACCAAGCAGAGTCTCGCCGATGATGAGGGAAGCCAGTGCGATGGTCACCATGCCGGTGCCCACATTGATATCGCAGCTCTTCTGATACTGTGCCAGCAGGCCGCCGGAGAGGGCGCACAATGCGCCGGAAATGCACAGGCCCACCGTGATGGTGAAAGCCGGTTGATGCTGGAAGCACGCACCATGGCAGCGTTGTCACCGGTAGCGCGGATGGACAGGCCCAGCCGGTGCCCAGAAAGCCCAGCATCGCCGCACCGGCAAGCAGGATCATGGCCAGCGCGATGGCCAGCTTATACCAGCCGCCAAGGAAGCTCAATGAGCCCTTTGCCAGCGAGAAAACAGTGTCGGTCTTGACCAGCGACATGGTGGAGGAAAAGCCCATCACGGCCAGATTGATGGTGTAAAGGCCGGTGTTGACGATGATGCCTGCATGATGCTCTCCACGCCAAGGCGGGTCTGCAGAAAAGCCGTAACAAAGCCGGAGCACACACCTGCCGCCATGGCTGCGAACAGGGCCAGAATGGGGTGGCCGGTCAGTGCTACCTGACAGGCCACGGCGCAGCCCAACGTGAAGCAGCCGTCAGTGGAAAGGTCTGCGATGTTCAGGATGGAATAGCTCAGGAACAGTGCCAGCGCCACCAGGCATAAATACAGCCCAGTTCCAGCGCCGTCTGTAGAACGTGAGCGAAAAGATACTCGCCAGCATGTGTGTGCTCCTTTTATGTTTCTT
>ENA-OQAS01000281-OQAS01000281.1-human-gut-metagenome-genome-assembly--contig:-NODE-281-length-27243-cov-2.146519_pt1 | contig 27243 bp, 29 predicted proteins | sample MGYA00242733_ERZ504523 | MGnify/ENA primary metagenome ERZ504523 (study PRJEB26092, sample SAMD00036239) | human gut metagenome | host: Homo sapiens | study: EMG produced TPA metagenomics assembly of...
CCTCGATAAAAACGAATTACACGCAAAGCAAGACGAAGACTTCTTTCGTTCTGCCACCGCTTATCCGAACGTATGGAGCAACCAATCAAGCACTTCCAGCAAACTTGGTCTGGCCAAATGAAGTCTCTCGATGCTCAAAGCCTTGCCGTAGCGCACGAGGAAGAAAGTTCCTATTTGCTCATATAGAGAAAGGCCTCAACTTGTTTTAATGCGTGATAAGACCATTCCCCACGAACAGTTAGTAGGACCCTTGAGCCATCCCGCCTCTGCGCTTTTATCTGGAAAACCTCCTTGAAGGGCACCGCAGAAGCGATGGTTCGGTTGAGGTGCTTTTCGCGCTACTCGAACGTCTCTTCGATAAGGGGCCATCACTTCAGTGAGCAAACAAATGCAGGCTTCCCCACCATTCAGCAAAGGAAACTCATGAATACTATCGAACTTGTTGATTGCCACACTCATAGCGTTTTTTCCGACGGGGGAAGCACCCTAAAGGAAAACATGGAAGCAGCCCTGAGCGCAGGCATAACCACCATTGCTTGCACCGATCATTGGGGGCGCCCTGATTTTATTGACTGCTCAATAGCTCATAACCAGCTAAAGCATTACTTGAGAAGCGTCGCTCAACTTCGCGACACTATCCTGATCTAGAAATAATTAGTGGACTGGAGGCAGACTGGTACCACGGCTGCGAAAATGATCTCAAGTCGCTTCGTGCTACCTTTTCTGGCGAAGCCGATTATCGCCCCACCTTTGCTCGGCTCTATTCACTACCTGCAAGAGAAACCAATCGACTGGGATGAGCATACCGAAATATGGGAAGAACTAGGAGCAAATGCTCTGTGGTGTTATTACGCAAAGGAATGGTGCACGGCTGCCCGTAGTGGAATCTTCGATTCAATGGCGCATCCTGACCTTCCACGGCTCTTCAGCACTGAAGGATATCAACCAACCATTGATCTAACGCCGCTCTATAAGGAAATGGCAGAAGCTGCTCACGAGGGTGGTGTCCGCGTAGAAATAAACACTGCCGGACTTATGAAAAAGTTTGAAGACTTCTATCCCTGCAAAGCACTTCTGAGTGAATTCCAGGCCACAGGTGTTCCCCTCACCGTAGGATCCGATGCGCATCATGCGTCAAGGATTGGTGCCCACATCGAAGATGCCTATCAGTTTGCTCGAAGCGTAGGATACTCATCTATTGACGTGCCCACACCCTATGGAACCTGGCGTTCCATTCCTCTTGGCTAATACTGCTTCTTCTTTTGGCTTACCAACAACCTGCTAGGATAATTTGTCGACCTGCGCCAAATTACCAAACGCACGAATATAGATGCGAATTGCATGCTTGATAGCTTCTTCGCTTACCCCTTCGTCTGCTCCGTGCATCTCGCCCACCCAGTCAGGAACCTTAATAACTTCTGGATCTGCTGGGCCAAAACTTACAGCGTGAGGAAATTCGCGCGCATAGGTAGCTCCACCCATAGTAAAGGACGAACTTCCAAACCAGTTGCTTCTTGATAGGCATCTACAAGCGCTTGCACTGGAGCGGTGTTTGGATTCACTAAGAATGGGTCTTGATTGCGCGTAATTTCAACTGAAGCTCCTCTTTGAAAAGCAACCTTTTCAAATGCCTCTTGCAATTCAGTTCCCGAAATTGAAGCAGGGAAACGAATATCGTCAGTAAGAATATAAGCGTCACCCATCTTCTTCATGGTTCCAACAACGCTGGTCAAGCTGCCGAAATCCTTGTCAGCGGAAGCAATACCCACTGCCGACCCATCGTTTGATTGAGCCAAATCAGCCACAAATGCAAACCATTGCTGCTCTTCAGAAGAGCAGGCACTTAAGCGCGCGAGGAAATCGGCTAATACCCCTATCGCATTCACCGTGCCTTCCGGTAGCGAAGCGTGTCCACTCACTCCTGTTGCGGAAATAAAAAATCCCTCTGCTTTTTCTTCGAAGGTAATACGGTCAGGATTAGCGCAAGTCCTCAAAGCTTCTTCGATATCTTCACGAGTTGTTTTGACCAACGCCTGGGCTAACGCAGGAACTGCATTGGTGGCAACTCCTCCTTCAAAAGACGCTACCGCATTGTTTGTACGTTCTTCTACTGTCTCGAAATCACGCTTCAGCGTAACGCCAAACAAACCCTTCTCCCCGTAGCAAAGAGGAAAATCCGCATCGGGGGTGAACAGAAAATCTGGTGAATCATTATGGGCTAAGTAATAGGAAACGTCCTCCATGCCTGTTTCTTCGTTGCAGCCAACAATAAAACGAATGTCGTGTTTGAGAGAAATTCCCTTTTCAAGCCAAAACTTAACTGCATATAAAGCGCTCAAGAGAGGAATTTTGTCATCAGCAGTTCCTCGACCAATAAATATCCCGTCCTTGTAAGTAAGCTGAAAGGGTTCAAAAGTCCAGCCTATACCCGCTGGCACCACATCAACATGACCTATCACACCAAGCTGCTGCCCGCTTTGTCCAGCAATATCGGCATATCCGGCATAACCATCACCATCGAAAGTCATAAAGCCAAAACGCTTAGCAATCCCTAACATTTCATCAAGAGCTCTGCGAGGACCAGGTCCGAATGGTGCTCCGTCACAAGCATGCTGCTTATCCAAGGAGCTATCAATCGCAATTAAGCGTTCTGCATCTGCTATAAATTCATCCCAATTTTGACTAATAAAGGTTTCTATTTCTTCATTTGCTATTTCGTAACTCACGGTATTCATCCTATGTTCTGTGCCTACCTAAAACATTGTTGCACTATTCGGCAGATCTCTTAGTCCCTGCTATGATGACACAGCACCATTTTCTGTGAAAGGACTATCATGACAGACCAGTTTTCACGAAGCCGACTCATATATGGTGATGCCGGAGTCGAATCTTTGCAAAATGCCCGCGTTGCAGTATTTGGCCTTGGTGGCGTTGGTGGACAGGTATGCGAAGCTCTTGTGCGAACAGGTCTTGGTTCCATCGATATCATTGATCATGATGTGGTTGATCTCACTAACCTCAATCGACAAATTATTGCTACTCAAAATACCGTAGGAATGCGCAAAATTGATGCCATTGGAAAAGCGTCTGGCAAGCATCAACCCTCAATGCAAAATACAAAACATGATTGTTTCTTCCTGCCTGAAACGGCACCGCAATTCGATTTTCATGCTATGACTACATCGTAGATGCCATTGACACCGTAACGGCAAAACTGGAGCTAATCATGTGCGCTAAAAAGCAGGGGTGCCCATTATTAGCGCAATGGGTGCAGGAAATAAAACCGATCCTACCGCCCTACGTATCGCCGACATTTCTGAAACCTCAGTTTGTCGTCTCGCTCGCATCATGCGCAAAGAATTGCGAAAACGAGGCATTGAGCACGTTAAAGTCTGCTATTCAACCGAACCTTCAATAACACCAGACGAGAAACAGGAAACCAGGAGCAGGTGGCAGAAGGTCAACCTACCTGCACCGACAGTCATTCAACCCTGAACGCGGACAACGCAGCTCCACACGTAGGAAGTACAACCCCACATAAAGGCCGTCGTTCAACTCCAGGATCGAATGCTTTTGTTCCTTGTGCAATGGGGCTTGCCCTTGCTGCTGAAGTAGTTCGCTCGTTAGCAGATAAAGCTACTAGCACAAACTAGACTGCAGACAACCATTGATGAAGCACGGCCGTCGCAATGACCTACACGCTGTCTGTACGATGCCCGCGCAATTTCCTTATAAGTATGACTTTTTTGGCTTGTTAAGCTTGGTAGTGCTCAGAGCCACACGAACTGCCTCTTCTGGATCATCAGTCAAAACTACAAGACTCGTATCGAGTTCATCGATCATTCCTCGTTCGGCAAGAATGGATTGCGTCCAGTTCATAAGACCACTCCAATATTCTTTACCAAACAAGACCATAGGCATATTTGCCACTTTGTGCGTTTGCACCAACACAAGCAGCTCGTACATTTCATCAAGTGTTCCAAAGCCGCCTGGGAAGAAGATGGCTCCCGATGAATACTTGACAAACATCGTTTTCCGAACAAAGAAATAGCGGAAAGTCATTCCTAGATTAACCCACTCGTTGAGTTGCTCTTCATGGGGCAACTCAATAGCCAGACCAATCGAAGTACCACCTGCTAGCGCAGCACCGCGATTTGCTGCCTCCATAATGCCTGGTCCGCCACCAGTAATAACAGCAACACCTTGATTGGCAAGTAAAGCTCCCGTTAAAACAGCCTCTTCATAATAGAGGTCAGTTGGTTCAGTGCGAGCCGATCCGAACACCGCAATAGCAGGGCCAACTTCCGCTAATGCCCCAAATCCATCTACAAATTCAGCCTGAATTCGCATAACGCGCCAAGGGTCTGCATGCAACCAGTCCGTATCATGACGATCGTGAGAGCTTGCGATCAGGTTGCCCGTGGTGTTGTCCTGAGGAATCATAGAACCACGCATAAGTACCGGACCGCGACGATACGCAGCGCCAAGAGGAGAATCTTTGGTGTCCGTTACTTTATCCTGAGCAGTTTCAGCAAGAATAGCTGCAAGCTTTTCGCGAAAAGCATCGTCGATCAGCTTCTGTTCTGCTTTCTTTCCTGACTTTTTCTTATTCCCCTTTTTAGCCACGACAATCCCCTCTTTACCCTTTTTGATATCACAGTCGTAAAGATTTACCGCATTTGCTTGTTACCCCAATATTGTAATGGCAAAACGAACAAACAGGTTTACTCTTCGCTACCTTCAGCAGCCTTAAGCACTGGATCCGAATGGAGCTCCTCAAACTTTGCTTTCATAGTAGGATTATTACGCGTCAGTTTTTTAATGGTAAGCGCTTCTGCCTTATCATTTGCGAGGCGAAGATTATTTTCCGAACCAAGTAAAGCTTCTTTAGTTTTCAAAAGATGGTCGATAGTTTTGTCGATTTCATCGATTGCCTTTTTAAACTTCTCGCTTGCCAAACGATAGTTTCGCCCAAATTTTTGTTTGAAATCTTCCATCTCGTTTTCAAAATTAGTGATATCTATATTTTCTTTTTCACTAATGCAAGTTCTGCTTTGTATTCCAACGCACTTTGAGAAGTGTTACGCAAAATACTGATAAGAGGAATAAAAAACTGAGGACGAATAACATACATTTTCTCGTAGCGATAGGACACATCTACAATACCGGTATTGTAGAGTTCGCTGTCAGGTTCCAACAAGGACACCAATACTGCATATTCGCAATTCTTTTTTCTACGATCAGCGTCGAGGCTTCTTGAAAAGTCTTCGTTTTTGTGTCGATGAGTTGAATCATCCTGTTCGTTTTCATCTCAAACATAATGGAGACGAGCTCATTTCCTTCGTTATCGGTTTCGCGGAAAATGTAGTCGCCCTTGCTTCCCGACGAAGCGTCATTATCCTTTTCAAAATAAGCATGCTGAAAAGCCGTAGCACGCAAACGATTAAACTCGATCTCGCAGTGCTGCTCGAGTGTTTCACCAAGCATCTTGGTTGATAGGCGCGCCTTCATGTCTCGATAGCGCTCGATCTCTTGCTCTTTATAGGCGATCATTTCGTCTTTTGCGCGAATCTTTTCTGCCATCTGGCTTTAAGTTCATTCTCGCGCTGATTTTTTCCGCCTCTTTAAGTGCTATCTGCGCCTTGCTTGCCTCACGTTCGTGTTCAATTTTTGTCTTAAAAGCATCGCGCTCGTGGTTTAGCTGAGCGTTGAAGGTATCTCGCTCGCGTTCGATTTGCGCTTTAAGCGCATCACGTTCTTTTTCGATTTCGGTTTTAGCTTGTGCTACCGCCAATTCCTTTTCGGCAATAAAGGCTGCTTTTTGACTGTCCAACTGCGTTTCCAGTTCGGCAATACGTTGATCTTTTGCTGCAGCATCCCCTTTCAGCGTTGATGCCAATTGGGCCTGCGCCAAAGCTGCCGCATCTTTTTGTTGAGCCAGCTGCGCTTCAAGTGAAGCGCGCATCTGGTCTGCCTGAGCTTTTAAGGTATCACGCTCGCGTTCTATCTTTGCAACAGCATTTTGCGCATAGAGCTCTTTTTCGTTTGCCAGAGCATCAATCTGCGCCTTTAGCTCCGCTATCACCGCATCACGCTGAGCAAGCCCTTGCTGCATAGAAGCATCTTTTTTCGCAAGAGACTCCTGAAGTTTTCCCTGCGCTTGAGATTGAGCTAACGCTAGTGCTTGTTCTTTATCTGCCTGCATGAGCTTTTCGCGCTCAGCTAATTCGCGTTGAAATTCGCTATCCCTTATCTGTTTTACGATATCAGCAAAGCCAGATTCATCAACTTGAAAGACTTTTCCGCAATGCGGACATTTTATTTCATTCATAAACGTACCCCTCTACTATTCCCAGGTCATAGAGTACTTCTCTTAAACGAGCAGCCAACCACCCTCGGCATAAACAACCTGACCCGTTAAATAACTGGACTCTTCGCTCGCAAGGAACAAAACACAATTTGCAATATCGTCTTTTGTGCCACGACGACCAAGAGGAATTTTGTCACACAGCTCAATTTCTTTTTGAGGATCAGCATACAACGCAGCGTTTAAGTCGGTCGGAATACTCCCTGGTCCCACTGCATTTACGCGAATTCCGTGCTTGCCCATATCGCGAGCAAAGGTTTTCGTAAGAGTAACCACGCCTGCCTTGCTGACATTATAAAGAGCATTATCAGGCACATAGGTTACTGAACTTACCGAAGCAATATTCACCACGTTTCCCGTAGTGCCTGCCGCAAGATGATGTTTGAAAAACCACTGACAGGCAAAAAACACTGATTTCAAATTGGCGTCCATTACCTTGTCGTAACGCTCTTCCGTTACCTCGCACGTATCTTCCTTCGAATAAATGCCCGCATTGTTTACCAATACATCAATGGTTCCAAAGGCATCAACCACCGCCTGCAGAAAAGCAGCTACCTCTTCAGGGCGTGAAACGTCTGCCGAAAGAGCCATGATACGGCTGCGATCATCTCCTGCGATTTCCTGCATCAATTCTTCTTTTCCTGTTTTCGAAATACTACAAAGAGCTACCTTTGCTCCAGCAGCATAAAACCGTTCAGCAATGCGACGGCCGATGCCACGCGCCGACCCCGTCACCACTACCACTTTTCAGAAAAATCGTACGTAATCATGGCAGCATCCTTTCTCGTTATCGCTCATCATACCAATCGTTGCGACTGAGGGTGCCCATGCTTTGGTACAGGCGTTACAAAAATGGCAAGAACTGCTTGTTCTTGCATTTAACCCTTACTTGCTTGAGGTTGTCTCGTTGCCAACATCACGTGCAGCAACTTTTTGATCATCATTGAATCTATCGGCTCGAAGCTGTTCGCTGATGGTTGCTTTTTTATATTCAGCAGGCTGATGTACAACAACTTGCGAGAATGGAATCTGAATCTCATGCTCGTCAAAGATGAGTTTCATCTCGCGACGCAAATCACGCGTGAGCTGTCCTCGATCGTTCTCATTACACATAACCACCACACGAATAGTTACGCTGTTATCTGCCAAGGAAACAACACCCTTATAGAAGGACCATCCTCAATAGCGGGCAAGCGACGACGAATGTTGGGGAATTCATCTTGAAGAATGCTCTCCACGCGCTCGAGCGATTCACCGTATTCGATATCCATATCAACCGATGCATACGAAGACTCTTTGGTCATGTTGGTAACGTTGCTTACCTGACTGTTGCGGATAATAACCACGTTGCCCGACCCATCATTGATCTTAGTGGTTCGAATGCCAATCTCCATAACGGTACCGTTGAAAGCACCTACTTGGATAACATCACCTACTCGGAATTCCCCTTCGAAGATAATGAATAATCCACTCAAGATATCCGATACAAGCTCTTTTGCGCCAAACGTAATTGCGATAGACAAGATACCAGCTGATGCCAGAAGCGTTGTGGTGTCGATGCCAATAAGCATTAAGCAGTAGTACACCATGCCAATAATAGTTGCATATTTAATGAAACTACTTAGCAAGCGGCACATGGTTTCACCACGAGCACCAAATACCCCTGCCAGCATATGAAGCAGTTTTTGGATCGCTACCGTAATAGTAGAAACTACGCAGACAATCATAACAACTGCCGTTAGCGCAAAGACATTCAGTCCGTATTCCCAACCACCATTGAGAACATAAGCAAAGGCAGAGTCGTCAGGGAATACCGCATCTTTGAAAATAACACCCAGGAAGACCACAACCGCAAAGACCGCCATAAGAGCCTTCACCACGACAACCACTCGCTGCTCAGGCGTTTTGTCTGCCCACTCAAGCGATTGATACAGCCAGCGACTTGTCGCAGATTCTGTCTTCGTAACACGGCCATCAGGCAAAACGGTATCAAATGTGCGGGAATCGGGATTCCCATCATCTCAGGTGCCGTAGGAATATTCTCTCTTCCAAAACGCGAACGCGTAAGCTCAAATGCCACCAACATGAAGATAATGATTTGGCAGATCAAGCCGCAAAGCGCCGTCGTAACGGTAATAGGCACGCGCTCGGTCATCAACTCGTTTTCTGGCTGAGCAACATAGATATAGTTTCCGTTCGATTCGAAAGATGAAGCATAGTAGGAAACGCCATCGATCGTAATAAAGTCGTTGTAGCCTGGCTGTAATTGCTTGTCAGTCATACCATGCGCTGTAGCAGAGCTTCCTACCAGTTGCTCATCGGGATAGTACGAGAACGTCTTATCATTCGCATTCACCGCAAAAGCAAAACCATTTTGTCCAATCTTTACACCGTCAAGAATGCTCTCGATCTGAACACTCGAAAGAAGCGTCTCTAAACGATCCGAACGAATTCCGATCTGCACGAACCCATCAGCATTCCCCTGCGCATCATGCAGAGACACACCAATATACTGACGTAATTCCCCTGAAATATCATCAGGCATAGGATCCTGAATTACGAATTCCACACCCTGCAAAAGTTTGCGGAATTCGTAGCTTTGATCCTCAGGATTATCACTCAAAACAAAATTTGTATAAGAAGAGTTGGTAACACTTAAATTGCCTGAGCTATCAAAAATGTAGAGGTACTGAACCTGTAGCGTATCTGCAGCTCTTGCAACTTTTCTTTAGTTTTAAGCTCTGGGTTCTTATCCAAGATATAGCTGCCACTTCAGCTTTATTCAGATAGCGCTCGTTGTACTGTTCAGTAAGTTGTGTTGCCTGCTCGTTAGTTTCGATAATGGTTTGCTGGATGTCAGACGAACGCTCGTTGCTGCTGACTGATTCCGCTGATAGCGAAAAGAGCGTTTGCATATAAAACGTCACAACGGCAACAAGCAAAAAGCCCACAAACGAAAGAATGATAGCTTTGCGTCCAACCGCTTTGTTGTAGCGCAGAGGGCCTATGGTCTTGAAGTTTTCTGGGTTATAACCGCGCTTTTCATCTTCTCGCATAACGAAAAGGCCATAAAGCGCAACAATGGCAGCGACCGAGAAGAAAATAAACAAGATAACGCCTACGGTTAAATTGCGAGAAGCATCATCTCGCTTTCGGGAACCGCAGATAAATAATAGGTTCCGTCAATTTCTGAAACACCACAATACAGACGTTCTCCGTTGAAGGTAATCCAGGTAAATGTTCCATTCTCTAAATGCGAAGCATCGATGCCCGCATCAAGCGCATCGGTGCCAATAAGTTCCTCGTTAGGATGGTAAGACACCACGTAGTCTCTACCCGAAACAGCAAATGTGTAGCCGCTTTGACCAACACTTATACTACCTAATACCGCTGAAATCGAAGAAGTATTGTTAATGAGCTGCTCAAGCTCTTCAGGGTTTTGTTCTATGACCACCATCGTGTTGTCATTGATGCGTGCCGAATAGTAGCGCCAGGTTTGATCTTGGTCGCTAAACGTTACTTCCATTGCTGCGGAGGGCTCACCCGAATCAAACACGCTGCGAAGTTCGTTGTAGCGCTGGTAGGTAAAATTCGCAGGGGTATCTTGCGCTTTAGCGAGTACTTCACCTTCACGAGAAACAATCATAATGTTGTCAACCAAAAGCATGTCTTTATATTCAAGCATCTTGGCATCAGTTGCTTCGTAGCCGGTATTGTTATGAGCCATAAAAGCAACACTTTGCGCTTTTGATTGATAGATTGCATCAAACGTTTCTGTGTTTTGTTCCTGCTCTGCGCTTGCCGTCTCAAGTAAGCCTGGCAACTCATCCATCTCGCGCTGAATATCAGCCTGGTAATTGTTTATCGAGATGTCATCCTGCATGCTGGATAAAATACCCGCCATGACAACGAGACTCGCTAATACTACTGCTGCAAGGAGTAGCGCTTTTACCTTTAATTTTTTAGACATAGTGCACTCCTTTTCTAATCCCATTTATCAACAAGCGTTGCGATGGTGCCATCATCAAGCATTGCTTGGATAGCATCAGCGACGGGCTGCGTTAGTGCAGAGCCTTTTGGGTTGCAACGGCGTATTCCTGATCTGCAATACTGATATCAAGGAGCGAACGTTCTTCATTGATAAACGTATCGGTAAAGCTACCGTCCATTACCGCAGCATCGACTTCTCCAACCTCAAGCGCCTGAGAAAGGTCGGCATACGAAGCGTACTTTTTCACATAGGCGCCTTGGTACTGGGTTGCCTCGTCGGTATTCGAGATAATTTCATCGCCAATAATGCCAAGTTCGTTGAGTTTAATCGCCAAAAGGGGGCCCGCATTAGAACCTGACATGATGCCAAACGTTCCATTTTGCAATTGAGTAATATCAGTAATTCCGGAAGAATTCTCCACCATTACTGAAGTGGCATCGGTGTAGTACGCAGGAGAAAGTCAAGTTTCCTCGCGCGATTCAGATACCGAATAGCACGCAATCAGACAATCAACTTCTCCATTGAGCAACTTTTCTTTTCGATCATCAGGTGTAACCGTAACAAGCTCAACATCGGAATACCCCAGGCGATTTGCCATTTCATTTGCAATATCTATCTCCAAACCGTAATACTTGCCAGTTTGCTCATTGAGATAGCCAAAGTTAACGATATCGGAGCGAACACCCACTTTTAACGTGTTGTTCCCTGTTGGCGTTGCAGTATTTCCGCAAGCAGATAAACTCACAATTGAAAATACCGCAAGCAACGCAACCAAAAGCATCGAAATCGTAGCTTTTATACGCCGCTGTGACATAGCATCCCTTCCAAACACAAACGCTCAAAAGTGCAGACTACCAACGACTTGTCGTCTTTTCGTGTCTGTGCAAATTCATAGCGATTTGCTTCCTTTATCCAAACGCGCAAATTAGCTAGTTTTGTTGTCTTCGCCCAAATGCGCAGGTTAACAACGGTTTATCCTTCGCCCAAATGCGCAAATTAATAGAGTAATGGCGCGTGGAAGAAATCTTTTTCACATATTTTGCGCTTTAACTAAAAGTTGAAAGCGAAATTCTGAAAGGCATGATTTGGAAGACTAAATTTCTAAGACTGGGATTATGGAAAATAAAATTCTGAAAGGCGAGGTTTAAGGCAGAATTTCAAAAGGTGGGCTTCCGTAAAGCGATAAGCCATCGCTCTCCGTCCGCACAAAAGCACCAAATACGAAGTAAAGATAGCTTTTCAGCTTCTCGAAGGTCATACTTATAAGATGTATGTTGGCAAAACAGACAACGCCAACTGCATAAGACCTATGCAAAGGCACAAAACTCTCTGGGAGGGAGTTGCCAATATGCACTCGAAGCTCTAGTATCTGCTGGCTTCGGTGCCTTTTGTTCGTCTTTGCACTCATAAATAAAGAAGGATGGAGACTCTTATGGCCGACAATACCATGCAGCTCGTACTCATTCGTCATGGCGAAAGTGAATGGAATAAGCTGAATCTTTTCACTGGCTGGATGGATGTTGATTTGACCGATACTGGTCGCAAGGAAGCAGCTCAGGGAGGTCGTGCTCTTTCTGAAGCTGGATTCGACTTCGATATTTGTTACACCTCTTACCTCAAGCGCGCAATTCACACTCTTAATCTCGTATTGGAATCCATGGATCGCGAATGGCTTCCCGTGATTAAAAGCTGGCGTTTAAACGAACGTCACTACGGTGCTCTTCAGGGATTAAACAAGGCAGAAACCGCTGCAAAATACGGCGAAGAGCAAGTAAGATCTGGCGCCGCAGCTTTGATGTTCGTCCTCCAGCGCTCGAAGAAGATGATGAGCGCAACCCTCCGTCTGCTCGCCCCCTACCGCGATGCCCCTGCAGATGAAATGCCTTTGGCCGAATGCTCGAAGACACCATTGCCCGTGCTTGGCTTATTTCACTGAAACCATTGAGCCTCAGATGCGCGCCGGCAAGCGCGTGCTTATCGTTGCTCACGGAAATTCCCTTCGTGCTTTGGTTAAGCAGTTCGACAAGCTTTCGGATGACGAATTGTTGGGGTAAATATCCCCACTGGCGTACCTCTGGTGTACACCTTTGACCAAGATTTCAATGTGCTCGATAAGCGCTATGTAGGAGACGAAGCAACCATCGCAGCAAAGATTGATGCGGTAGCAAATCAGGGTAAAGCAAAATAAAACCATCTTATTTATTAAGACGGTACAGACGTGCCCTATAGGTTTATTGAATCAGCCTATAGGGCACACTTTTACTCAGCAAACTGGGAGTTATACAAATCCGCGTAAGCACCTCCACGTTCAAGCAACTCCTCGTGCGTACCTTGTTCTACGATGTCGCCTTCATGGAGCACCAAATAAGATCGGCGTTTCGAATAGTAGACAAACGATGAGCAATAACAAACGACGTGCGTCCCTTCATGAGATTGTCCATTGCCATCTGGATTCGCTCTTCAGTACGAGTATCAACCGAACTAGTCGCCTCGTCCAAATGAGCATTCGGCGGTTTGCCAAACCGCACGAGCAATGGTTAAAGCTGGCGCTGTCCCTGGCTAATATTGCTTGCATCTTCGTTGATTTCCATGTCGTATCCGCCGGGCAACGTACGAATAAAGGTATCGGCAAAAGCCGCTTTAGCTGCTGCCTCTACTTCTTCATCAGATGCATCAAGTCGTCCGTATCGAATATTTTCGCGAACCGAACCCTTAAAGAGCCACGTATCTTGAAGCACCATGCCAAACAACGAACGCAAATCATCCCTATCGAACTCGCGCACATCATGTCCCCCAATGCGAATAGATCCACCGTTCACATCATAAAAACGCATAAGAAGCTTCACCATGGTTGTTTTGCCCGCACCTGTCGGACCAACCAGTGCAATTGTTTGACCTTCGGAAACTTGGCAGAGAAGTCTTTAATGATAGGCGTGTTGGGGTCATATCCAAAGCGAACATGATCGAATTCAACATCGCAGTCAACCTCACGCGCTAAAACCTTTGCCTCTGCAGGAGCTTCCTCTTCAGCATCCAGAAACTCGAATACGCGCTCAGCAGCAGCTGCCATCTGCTGTAATACGTTTGACACCTGGGCCAGCTGGGTAATAGGCTGCGTAAAATTCTTTACATACTGAATAAACGCTTGAATGTCGCCTACCGTAATACGCCCATTGATGGCAAAAAGCGCACCTGCAACCGCAACTGCAACATAACCTAAATTGCTCACGAAATTCATCACGGGCATCATGAGGCCCGATAAGAATTGAGACTTCCACGCCGATTCATACAGCTCGGCATTGGTCTTGCGAAACTTTTCAAGAGTCTCTTCTTCTTTCCCGAAAGCACGCACTACCGCCTGACCAGAAAAAGTTTCCTCGACCTGACCATTAATTGCCCCTAAGCGATTTTGCTGCATGCGGAAATACTTCTGGCTTCGTCCAACCACCACTTTTACCAGAATCGCCGAAAGAGGAATGACAAGAAGCGCAATCAAGGTCATAAACACATTCATGCTCAGCATCATTACCAATACACCGATTATGGTAGTAATCGAAGTGATAAGCGTTGTAATTCCCTGATTCAGATTCATGCCTACGTATCGACATCGTTGGTGATACGCGACAAAATATCGCCGGTGCTCGTGCGCTCAAAATAACCCATGGGCAAAGCGTCCATCTTTGGGATATCTTCTGACGCAAAAGATACGTCGTACGCTGCGTAACGTGAGTCATCAACCAGCCCTGTACAAACGAGCAAACCGATGAGAATGCATACAAACCCAAAGTGATAAGCAAAATGGTTCCCACCGCAGAAAAGTCGATGCCTCCCGTACCTGCAATCTTCGCACCGATACCCTCGAATAATTCCGTTGTTGCAGTAGAAAGTACACGAGGACCCACAATGTTAAACACGGTTGAGGCAATCGCGAAAACGAACACCACACCAATGGCAATCTTGAAATGACCCATGAACTGAATCAGCTTTTTCATGGAGCCTTAAATCGTTTGCCTTTTCGCCTGGCATCATGCCGTGAGGACCACCAGGCCGTGACCATGTCCACGACGCCTTCCTGCTCCTGCGCGAGCCGCAATGGGAGAATCGTTATCCGTCTGCACGCCCGATTCGGAATGCACTTTTGAATGTGCTCCTTGCTTGTTGGGTTTTACCTTTTCGCCCTTCGATTCGTGCTTTGCCGTTTCGTCATTTGACCCGCGTTTTGCTGCTTCGCCATTTGACCCATGCTTTGCCGTTTCGTCATTTGACCCGTGCTTACTATTCAGCTCTTCAGCGTTCTTCTTTCCCTTAATCTGCTCCTTCATTTACGCGACACCTCCTTTCAGCTCCTCTTCCGACAATTGAGATTGAGCGATTTCTCTATAGGTCGGACAAGTAGACAACAGCTCTTTATGCGTGCCTGAGCCAACAAGCTCACCATCTTCTAAAACCAAGATTTTGTCCGCGTTGAGGACCGTCGCGATTCGCTGCGCAACCACAAGTACTGTTTTACCTGCAGCTTCAGTAGCCAAAGCATGACGCAAGCGCGCATCGGTTGCATAATCAAGCGCTGAAAAACTGTCATCAAACAACAAGACGCGCGCATCGCTTGCCAGAGCGCGCGCAATAGACAACCGCTGACGTTGACCGCCAGAAACGTTAGTGCCGCCCTGGCTTATCTCCGACTCGAAGCCTTGCTCTTTTGCGGTAATAAACTCTGTTGCCTGCGCAATATCCGCAGCTTTCCGCACGCGATCTTCGTCCATATCTTCATTCGCATAAGCGATAGTCGACTCTATCGTTCCAGAGAACAAAAATGCTTTTTGAGGAACATAACCTAGCTCGCGACGCAATTCGTGCTGTTTCATGGAGCGAACGTCTACACCCCCGACACGAATAGCACCTTGGGTCACCTCATAGAAGCGTTCAATTAGTTTCATGATGGTGGATTTTCCTGAACCCGTCGAACCAATGATCGCCGTTGTTTTACCAGCTCCGCCACGAATGAAATATCCTTAAGAACAGGATCGCTTCCTTCGTTATAAGCGAACGTTACGTTGTCAAATTCGACCGACAAACCCTTCGCATTCTTATCAAGCTTTTCTACCTGAGATTCTTCAGGATCATGAATGCTGTTTTCGGTGTCCAGTACTTCGTTTACTCGCTGAGCTGCAACGTCTGCACGCGGCAACATAATAGCAATCATGCTAATCATCAAAAACGACATAACGATTACCATCGAATAGGTGATGAACGCAATCATGTCGCCTGTCTGAATTACTCCAGAGTCAATATATGATCCGCCCACCCAGACAATCAAAACAGAAACGCCATTCATAACCAGCATCATGGTTGGCATCATGAAGTCATAACGCGATTGGTGAATAGCTGAGTCTTATACAAAGCCGTGCTTGCTTCATCAAAACGCGCCTCTTCGTATTCCTGTCTATCAAAAGCACGAATAACCGACATACCTGTAAGCATTTCGCGCGAAACCAAGTTAACGCGGTCAATGAGTTTTTGCATGATCTTGAATTTCGGCAATGCGAGCGCCATCAAAAGCGCTATCACTATGCCAATAACCACAATCGCCAGCACGATAATCCAGCTCATAGCGAGATTAGTTTGCGAAACCATGATGATGCCGCCAATTGCAAGAATGGGCGCATAAAGAACCATGCGCAAAAGCATCACAAGCACCATCTGGATTTGCTGAATATCATTTGTTCCACGCGTAATAAGCGACGCCGCCGAGAAGGATTGCACTTCAGCATCAGAAAAGGAAACGACCTTTTCAAAGAGACGTTCGCGAAGATTACGCGCAATTTTTTGCTGCGGTGCGCGATGCCACAAAACCTACTGAAATAGAAGCAGCCATCATCAGGGCGGCAACACCCAGCATCTGAGCACCCAACCAAGCCAGGTACTGAAGCTGAATTACTCCCAGATCCATTCCGAGTGCCTCATATTCGGCCTTTACCGCTTCGATAGCCTGCTGCTGAATAAGCGAATCGTCAATGACACCATAAGTCTGACGTGCTTGATCTATAAAGGATTGAATTTCTGCCTTAGAAATTGCACCCGATTCGTAAGCAGAATAAAGTTGCGCCCAATCAAAAGAGCCCGACTGCATTGCGCTCTGCGCGAGTGCCGTCACATTGTCGCTCGAAGAGGGCGCCTCGGAAGAGCTCAAAGAATAAGCGGCGTTATTTGACTTCCCCGAAACTCCGCTGGAAGCATCAGAGGCGGAAGCACCAGAGCTAGAAGCATCGGAGCTGGAAGCATCGCCCATTATGTCAGACATATGCACCAAAACCAGAGGAAGCGCAATGGCGGAATCTAATTCGGCGCGATTTTCCTTACCGTATTCCGACAAAATATAGTTGCGGGCTTCGCTTTCTCCTGCGGTATTCTGCTCATAAGAATCACGAATAACCTGTTCGGTATCCTCACCTGCAAGCATACAAATATAGTTAAACGTATCAGCGCTCATCTCGTCAGGAGAGGCGTGCTCTATACCTCCCTGCTGAATTCCGACATCAACCAAATCAGAGGTGTAGCGCGGTAGTGACAAATCCGCAAATGCCTGAACAATTAAGAGCAGCGTTATGAGCAGTACCGCCACTTTCGAACTTTTAAGATGCTGGATTATTCGCACGCCAAAACCTCCTTGGCAGGCTGACCCGAAGACCTCTTCGCTGATTTCGCCTCACACGTCGTTTCGTACATTTCGGATACCTCGTGACTTGCGCAGAAATCTAGCACTCTGCGCATGATGCGCATCAACGTCTGTATATCATCAACGCCAATCGCCTCAAACATTTCATTAAAATAGCGCGACCTGACACACTGCGCCTCTTCGATCAAGGCGCGCCCTTCTTCGGTTAGCTCGATCACTACCGACCGAGAGTCTTTCTCCGAGCGAACGCGCTTTACTAATGTTTTTTCTTCGAGTGTTTTAAGTGTCTGAGATACCGCACTTGGAGAAACATGGGAATACTTTGCGAGCGCCGTTGGGCGGGCTTCTTTGTGATGAGTTCGCGCTATCCAAATGCACATGAGCGCATGCATTTCGGGTTTCGATAGATTTTTTGGCGTCCAAGCAGAATGAAATTGTTCACGGTGAATTAACCACATAAGATGAACGAATTCTTCTTTGAGCGCCCCTAGATCCTGAGAGGTACCTTCCATCTCTATCCTTTGTTCTCAGACATTTTAAACATAGCGAACGTTATTTTAGACGCTTAATTATTTAGGAGCTAAATAACTTGCTTTTTTCACCAAACCGATACTTAAGAGGCATAGATACTTCAGGATTTGTACCCTAAAAATCGGACTTGCCCACTTCGCATGGGTAACTCTAAAGTTGATGGCAGGCTTCAAAACGCAAACAGGCTTTTCCCTTATAACCTGAATCATGCAGACAAATTATTAATCATCCGCTAAGAGAATGGTTTATTATTTCGGACGATTCTCATCCTTAACAGGCTGAAGCCATTAACCAAAAAATCTCTTTATCTCAGTTGAGATAAACGAGATCTCGAATCGCCGCATGACTAAAGTTCGCCACTGGCCCAATGCTATTGCGGGGCTAAAGCTCGTCAAACTCGTCGTACGATAAAACCCACCACATAACCAAAGTCCGTCACAGAACCAATTAAACTTTTCCTAGTGGCTACAAAACGACTTTCTACAAAACAACTTTCTTAATTGCTGCCATCAATTCCTCGTAAGTCTCAAAAGCAGGAATTTCAGGATTGTCTGCCTTAATGGAATCGGTGCTCTTGAAAAGAAAACCTGCTTTGCTTGCACGGATCATTCCCAAATCATTAAAGCTATCCCCTGCTGCTACCGTTTCTAAACCTGCACTCTGCAACGCACGAACGGTAGTCAGCTTGGATTGATCGCAACGCATCTTAAAGCCCGTCACTTCACCCGTTTCTGCGACCTCTAATTCATTACAGAAAAGTGTGGGCCATCCGAGCTTTTTCATCAGTGGCTGAGCAAACTGAGTAAAGGTATCGCTAATAATGATCACCTGGCAAAAAGAACGAAGCTCATCAAGAAACTCTTTAGCACCAGGTATAGGATCAATGGTGGCAATAACGTCTTGAATCTCTTTGAGCCCCAGATTATGCTCCTTCAAAATATCAAGTCGAAACTTCATGAGCTTGTCGTAGTCAGGTTCATCGCGCGTTGTGCGCTTCAATTCGGGAATTCCGGTAGCTTCTGCAAAGGCGATCCAAATTTCTGGAACAAGAACCCCTTCAAGATCAAGGCAGGTTACATACATGGCAAATCCTCTTTCTCAATACCTCATTACGTAGCACTTCAAACAAAGCCTCAAAAGCCTGAAACTACCACCCTGCATTCGCAAAGTATCTCACGCTCTTTCTCGTTGACAGCTTACCCGAAATGGATAGCTTTTCACAAAATAGAAAAGGCTTTTAGCTAAGCGGCTTAAAGTATCCCCCTATTGCCCCTGTTCCGTTGCGTAAACGGTAGCAATTTGCTACTGAACGACTATCATTTCCCCCTTCGTACCCTGCATCAGACCGTTAATCGACCAAGGCTAAACATAACCCCATCTCTCATTAGTATGAGTACGTTAAAAAATGTAAGTCATTTCTTAGATGGTTTATCTCGAATTCGGATTGATCTTCATCGAGATTCGCTCGAAGCACCAACTCAGAAACGACTTATAAAACAATAACTTGTACCCGATTTGAAAGAGAGTCTCTATGTTTCAGCTGTGTTGATCCTGTTGCAGGCAACCTTGCCCTCTCGGCATTGGTAGCATGCATTCCGCTTGCAGCATTCTTCATCATGCTTGTTGGCGTGAAAGCGAAAGCGCATGTGTCTGCAGCCATCGCTCTTTTTGTTGCGTTTTTGGTTGCAGTATTTGCCTTCCAGATGCCTGCACATCTTGCATTCCTCTCTGGCTTGCAAGGCGCTTGCTACGGCGCATTCCCTATCGTATTCATCATTATCATGGCAGTTTGGTTCTATGAAGTAACCTCTGTTTCGGGTCGTTCCGAAGACTTCAAGAGCCTCTTCGATATCGTCGGCGGTGGCGATATTCGCGTCCAGGCAGTACTGATCGCCTTTTGCTTTGGCGGTTTGCTCGAAGCACTCGCTGGCTTCGGTGCCCCTATCGCAATTACCGCAACGATGATCCTGGCTCTAGGCGTTAAGCTATGAAAGCAGCTCTTGCTGTTTTGATTGCCAATACCGCACCTGTTGCTTACGGTGCTGCTGGTACGCCAATCACTACAGCAGGTAACATGGTTGCTTCAGGTGACGCTTCTGTAGCTTTGGAAACCGCTCAGCATGTTGCAGCTCTTGTTGGTTATCAGGCTCCTTCTGTTTGCTTGGTAGTGCCTTTGCTTGTTTTGCTGATTCTCGATGGTCGCAAGGGTCTTCGTGATTGCTGGCTGCACGCTTTGGTTATTGGCGCTTCTTTCGCGATCGTTCAGTGGTGGTGCTCCAACCACTTTGCATACGAGCTGACCGACGTTTGTGCTGCACTGGTATCTCTGGGTGTAAGCGTAATCTTCTTGAAGTTCGTTAAGCCTAAGAATGTAACGAAGCTCGTGAACGCTTTGGCATGGCTCCTCTTCATGAAGCTGAAGCAACCAATCTCCCTGCTGTTCGCGCATGGATGGCTTTGGTTCCCTACATTATCGTTGTAGCAGTATTTGCAGTATGCAAGCTTGGCATCCCTACCCTTTTGGCAAGCACCGATATCAAGATTCCTTTCCCAGGACTTGCAGGAAATGTGTTGAACGCTGCTGGTGCGGATCCTGGAACTACCTACACCTTAAATCTACTTTCTAACCCCGGTACGATGCTCTTTATTGCTGCAGTGCTGACCACTATCGTATATGCTCTCTTCACCAATAAGGGAATGTTTAAAATTACGTTAGGATCTTCGTTTAAGCAGCTTGGCCAAACCTTTGTTGCAATGCGTTTCTCCTCTTTGACCATCGTGCTTGTTCTGGGTCTTGCTTACATCATGAACTTCTCTGGCCAGACCATTTCCATTGGTCAGTTCTTGGCAAGCACCGGTGCAGTATTCGCTCTGCTCTCCCCAATGCTTGGCTGTTGGCACTGCCGTTACTGGTTCGGACACCTCTGCAAACGCTTTGTTCTCCAGCTTGCAGTACGAAGCTGCGCAGTCCAATGCTTCCTTAGCTCATGTAACGCCCGACTTGTTCTTGGCTTCTAATACCATGGGTGGCGTTATTGGCAAGATGATTTCGCCTCAGTCTTTAGCGATCGCTGCAGTTACTACGGGCGAGACGGAGTCAAACCTGTTCAAGAAGTTATTCCTTGGAGTATTGGTATGTTGGCAGTACTTTGCGTGTTGGTGTTCTTGCAGTCTCACGCACTGTCCTTCATCCTGCCTTAGGCTCCACAGACATCCTTATTCCTCTTCGACGAAGAGTTCCCAACGGCCAGAGTTATCTCTGGCCCGTTTTTTGTTACACGGATTTCGTTGCGCGTTTCGCCACAGGGCGTGTTATCTCAGGGTGCGTTACCGCAGGGCGCGTTGCCACAGTACTCGTTGCCTCAGGGCGCGTTTTCTTTTCGCCCGCCACTCGTGTTGCCACAGGGCGTGTTGTCACGAGTTTGCCGCGGGACGTGTTTTCTCTTCGCTTTCCGCTGCGTTCGCCATAACCTTATCCTTCTTTCGAGGCAGAGGATTTACGGTTTACAAACGAAAACTGAGAGATGAACAATCCAACGATTGTAAGAACCACACCACACAAGGCCAAAGGAACCAAACGCTCGTCCAAAACAATCCACGAAGCAACTGCCGTAATTACGGGCACCAGATAGATATACACGCTCGTCACTACCGATCCCAACCGCTTGACTGAAAAATTCCACGTGACAAAACAGGCTGCTGAAGCGCCCAAACCCAAAAATAACAAGTTGCCTATATTGATTGGGTTCAAAAAGGCTGCCACGTCGGGTGCAAACCCAAGCAAGGGCAAAAACGGAATCATTAAAAGCAGACCGTATTCAAACACTCGCCTTGTTGTCTTAATTGTCGACACCCCTAGAGCGCTAATGCGCGTCATACAAACTGAATAGCAGGCCCACACAAGAGCGGCGCAAAGCGCCAATACATCACCAGAAAAGCTAAGTCGAATGCCTGTCTCCGAAAAACTGATAAAACAAATTCCCACCATAGCAACGATAAAGCCAATAACAAACTGCAGCGAGAGCGGCTTTCCTTTATTAACAAGACGCTCTAATACTGCGGTAAAAAATGGTGCGACCGAAACGATTACCCCTACATTAGTTGCAAGTGTGCCGGTAAGCGCAATATTTTCCAGAAGATAGTACAGGGTAACGCCAAACAAGCCTGCCAATAGAAAGAGACACTCATGCCGCCAGCCCATCCAACGCAGTAACTTTGGCGCAATAAGGAAAAGGGTGACTAGACCCATCGCGAAACGGATAAATAGAATTTCGATAGGCGAAAAATCGACTAATAAAATCTTTGTCGAAACAAATGTAGTGCCCCAAACAAGGATGGTAAAGAGGGCTGCTAGATGGCCCACCGCTTTGTCATTTTTAGCACGATAAGGTAGCTGGCTTGTCATTCTTTCCTTTATTTCTTCTCTTCTGTAGTTTTATTCCGTCACTAGAAATCGATATGCGCCTATTTCCTCTGTGGGAACTTGCGCCTATCTTTTCTCCTGCGAAAATCTTGCATCTATCTTTCTCCCACAGAAGCCTTGCAAACATCTTCCCCGCCGTAGAAACCTTGCAGGCCCTTTTGACCGCAGGAATCTTGCAAATGTTTGGCATTAGGCAAAGATAAAGTTTCGCACGTTTAGCCCAGCCCGTCTTTCACATTACCGTCATTTTTCGCAATAATAAGATAAACATACCTGCAACCCAAGGATCTGATAATGAAACGACCTTTCACCATCGCTGCTCTTGTCGGATTTGCCGTTGGCGCAACAGCCGCATTCACTCAAACTTACCTTCGCCAAACAGACACTCATTTTGTGAAAACATCGAAAGGCATTGCTCGCATCCATACTGTCCGAGACGAAAACAATACTCCGGTAAGAGTTTTGCAATTACAGGGAGCATACGAATCGGCAACCTATCTTGATGAAAATCGATACGAACCAGTATTTGCCTATCAGCAAGCATTCGACCATGTTTTTGAGGGACACCTTCCTTCCAATGAAATTCTCATGATCGGCGGCGGAGGCTATGCCTGGCCAAAACACGCGCTTTCAACCAAACCTGAAATACAGATAACGGTAGTGGAGCTTGACCCCTCTATTACGGCACTTGCTCGAAAATGGTTTTATCTCGATCAACTACTCGAAGAGATTCCCGATACAGCAGATCGTCTCAAACTCATTACGGCAGACGGCCGCAATTATCTAGAAGGCACCGCTAATCGCTACGCTGCCATCATCAACGACACCTTCACAGGAAAAGATCCTGCTCTTTCTCTTGCAACTATCGAAGCACTGCGTATAACAAAAACAAGCCTTTTACCAGGTGGTATCTATGCAACCAATGTAGTTAGCGAGCAAGAAGGTGAGGATATTTCCTTCTTACGTGATGTAGTAACAACACTCAATGAAGTGTTCGCACATGTTGTCGTTATCCCCTGCGAAGATACCAGCTTTGGCCTAGAAGACAATTACTTGGTTCTCGCAAGTGATCTTGCACATTCCTTTTCTGAAACACTACCCTACGACGATGATTTCTTGCGCAACGTTTTGCGCGATAGCAGATAGCAAGCTCGAGGCAATTACAGAGCCTTGCGGAATTCAAAACAATGCGAAATGCGATAAACATTTTTAGTTATGCCATGATTAAAAAGTAATAAGGCTGTACTTCGCACATAAACATGCGAAAATGATTCAAATCAATTTATGCGCCCTTTGTTTGCGAAAAACTTGGCGCAGTAGCATTCGATACGTTTCTTCTTAAAGACTCCTGTATCGACTCCCGTACTTTTGTTGGATCGCCAACACACCGAACCCGAAGAAAGGCTCGCACAAATGGCAGAATTTATCTATCAGATGTATCAAGCACGCAAGGCAGTAGGCGACAAGGTAATCCTTGATGACGTAACGCTTTCGTTTTATCCCGGCGCAAAAATTGGCGTGGTTGGTCCCAACGGTATGGGAAAGTCTACCCTTCTCAAAGTAATGGCGGGCTTCGAAGAAGTTTCCGCTGGAGAGGCACGCCTCACTCCAGGATATTCTGTCGGCATCCTCCAGCAAGAACCCCCTCTGGACGAGGAGGCAACCGTAATCGAAAATATCCGCCAAGCATTTGCTGATGTCCTGGCAAAAGTGGATCGCTTCAATGCCATTGGCGCTGAAATGGCAGATCCAGATGCAGATTTCGATGCCTTGATGGAAGAAATGGGAACTCTGCAAGTTGAAATTGACGCAGCAAACGGATGGGATCTCGATTCGCAGCTTTCGCAAGCCATGGATGCCCTCCAATGCCCCGATCCCGACGCACCGGTTAAGGTTCTCTCCGGGGGCGAACGACGCCGCGTTGCTTTGTGCAAGCTCCTTCTTGAAGCACCCGACCTGCTTCTTTTGGACGAACCAACCAATCATCTAGACGCAGAATCGGTACTCTGGCTTGAACAATTCCTCAAGCGTTATCCTGGCGCTGTTCTGGCCGTAACGCATGATCGCTATTTCTTGGACAACGTAGCAGAATGGATCTGCGAAGTTGACCGCGGACAGCTTTACCCATACAAAGGAAATTATTCTACGTATCTTGAAACCAAAGCAGCACGCCTCGAAGCCCAGGGCCAACAGCAGGCAAAACTTGCCAAGCGCATGAAATCCGAACTTGAATGGGTTCGCTCAAGCCCTAAAGCGCGTCAAGCAAAAAACAAAGCCCGTTTGGAGCGCTATGAGCAAATGGAGGCAGAAGCCCGCAACATCAAAACGGTCGATGCAAATGAAATTCATATTCCCGTTGGACCACGACTTGGATCAAAGGTTCTCGTTGCTGAGCATCTTCATAAGGCCTTTGGTGATCGAGTTCTGATTGATGATCTATCCTTCACCCTGCCTCGCAACGGCATTGTTGGCGTTATTGGCCCAAACGGTGTTGGAAAATCAACCTTATTCAAAATGATTGTCGGACAAGAAGAACTCACAAGCGGGAGTCTCGAACTTGGAGAAACCGTCCAGATATCCTATGTTGACCAAAACCGTGAGGGGCTTGATCCAAAAAAGACCTTATGGGAAGTAGTATCCGATGGTTTGGACTACATCAAAGTAGGTGAAGCAGAAATCCCCAGTCGCGCCTATGTAGCAAACTTTGGCTTTAAGGGTTCCGATCAGCAAAAACCTGCAGGGGTACTTTCAGGAGGAGAGCGCAATCGTCTCAACTTGGCGCTTACCCTAAAACAGGGCGGCAACCTGCTCCTTCTCGATGAACCCACTAATGACCTTGACGTAGAAACTCTCGAAAGCCTTGAAGAAGCTTTGCTTGCTTTCCCAGGATGTGCAGTAATTACCAGCCACGATCGTATGTTCTTAGACCGCATTGCCACCCACATCTTGGCATGGGAAGGCACTGACGAAAACCCTGGCAATTGGTATTGGTTCGAAGGCAACTTCGAGGCATATCGTAAAAACAAGGTGGAACGATTAGGTGAAGAAGCCGCAAAGCCTCATCGTATCCATCGCAAGCTTACGCGCGATTAAAAGGTGCTTCGCGAAGCGAAATGCATCCCCTCACAGTGTTTCAGTTTCGCGCAGCGAAATACATAAGACCTGCCGCAAGTTTAGCGTAACGAATCTACCATTATTTTGAAGTAGATTTTTCGTTGCAGTTTTTCGCTACTATTTTTACAACAGCGTTCTTAAGAATTGAGAAAAGAGCAGCATAACCATATGGAAAAACGTCTCCACAAAACAGACCTAGGTACAATAACGTATTGGATATCCTATGCTTCTGATACCGAAGCAGGTGTTGCTGTTCAAGAAGACTCTTGCGCTGATACGGCAGAAGAGCTTACTTTCGAGCCCGATGCGGCAGCCTCTGTCACATCGCTCGCCTTAACCAAAGCATACATAAGATGCGTATTCCCGAAACACCTTGGTTGGTCTTTTTACCAGGACTAAGCGCCGATCATCGTCTTTTCAATCGCCAATTGAGCTACTTCGCTGAAACGATGAACTGTTTTGTTTGGGACCCACCTGCACATGGAAAATCGCGTCCTTTTAAACTTTCATTTTCCATGGACGACCTCGCTTCCATGCTACACGAAATCTTACTTGCCGAGCAAATTGTCAATCCTATCCTCATTGGTCAGTCAATGGGAGGTTACGTCTCTCAAGCCTTTTTGTCGCTCTTCCCTGGCTACGCAAAGGGATTCATTAGTATCGATTCCGCTCCATTAGCACGTTCGTATTATCGTGCCTGGGAGATTGCCACACTCAAGCATACAAAAACTATGTATCGCAGCATCCCCTGGCCCATGTTGCAGCGGATGACCGCCAAAGGCTGCTCAACCACCCTTTACGGGCAAAGCCTCATGCGGAAAATATTGGGTCAATATCAAAAGCAGGAATCTGCAATCTTGTAAGTCATGGCTACAAGATTCTTGCTGAAGCCATAGAAAAGACCGAAGGAGAAACAAGCTCTAATCCTTTCGGTAGACCTAATTGTCCCACTTTGCTTTTATGGGGCGAAAATGATCAAGCGGCTATGGCGAAAAAATTCAATAAAAATGGGCGCTTGAGACTGGGTTGTCTTTTGTAGAGATTCCTCGCGCGGGACATAACTCAAATACCGATGCACCCAATGAAGTAAACAGAGACATCGAAATATTTGTAGCGGAGCTCAATCGATAAACGATATCGGTTTGTGCTGGACTGGCAACGTCGCTGTCGCAGCACGCTGCCACAGCGCTCCGCTATTGACACGACATGCGCGTCTGCATTTCAACCTCAGCGCTCCGCGACTGATATGACCCCTGCTCCGTTTGATTTATTCGGTTACCTGCAAAACTATATATTCATTAAGCGTTTCTGTTCTGCCATCCGCTCGAAAACGCGCTACGCATTCTGCGCGATGCGATACCGTCGCTATCAGGCATCCACTTCAGAAGCTGAAAAACTATGACAATAACGATAGGCACCAGGAGTGTTACGCCAGCCTAAAAGAAAATCTCCGTCATTGAAGTCGGCCGAAGAAAATCCCCAGACGGGTCCCAACTCAGCCAAGGCACGCTCGTGTGTTTTATAAGCTTGGCAGCCAGCCCCTCATCAGCTAAGAATTCCCAAAACGAGACACAAACAAACCCTCCTGGTTTCGTTGCCTCGATCAGCGAATTCAATAGCTGCACTCGCCATTCTGGAAGCGGAACATGATGCATAAATCCAAACGACACCGAAATATCTGCCTGAGGGACACCGTACGTAAAGGCCTTCGATGACCCGATCGCTTCCATCACGTCGCAATGGAGATAGTTTATTTGGAGATGCGCACCTGCTGCATCTGTCGCGCCTGCTTTTTCTGACGCGCCTGCCACGTCTACTGCATCCGTCTTTTCTGTTTTATGTGTCTTTTCTTTGCTGGACAGCGTATCCGCATTCACCTTTTCCACCAAAGTCCCCGCACATGTTTGCGGAAGCAACTCATCACACGAATCGAATGCCCATACCTGGATATGGCACTCTGACAATTGGGATGCCAGAAATTTTTCAAACCGCAAATTTCCGCAAGCAACATCCAAAACCACACTGTTAGGCTGATCTAGAAAAACCGACGACATCGCCTTTAAACAGCGTTTCCCAACCAGGCCATTTTGCGTGGCGCGTATCCGAAAACGAAACTGCCTGATCACGGTAGAAATCGTTAT
>ENA-OQAS01000282-OQAS01000282.1-human-gut-metagenome-genome-assembly--contig:-NODE-282-length-27239-cov-4.438109_pt1 | contig 27239 bp, 35 predicted proteins | sample MGYA00242733_ERZ504523 | MGnify/ENA primary metagenome ERZ504523 (study PRJEB26092, sample SAMD00036239) | human gut metagenome | host: Homo sapiens | study: EMG produced TPA metagenomics assembly of...
GCTCCGAAGATGAAGTCCAACAAGGACTCCCTGAACTACATCATGGACGCCATCTCCGCCGCCCGGGCTAACGAGCCGGGCAAGCAGATCGGCATCTCCCTCGACGTGGCTTCCTCCGAGTTCTACAACAAGGAGACCGGCAAGTACCACTTCGAAGGCGACGATCGTGAAGCCGGCTACATGCTCGACTTCTACGAGAACCTCATCAACGAGTACCCGATCGTCTCCATTGAGGATCCGTTCCAGGAAGAAGGCTGGGAAGACTGGGCTGCCATCACCGCCAAGCTCGGCGATCGTCTGCAGTTCGTCGGCGACGACCTGCTGGTCACCAACCCGGCACGTCTGGCTAAGGGCATCGAGCTCGGCGCCGCCAACTCCCTGCTGGTCAAGCTGAACCAGATCGGTACCGTCACCGAGACCCTCGACGCCATCGAGCTGGCCACCAAGAACGGCTTCACCTCCATGGTTTCCCACCGTTCCGGCGAGACTCCGGACACCACCATCTCCGACTTGGCTGTGGCAAAGAACACCGGCCAGATCAAGACCGGTGCTCCGGCTCGTGGCGAGCGTATTGCCAAGTACAACCGCCTGCTCGAGATCGAGGAGGAGCTCGGCTCCACCGCTCAGTATGCTGGCTACAGCGCTTTCAAGGCCTGCAAGAAGTACATCGCCAAGTGAGCGTAAGCGCATCGAATATGCGCTGATGTAGAGTGCCCCGTCGTGTTCCTCGTCGAACGCGGCGGGTATTTTCATTGCTATGAGTTCAAAGTCACGCAAGAAAGCATCCAGAAGGGGCAGCGCTGGCCCCATCGCGTTCTTTGTGGCGGTATTTATCGTGGCTTTGGGATCCATCCAGCTGGCGTCGACGTTCCATACCTATGCGCTGAATATGGCTGAATTGAATGGCTTGAAGAAGCAGGAAGCTGCGCTGATAGCGCAAAAGCAGGAACTGGAAAACGACATTGCGCGTTGGGATGACAAAGCTTACGTTACAGCGCAGGCAAGGGATCGTCTGGGATTCGTATTTCCAGGAGAACAGGCGATTCGTGTGGAACATCCCGAAGCGGTGACCGGCGAAACCACAGAAGATGCAAAAAAGACGGATGAATCGCAGAAAACCGTACTGCTTGGTATAAGGAAATGGCGTATTCGTTCAAACAAGCGACCAATCGGACGAAGTGAAATCGAAATCGAGGGAAACGTCCGAAAGTACGTCAACCGGTGAATCGGATGCGAATGGAACAAGCAGGAATCCGGTGGCCAGCAGCAGACTTCACAAGACAACAACCAACAGCAATCAGGAGATCAGCAGGAGTGACACAGGGTATGACAATCAGCGAACAGGCCAAAACCTTGGCGAAGAAGGTTCTCGACCAGCCTGCCACCGAGCATGATATTGCTGTGGTCGAGCGTCAGCTGGGTCGTTACCCGCGTGGCATGGTGCTGTCGGAGCACGTTGCGTGTGCGGCAGTCCTTTGGCTGTGGTCACGCGTCCGCTGCTGCCGGGAGTGTGCCTTTCCCTACCACTTGCTATTTGACTGGCCCGGAAGCGGTGAAAGCCATCTCCCACATCGAAGCCGAAGGCAAGATGAAGGAGTACAACGATCTTTTGGCTGAAGATGACGATCTGAAAGCCGCCTACGAGCGTGCGCACGAACTGTATTTGGCGTTCCGGCATGAAATCGCCGTTGCTATGGAAGACAGCGAAGAGCATATCGAAGGCACCAGTGCCGGCGGCATGCCTGTTCGCATCAAGTGTCTGCACGCCTTGCTGGCGCAAACGCTGGTGATGGGCGAGGGCGCCAATCCGATCGGAGACATGGCATTGGAGGCGATTCGTCATGAATTCGACCCCAATGTATGCCGTTGCACGGTGGAAAACGAAGACTGAACCATATTCAGACAGAAAGAAGAAGCAATGAAATCCGTTACTGTTGCCGGCATTGATTGCGGTACGAACTCGATTCGTCTGAAGGTCTCCCGAGTCAGCGAAGACGGCGTTGAAGATATTGTTCCGCGTATTCTTCGTGTGATTCGCCTCGGTCAGGATGTTGATAAGACGCATCGTTTCGCCGATGAGGCATTGGAACGTGCCTACGCCGCTGCCCGCGAATTCGCCGAGGTGCTGAAAAAGCATCCGGTGGATGGCATTCGTTTCGTTGCCACTTCGGCACTCGTGATGCTGAGAACCGTGAGGAATTCGAAGACACTATCGAGCAGATCCTCGGCGTGCGTCCGGAAGTCATTCCCGGTACGGAAGAGGCTGATCTAAGCTTCCTTGGTGCCACGAGCGTGGTTCGTCGCGACGTCGAAGCTCCGTATTTGGTGGTTGATTTGGGTGGCGGCTCTACGGAATTGGTGCTTGGCGGCGATGGCGTAAGCCATCCGAACACGCAGGTGCAGGCCGCGTTCTCCATGAACATTGGCTCGGTGCGTATGACCGAACGCCACTTGAAGAACGATCCGCCTACCGAAGCGCAGATTCAAGAAGCCATTGCCGACATCGACGAGCATATCGATGAAGCGTTCAAAACGGTTCCTGCAGGCAAAACCCGTACTATCATCGGCGTGTCGGGCACAGTGACTACCATGACCGCTCTGGCCATGGGATTGACCGAATACGACCATTCCGCGGTGGATGGTGCCAGCTGCTCGCTGGAAGACGCTTATGCGGTTGATAACAAGTTCCTTACGATGCCGCGCGAAGAGCGCCTGACCTACAAAACCATTCACCCGGGTCGTGTTGACGTGGTCGGTGGTGGTGCACTGGTGTGGAATCGTGTGCTCGCCAAAGTCAGCGAAGCGGCCTATGCCGACCATGGTCAGCATATCGACTCCTTCATGGCCAGCGAACACGGTTTGCTTGATGGCATTGTGTTGGATTACGGCACGCGATTGCTTGCCGAACGTTAACGTGGCATAATGACTTGGGCGTCGGCTTGTTCGATGCCTTGCCGCCATGGCGAAACTGGTATACGCAACCGACTTAAAATCGGTCTCTTCGGATTGCGGGTTCGATTCCCGCTGGCGGCACCATGCGACCCAATCAGAATATACTGGTTGATTTTGTTTTATCTCGCGCTGAGATGAGCTTAATGTTGACTCAAAATCCGGTGTCCACATGATGAACAACGCATGACAATCGTCGTGCAAGGGGGCTAGTTTTCTCTGCTGTGAGAGTGGCGAACGGCGAACAATCTATGCGAAGCAGAAGATATGCGTCTCTATCTATTGACTATTTGACAACGAATCTTGCATACAGTGCGGTACTGTCGATGCTTCCGATAATGCTCACCCAGCGTGTCGGCTCAGCGAGTGTTTTGTCGGGTGTGATGCTTGGTGTTCTATCGGCTGCAGCACGGGGAAGTACACTGTTTTTAGGCCGGTTGATTGAGAAAATATCAACACTATGGCTCATGCAGATCAGCTTGGCGATTATCGTACTGGGACTAGTATCTTTTGCATGGCTATTGCAGGTTTCGCCTGTATTTGCTTTGCTTGGCTTGATGTTGTTCGGTGTTGGCATTTCATTGGTGAATTTCACTCTTCGAGGGCACATCATTGCAACCACTGCAGATAGCAAGGAGCAAGCATCATTCTTTTCGCTGGCAACCTTGTCTGCGAACTTAGGAGCTGCTATTGGTCCTATCACAGCGTCTTATGTACAGTGCAGACTTGGTCTCGCCAACTTTCTCATCATCATTTGTCTGATATATGCCGTCATATCCGTTATCACCGGAATTTGTTTTGAGCGACATGTTTATCTACGAACTTCAGATAGTCCTTCAGAGGAAAAACCTTCGATTCTTTCCACCATCGGTACATTATTGAGCAGTCGAAGAATGTTGCCGGTATTGCTGATTGTCGTTACTGGCAGTGTGATGAATGGGCAGCTTTTTTCTGGCATGTCACTCGTATTTCATGGTTTTTCTTCAGATTTGCTGCCGAGTGGACTGTTCTTCACTGTGGATGCCATTGCTGGGATAGTTTTGCAGTTCCCCATCAGCAGGCTGGTGGTACGCATCATGGATACAGGAAAAACATCAACGTATTGCATGGGCTTAAGCCTAGGGTTGTACGGCATCGCTTTTGTGCTGTTCGCAGCGGGAACGTTGATGCAATCGGTATGGTTCATATTTGCTGCTCTGCTGGTATTTGCATCTGCGGAATGCACGTACGCACCGTTGACAAATGTCGCCATGGTGGAATCCGGAGAAAACATGCCTCTTGTCGACATACTCAATTGTCGTCTTATTCTGACAGCCATTGGTGAATCCATCGGATCATTTTGTGGCGGATTTTTCGTGCCTTTTCTCACATCGGCTTTCCATGCAACATGGATGTATTGGCTGGCTTTGTCCATTATTGCAGTTTGTGGGCTTTTTTTAATGTATCCGAAAGGAAATGTAGATAAATGAATAAGAAATTTGACGTTGTGTCTCAAATGCTACGTAATGCAGAAATTGCTCCTAAAAAAAAATCGCCGTTGAAGACATGTCTGGATGCCCCACATATGAACAACTAGTTCAACAATCGATGAATCTCGAACAGAATATACTCTCTCAGTATGCTATTCAATAATGATGACTTGCCATTCATAGTCCGATCTCAGGTTTTCTGGCTGCGATGACGGCCTAATGGTCGAGGTCGTTGTGAAATATTGCTGGATAGCACGTACGAAACAATCCGTTATTACACTGGCGGCATTGATAACCCCAAGTAGCCGACTGGAACGGAAAAAGTATGACGTCGAAAGATATCAACCAGTAATCGAACAGCCCGATACGGAAATTCCGCTGATGCTCTCCCAAGCGATTATCGTCGCAGGAGTTTTGGCTGTGGGCGAACTGGCTTGTTCTCCGCTGTATTTCTCGTTGTTGAAGGCGTCGTTGGCATTGATTCCATGGGCTATGGAAGCGGTGTTCATGGCAGTGGCATTCACGTTCGTTGTGGGCTTTGCGCTGCTGTGGTGCGCCGAATCGTTCACGCTCAAAATGCGTGAACGGTTCCGACCGTTCGCATATGCGATTGTTGGACTTATCGGTTACGGTGCGTGGAGCCTGCTGGTGTTCTCCGCCACCATCAATTCCGTGCTTGCCATGGTGGGGGAGAGTGTGCTCACCAATGGCCAGATTGGTGCGATTGCGTTGAATGGCGCAGCTCTTGGTTTCGTCGCCTTCCTGTTCGCCAAGTTACTTGACGTTAAACTCGGCAATCGTAAAACCACGGCCATTATCATGCTGGTGGTGGAAGTTACGGCCGCCATCATTGGTTTGATCATTATGATTCTCATGTTCCGTGCATTGTATGCAGCCTGAGCAAGGCACCTGAGAAGCAAGGCGACGATTGGTATGTTCAGTATTCTCGAAATGTTCAAGGTAGGCGTTGGGCCAAGTTCCTCACATACTGTTGGTCCGATGGTGGCGGCATGCAAATTTGTCGAATCGCTTGAACATACGGGAACGCTTGGCCGTGTGAGCCGCGTGCGTACGGTACTGTATGGATCTCTTGCGTTGACGGGTTTGGGGCACGGTACCGATCGCGCGACTGTGGCAGGTCTGGAAGGTAACATGCCGCAAACCGTCGATACGGACCATGTGAACATCATTCGTCATGAATGCGAGTCGAGTGGGGAACTGCTGCTGGCTGGTAAGCATCGCATCGATTTCGACTATGCGCATGATGTGGTGATGGACGTGTGGCATCGCTTGGCCGCACACCCTAATGGCATGCGTTTCCAGGCATTTGACCAGCAGAACAATCTTGTTGATGAACAGGTCTGGTATTCCATCGGTGGAGGCTTCGTACGGCAAGGCAATGCCGAGGATCTGATGATCGGCATTCATGAGCGTCCGCCGGTCGGAACGTCTTTCGCCGATCAGCAGAGTGATTCCTCACTTGATGACGGCTCGGATGTGCCATATCCATTCACGTCATGCGACGAACTCATTGCATTATGCGAGAAGCATCATATGAGTATCGCCGACATTGTGTGGGCCAACGAAACGGCCATGCAGTCGGCGGTGCAGGTTCGCAGCGAACTGGATAACGTGTGGCGGGTGATGCGTCGTTGCGTACAGCACGGATGCCATACGTCGCAGACCGTGTTGCCCGGCGGTTTGAATGCGCCCCGCAGCACCGAAAATGTATGCAAGGCTTGCCTCGAACAGTGATGTGCTTGCGCGAGACAAGAAACGCGCGGATGCGGTGCTCGAATCGTCGGATGCGGCATGGGTGGATTTGTTCGCTTTGGCGGTGTCGGAGGAAAACGCCGGCGGTGGGCGAATCGTCACCGCACCGACCAACGGTGCTGCAGGAATCATTCCGGCAGTGCTTCACTATTACTGGCATTTCGTTGACCATGCGAACGAAGAGGGTGTTATTACCTTCCTGCTCACTGCAGGCGCGGTAGGGTACCTGTTTAAACGCAATGCCTCCATTTCCGGTGCGGAAGTCGGATGCCAGGGAGAAGTCGGTACGGCATGTTCGATGGCTGCGGCCGGTTTGTGCGCGGTGATGGGCGGTACTCCACAGCAAGTGGAGAACGCTGCGGAAATCGGCATCGAGCATAATCTGGGACTGACCTGTGATCCCGTGGGAGGTTTAGTACAGATTCCATGCATCGAACGCAACGCCATGGCTGCGAACACTGCCATCAACGCGGTTCGTATGGCCATGCTGGGAGATGGAACGCATATCGTGACCCTCGATCAGGCCATTAAAACCATGAAAGACACGGGCGAAGACATGATGTCCAAGTATAAAGAAACCTCAAAAGGTGGTTTGGCGGTCAATGTCGTTGAATGCTAGCGGTGGTTGGTGCTAGTCTAGGTGGCATTGTGCTTTTCAAGGAGGTTCACCATGCATCTCAAATGCCCGTTGTCAATGTTGAGTTCGGCGATCGCCCGACCATCGAATTCCCGTCCGAGACCGCTCCGGCAGGTCTGAAGGTTGTGGAGCTGCTCGAGGGCAATGGCCCGATGGTTCGCCGCGGCGACACCGTCACCGTTAACTATCATGGTGTGGTCTGGGGCAAAGACACCCCGTTCGATTCCAGCTTCGACCGTCACCAGCCGGCCAGCTTCGGCATCGGTGTCGGCCAGGTCATCAAGGGTTGGGACCAGACCGTTCCGGGGCACAACGTCGGTTCCCGCTTGGTGGTATCCATTCCGCCGGAGTATGGCTATGGTTCCCGTGGCGTTCCGCAGGCCGGCATCGGCGGCGAAGACACCCTGGTGTTCGTGATCGACATCATCTCCACCCGCTGAAACTAAGCGGCATAGAGTAATTTCCAAGGTCAAGGAGGCAACATGGCCGAAGAAAAAACGCTTCTGCTGACGCAGGAAGCTTATGACAAGATGAAGGAAGAGCTCGCTTGGCGCGAAGGCGAGTATCGCGACGAAATCCTTTCCAAGGTTTCCGCGGCACGCGCCGAGGGCGATTTGAGCGAAAACGGCGGCTATCAGGCCGCTCGTGAGGCTCAGCGAGTAAATCAGGGCCGCATCGAGGAACTGACCGTCAAGCTGCGCAACGCGAAGATTCTGACCGCGCCCAAGGCCGGCGAAGTCGGCGACGGTTCTTTGGTGACGCTGGATGTCAACGGACGTGAAATGGTCTACGTGCTTGGCACGCGTGACCTGTCCATCGCCACGGACTACAGCATCATCAGCCGGAATCCCCGATCGGCGCGGCCATCAACGGCGCTCACGAGGGAGACACGGTGTCGTATACGGCTCCGAACGGACGTGAGATTTCCGTGACCATCAAGGAAGCCAAGCCGCTCGCCTGAGTGATGTTCGTCATAAGCTGAATCTGATATTCCAGCGATATAAATACAAGGCTGGTTCACGAATACAACGGATGAACCAGCCTTTTCGTATATTTCGTCAAACTGCAATCAGATATGATCTGAACTTACGGCCATAGCTGCACGATCACCATGTAGATCGCCACCATATGGCATGCGTAACCGGCAACGGTGCCGCAGTGGAAAATCTCATGGAAGCCGAACACCTTCGCCATGGATCGGGCTTACGTAGCGCGTATACGATGGCTCCGGCGATATAGCAGGCTCCGCCTGCGGCCAACAGCACCACAACCGCCGGACCGGCATATGGCGAAATCCAGAACAATCCCATGAATGCCACTCCGGAAACACCGAAAATAATATACACAATCACGTAAAGCCAGCGTGGGGCGCTGATCCAGATGACGTGAATGATGAGCGCCACGGTAGTGCAGATCCACATGCCCGCGATGATTGAATTGCGCCAGAACGGTTCGAGTGCAAAGGAGACCGGCGTATAAGTGCCTGCGATCAGCAGGAAGATATTCATATGGTCGATGCGTCGTAGCACATCCGTGACGCGAGGTGACCAATCGCCCAAATGGTAGCAGGCGGAATTGCCGAACAATACCAGCGAACACGTCATGAACACGGCGCAGGCCCACTTCAAACCGGTACCGTGTGCCAGGCAGATCAGCACGATGCCGGCCGCCAATGCCAGAGGAGTGGCCACGGCATGAATCCAGCCGCGCATTGCCGGCTTGGGGCGACCATGCACGTCAAGACGAATCTTACGTTCGATCTCCGCCGGAGTGATGCCTTCTATTTTCGCGGCACGAGCTTCGCCCTTGCTATAGCCATTTTCGCCTTGCCGTCGGCCTTCTTGCGGATGTTCTCGGCCTTGTTGCGTGCCTTCACGCGAATAATATCGGCCTTGGCTTGAAGGGCCTGTTCGCGTGCCTCGGCGATGATCGCTCGTTTTTCCTCGATCTCTACGTCTGTGGGTTTCGCCATCTGTGTGCCTCCACTGTAAGTTACGGAACCGTAACCTACGTTACCGTAACTCATGGATATGTCAATATTGCTTTTCCTGCAATATGCGTCGTGCCGTGCAAAACCTCTGGTGTGATGCGTATGATGGAGCGCATGGCTGATTTCTCACATATCTTGACGACCCGTCCCGATTTCGATGACGAAGATCGTGAATGGCTGCATCATCTGGTCGCCGACTGGCAGGTGATCGCCGACCTGAGTTTTGCTGATCTGCTGCTCATTCTGCAAAATGGCGAGGGCAAATACATTATTGCCGAACAGTGTCGTCCATCCACGGTGATGAGCCTGAGGGCCGACGATGTGGTCGGCGACGTTGTCGAGGAGGAAATGAGCGCTGAATTGGATGCCGCGATGGCTTCCGAATCGGTGTTCCGTTCCACGGTGCTCCGCACTGTGGGCGAGTCCACGGTGTGCAATGTGTATGCGCCGGTGCGTCATAATGGCAAGACGCTGGGCTTGGTGGTACGTGAGACGAATATGGCCACCCGGGAGTCGAACGGACGTTACGAATCCGAAAGCATCAGCGCAGGTAAGCAGCTGTATGAGATGATTCCTCGCGGTCAGTTCCCATATCGTAATCCGATTATGAACCAGCGTCACAATGCGCGTGTGGCGGACGGCTTCATCGTGCTCACCGTCGAAGGTATCGTGCGATATGCTTCGCCGAATGCCATCAGCTGCTTCCGACGTTTGGGATCGGTCAGCACCATGCAGGGGGAGTATCTGAGCGAAATCGGCACCAAATTGCTGCGCGAGAACGATCCCGTGCTGGAAACCTTGCCTCTGGTGCTCAGTGGCAAAGCCGCCGTCGATTCCGAACTCGATGCCAACAAGTCCGCGGTGTCCATGCGTTCGCTGCCGTTGATGGATGCCAATGGCCGCGTTGGCGCTGTTGTGCTATGTCGCGACGTGACTGAGCTTCGCCGTCGTGAAAAGGAACTGCAGACCAAGGATGCGACGATTTCCGAAATCCACCATCGCGTCAAGAACAACCTTCAGGCGGTTTCCGCATTGCTGCGACTGCAGGCACGTAAGACCAAGTCCGAAGAGGTCAAGAAAGAGCTGAAAGAGGCGCAGCGTCGTGTACAAACCATCGCCATGGTCCATGAAGGCTTGAGTCAGACCGCCGATGAAATCGTCGATTACGACAAGGTCATTTCCAGCCTGTTGAAGATGGCGGTGGATTTGGCCACCATGCGTGACCAGCATATCGACATCGACTTCATCGGCAGATTCGGCATGATGCCGGCGCAGGATGCCACGCCGTTGTCATTGGTGCTGACCGAGCTGATCACCAATTCCGTGGAACATGGCTTCGAAGGTCGCAAAGAAGGTCATATCACGATTTCCGTGGGACGCGGTGGCAACAACCTCAATGTTGTGGTCGAAGACGATGGCACGGGCTTGGCCAATGAGGAGCATGATGGTATGGCACGTTCCTCCGGATCCGGTTTGGGAACGCAGATCATCAGCACGTTCGTCAACAACGATTTCGGAGGCACGGTCCGTTGGGAGCCCCGTCGTGGCGGTGGCACCCGAGTAGTACTCGATATGAAGCTGCGTGCGGCGCAGGAACGATAGGAAAGATACGAAAATGTCCGGTTGACCAGGGGAAGTCAACCGGACATCGTTGTAAGTCGCTATTCGCAGAGCGTATGCAATGATGGATCTTTGAAAATTTCAGATCTGCATCTGCATGGCTTGGGAGCGGCGGGCACGCATGGCACGGCGCTTGAGCGCACGACGTTCGTCTTCGCTCAAACCGCCCCAAACACCGTAATCCTGATTGGTGTCAAGCGCGCACTTCAGGCACGCGTCAATCACCTTGCAGGTGCGGCAGACGGCCTTGGCCTCTTCGATCTGCTGATAGGCGGCGCCTGTATTGCCGACCGGGAAAAACAGCTCCGGATCCTTATCGCGGCATGCGGCCTTGGCGCGCCAGTCAAAAGCACTGCTCATATAATCGCCTTCCTCTTGCCATGTACGGCATGTAAGTCCGTTACTCAGATAACCACGAATCGCGCGACTTTTCAAGAGTCTTCGCGAAAAGAATCCCACGAATCGTTAAAAACCTTGGAATTCCACGCACTGAATAGGGCATGCTTTGGCCTGTTGCATGAGCACGCCACGACCTGGGAGGGTATAGTCGTCGGCTGCGAACCCGTCCAGAATTGCGCCGGGAATGCCGAGCATCAGATCGTTGGAACGTTCTCCGCAGGGGAACGCCACACGAGTCGGACATCGGTCCAGCAGTGCGGAAATAGGTTTTCCACCGCGGCAATCACTGTGATATTGGGATTGACCAACGCCTCACGCAATTCGTTCGCTTCAGGCGCAGAGGAAAAGGGATTAAGCGCTTCGTCCGCATCATCCACAATCCAGATGGTTCGCTTATGCGACGGTAAGGGTTTGCCGTCATCCGTCACCATGCCATGTTCGGTTTTGCGTGTGAAACGAATATTGGCGCAACCCGTGTCATATAGCCAGCGTGCGCAATGCAACAGTAGATTGGTTTTGCCGCTGCCGTAGGCACCGATGATGGCGATATTCTGTTGGCTCACGTCAAGAATGGCGGTATACACCAATACGCCATCGTCGGCAAGCGCAAAGGGAACGTTATGCCATGACTGGTTTGATGGGATGGAAAGATCGGATTGCGTTGCATGTTGCGTGAGAGGCTCGGAAAACAGGAGATCGGGGCGTTTGCAGGAGTGGAATCGTGCGGCCGTTCCAATATTGCGGACAAGTCGGTTGACATCGCGGACCGCGCTGCATAGGAAAGGTGTGGTGTGTTGTCCGTCATTGCAATAGGCTGCACCGGGAATGCTGGGAGGAATCAGCGCTGCGTCACGTATGCCGATCAATTCGTTCGACTGCATTTGGTCTGTAACCCGTAAGCATATGCTCAGCGAGATATTGGCTTTCATGTCGGCATGGACTTGGCCCATGGGATATTGCGTGCAGACGATCAGATGCATGCCAAGGGAACGGCCAAGTGACGCAAGACGATTCAGCCGTTGCATATAGTCGGGCAGATGGTCTCGAAGCGCATGGAATTCATCGATGACCACAACCAGTCGTGCCGGAGGCGGACCAATTGGTCGAATCTGGAAACACGTTCGGCGCTGACCAGAGCCTCACGACGCACCAATTCCTGTTCAATGGCATTCAACGCGCGAATCGCGTGGAACAAATCAAGATCGCAGACATTGCCAACGGTGTGGGGAAGATGTTCCAAAGCTTGAATGTCGATCCTCCTTTGAAATCCAAAAACACAAAATGCAGATCATCAGGGCTGTATTGCATGGCGAGCGACAAGCACCAACTGATGAGCAATTCCGATTTTCCCGAACCCGTGGTGCCTGCTACCATGGCATGCGGTCCTGATCGTTGCAGATCCGTGCGAAACAAGCCATGCTCCGTGACTCCTATAGGGCAGGATGATGTGGAGGAAAGCCATGTTCGTGTGATGGTGCGCCAAGGCAGCGCGTCCTCGTCCAGAGCGTAGAACCGCTCGAAACACATATGGGGCATTGCGGCGAACGGCGAATGGCTGTTTTGCCTTGCGGTCTCCACCACCTTTGCATAGGTGGTGGAGACAGGTTCGTCATGCTGCTGCTTCTGATTGGAACGCAACGCCATGGATACCAGAGACAACGCGCTGCTGATGAGTCCAGGAGCAAGCATGGCCACATATAGCCATTGCCGTTGCGCGATCATTATGACAAGCATGACAAGTTGCGACAATACCGGCGCGGCCCAGCTGATGAGCATCAGCCGATCCTCATTGAATCCATTGGTATGCTTGCGCTTGGTTTTGCTGTTCATGCCGTCATTGTGAACAGCAGTGGCGGATGGACGCAAGCGAGAATCAGGGTTGTGGTCGGAGGATATGGTTATCCACATCCTGACCACAACCCTCAACTTTGCTGTTCGGCGAGCGTGCTACAGTGCCAGCCCGATGGGTCCCCTTAGCCAATTCGGAGAACAGTTCGAGGTTCTTACCCTCGTCCAAGAGCACGCTTGAGCCGACACCATCAACGTAGTAGTCGGGATCGGTCCAATAAACGCTTCCTGAAATGCCTTGATCCCCAGAAGCGCTTTTGAACGCCAAAGCCATGCGCATCAGCGATGAGGTCGAAGCCTTTTCATCCACGGTTACGGAGCCCAACGCAGCCTCCGCAACTTTTTTGACCTTGCCGAAGTTCAGCAGCGTATCCTTGGACGCGCCCTTTTTCACTATGGCGTTGATGACCTGACGTTGACGGGCTGCACGACCGAAATCGCCTTGCGCGTCCGCGTAACGCATACGAGAAAACGCAAGCGCGGTGGTGCCGTCGGCGGTATGGCAGCCGGCAGTCCAGTTCAACTGGGAGTACGGATCGCTTACATCCTGGTCGTAGCACAATTCGACGCCTCCTAAAGCGTCGACCACTTTGACCAGACCCCCGAATTGCACCATTGCCACGTGGTTGATTTTTTGCCCGGTGATGTCTTCGACTTCGTTAACCAGTTGTTTGCCGTTGTACAGTTGGGCGACGGCGTTGATTTTCATGTAACTCTGGTCGATTTCCACCAAGGAATCACGCGGAATGGAAATCAGTGAGGAAGGTCCGGATTTCGGTTTGGTGAGTACCAGAATGGTGTCTGTTCTGAAACCGGTCACGTCGCCAGCGTCACCAACGGTGCCTTCGCGTTCGTCGGAACCGAGGATCAGCCAGCTTTCGCCAGCGGTATCGGCTTTGTTCGTCAACCAAGACTGTTTGTTGAGCTGTCCATCCACCCAATTCCATGCGGAGAATATCGACAGTCCCAAGGCGAGAATCACAGCAAGGAAAAACGCGAGAATGACCCGCCCCATATGTCGCTTTCTGTGGGGGAGCACGGCTTTCGCAGTGGATTGGAATCCTGTTGTGCTATTGCCGGACAAAGGTTGTCTAGGCGTGTTCTGTCGCGTTGTTCGTGGCATGCCAGTGGGTATGGAGGAGGATCCTCGTACCTGCTGAGACGCACGGTGATTGTTCGGAGCTGAAGCAGGAGCAAACGATGCAGGAGACGATGATGCGACTTACGTGGTCTGCTGGTGGAGTTTGCGGCAGGACGGAAACTCTGTGGAGCGCTGGAACCGGATGGAGTTACGGATGATGGTTGCGCTGTACGCCTGCTGGCGTGCGGGGCACTTGAGCGCGCTGGCTGTGCGGCAGGCGAAAAACTCGGAATTGACGGAGAGCCGGATTGAGAAGGAATTGTGGACTTGTGAGGCTGTGATTCCGTCTTCTTCCGTCCTGCAGACGGGATGAAGCTCGGTGGTGCGGGCATGGGTCCTTGCCGCCGTTCTCTTCACTCATACAATATCCTCCAAAAAGAAATCCGTTCCTACACCATTTACACCGTGTAGGAACGGATTCGGTGAAAGCGGTCTAGTTCTTTGCGGGAACGGCACAAACTGTCGCGTTGAGGTAACGATCGGCAAGTCCGATGTACTGCCCGGTAAGAGCGTCATGGATGGAGCCATCTTCCGGATCGACGGTGCCACCGGTGTTCGGATCGATCAGCGTGCCATCGGCTTGCGTGATCAGACCAGTGACCGGATCAGGCGTCTGTGCGGCTTCCTGGGAACCCGTGTTGTCAGTGCCCATATTATCCGTATTGTCAGTGCCATCCGTCGAATTATCGGAAGAACCGTCGGAATTGCCTGCGGTATTGGCATCCGTGTTCGCGTCGGATTCGTCGGAACCATAAATCGGCTTGTCCGCGCGCATCTTCTCCCATAGCGTCTCCGCCTCATCGGTCCAGACCGAACGATTCGGGTCCGACGGCGCGGATACTACCGGAACGGTCTGCGAATACAGGTTGGACAGATTGAAATCCTTGAGGCTCATGGCAAGACCTGCAAGCGCTGCGGTATCGGCCATGCCTTGCGAGATATAGAGTGATTGCAAGGCTGATTTCGCTAGCTGGTAGAGCTGTGCGGTGTCAGTAAAGAGGTTCTTGCTGAGCGCTTCGTTCATCAACTGTTTGATGAGGTATTGCTGTCTGGTTGTTCGTGATGTGTCGGATCCGTCTCCCAGACCATGGCGGGTTCGTGCGTACTGCGTTGCCTGGTGTCCGTCCAGATGGTGCAGGCCCTTGGTGAGTTGCAGGCTGGTGTAGGGGTCGTCGACGTCCTGTGGGATGCACAGGTCGACTCCGCCTACGGCATTGATCATTTTGACCAGTCCTGCGAAATCCACGACGATGAAGTTTTGAATGTTCAGTCCGGTGAGGCTGTTCACTGCATTCAGGGTGCAGCTTGCGGCTGAAGCGAGATCGCCGCCGGTCTGGTATGCGTTCGCGAAAATCGAGTTGAACATCACATTGTATTGCGCGGGAATCGTGCCGTTGGTCGTTTCGCACTGCGGTATGTCCACTAGGGAGTCGCGCGGAATGGAAACGAGATTGATTTTGGTGCGGTCCGCGGAAATCTGCGCCACCATTGTGGTGTCGGCCTGATGGTTGCCTACCACGTCGTCGAAGTTGCCTCCGACGGACTGGTTCTCTTCGCCATCGCGGGAATCCTGCCCGATGAGTACGAATTCGATGGGTTTGCCGGAGTTGGGATCGATGATCGAGGTGTTGGCGTCAAGTGAGCCTTGTCCGATGATTTCGACCGAATGGTCTTTGATGATGCCATTCACATCCAGCCATGTTGCGGCCGCTGCGGTTCCCGAGAACACCAGCATCGCCGCGATGACCGAAGCGACTATCGTCCTCGCACGATGCTGCACTCGATAGCCAAGGCTGTGACGCGGCTTTGCGTCTCGCAGTCCATTGACGTTAGGAAGCTTATCGCCGGCTGGTGATGTGGTCACGGTATCGCCTTCCTGTTTATACAAAAGATCACGCCATATCTCAACGCGTTCTAGAACATACCACTACTCTGTCATGGGATTATAGAGATGTTCCCCGATTTTCACGGATTCTGCTTCAGGCCCCCGCCGTTCTTGGAGGTACCATGTACCATATTTTTCTCGAATTATAGTGATTGACACGGCGGAAAACTTGACAAAAAGAAATTGCATGTGTGTAATTTAACACGACTAAAAGTGCGCATACGTATAGCAGGGGAGGACGCATGTGGGGCGTGATCGACGAGTCCTCCGATAATCCGCTTGCGGAACTGTGGGGTCTGTTCAAAAGCGATGATGATGTTTCCTGGCAGCATAGGGCGTTATGTTCTCAGACTGATCCGGAAGCGTTCTTTCCTGAAAAGGGCGGATCAACCAGGGATGCCAAGCGAGTGTGCGCCCAGTGCGAGGTTCGTGAGCAATGCCTGAAATGGGCCATCGAGCATGATGAGCGTTTCGGCATTTGGGGTGGCATGAGCGAACGTGAGCGCCGTCGGTATAAGAAGGAACACAAGGAACGGGCATAACGCACGGCACACCCTGTGCGTACACTTGAAATTATGAATTCTAACGCCAGCAGCGATATCCAGGGAATTGTGACCGATCTGCTCAACAGCAGGCCGTACTCCCATCGGCAGGATGCCGATTCATCCGTGGCTGCGGTGATTACCGCGCAAAGCGATCTACGTTTTTTCTCATCCACTTTTGCCGCGGTGCTCGCACAGCGTGTGCTTCCAGGCACTATTATCGTTGCGGATTGCACCAATCAGGTTGAGCAGCTATGCAGATGACGTTTAGCGTTATCCCGTCGCCTGCCGGTGTGCTTACGGAAGTTCCCGAAAGCAAGACCATACGTGTCATTCTCGTAGGAGTGAAGGGTGCCTCTTCATTCATGAATGCCGTGGCTCGTGCAATGCAACAGATCGATCTTGACGACCGGGTCGGTGCTCTGTGGACATTGCATGACGATTCCAGGCCGGCCGATGAGTCATGCCTTGAGGTGTTGCTCGATGCTTGGAAAAACACGCCGACTGCGTCTTTGCTTGGCGCGAAACAGTTGGATTGGCAGGCGGAAAGCCTGCATAACGTCGGTTTGTATGCGGGGCATCACAATGTCACGTCTCTGGTGGTGGACGGTGAGCCGGATCAGGAACAGTATGATGGCCGGCAGGATGTGTTGGCTGTGTCGCTTTCCGGCGCGCTGGTTCCATTGGCCACCTTGCGTACTTGGAAGGGTGCCGATCCATGGTTCGGCACGTTCGCCGAATCCACGGACCTGTGCAGGCGCATCTGCCTGGGCGGTGGCCGTGTGGTGGTGGTCCCGCAGGCGCGAATCGCCCATAGGAGGGCAAGATTTGAAGGCGTGCGTTCCAAAAACGGCCAACCTGTTGAAGATGAGGAAGGCCGCGTCGATCCGTATCTTGCGGTACGCGAGGCGAATACGAAATACGCGTATACGGACGTGCATCGTTCTTGGTGGCCGCTGCTGTGGATCTGGTCGATACTGAAGGCGTTGGGACTGGCCGTGCTGTGCCTGACGCGCAAACAGCCATACCATGCCTGTTGCGAATTGGCCCTGCCTTGGCGTTCGTTGCTCCACTTGCCGGGCGCATGGAGGCCCGTGCCCGATTGCGTGAGCAGAGTAGGGTCTCCTTGAAGGCATTGGCCGCGTTGCAGACGACTCGTCAGCAGATCGGCCAATGGAACGATCGCAAGCGTGCGTTTCTTGACCAGCGTGGCACTGTGATCCTCAGCCTCTTGCCAAGGCGCATCTGCGTAAAAGGCTCATGCGCAGGTGGGGGCTTGCCATCGCATCGGCGGTGATCGCGTTCGCATGGATCGTCTTCCTATATTGGAATGTGCTTCGGAGCGTGTTCTCCGGCGCGTCGATATATTCTCAAACGTTGCTGCCGACCGATGCCAGTTTCAGCCAGTTGGTGCATGCCGCCACCACGTCGTGGGCGTATACCGCGGGAACGGGAATCAGCGCCCCGAGCGCGCCTTGGCTGCTGGTGCTCATGGTGGTTTCCGTATTCACGGCTGGCCATGTTGCGACCGCAGTCGCCGTGGTGTTCTTCTTGTCCGCTCCTTTGATGGTGCTGTCGTTCTGGGCTTTGGCTGGAATCTTTACTCGGTCCGACACGGTGCGTTGCGTGATCGCGTTGGCATGGTTCGCCATCGCATTGTCGATGAACGTGTACAGCGATGCCGACGTGACGATGATGACGGTCATGGTGTTTCTTCCTGCGGCCTTCGCGTTTTCTTTCCGAGCCGTAGGCATGTACGTACGGAAGATCTGGTCAATCCGCAGGCTTCCGTGCAGGCCGCGGCGCTTGCGGCATTGTGCTTTATTCCCGTCGTCGCGGCCGAACCGCAATTGCTGCTGCCGCTGATGTTGTCGTTCCTTGTGTTCCTGATGCTTGTACGCTCCCATAGAACGACGCTGCTGCTGATTCCGCTGCCGGCCGCTTCCGTATGCGCGCCCACATTGGTCAACACGGTACGTTTCGCAGGAGCAGGTACGTGGCGTCAGATTTTTGGCAGTGTGATATTGCCGTCGTCTGCGCATGATGGGCATCCGATGATCGCAAATCTTTCGGATATTGTTTCCCGTGCGTTCGGCGTTGCCGTATCCGGCGAGATTTGGCAGTATGTGGCTGCTGCAATGTTGGCATTGATTGTGCTTCTTGCCGCGGTATCGCTGTTCCTGCCATTCGTGCTTCGCGTGTCGCGTATGATGTGGGTCGTGGCGATCGCGGGTCTTGCCACGTCGCTGCTTTCCGCCGCGGTTGTGGTTGCGGTCGATGCGGATGGCGCCGTGGCCGGTTCCGTGCTTCCCGGCGTTTCATTCACGATGATGGGACTGCTGTCTTGCGTGTGCATGGTCGCAGGCGGTGCGGTGCAACGTTTCGTTATGCTGTGGCAGAGGCCCACCGGCGATGTCGAAGTTGAGAGGAATGGCGCTTCTACTGGCATTATTGCCGGGCGTGCGGCACGAATCGTGCTGGTCATGCTGATTGCGGCGTCGGTTGTGGCGAGTGCCGGTTTTGATTATGTCGCCAGAGACCATAACACGGTTTCGACCAGTGATTCCGGTTTGCCGATTGTTGCTTCCGACTATCTTGCGCAGGATGAGGCGAGGCGTGTGCTCGCAGTACGCGCGGATAGTGCCGGTTCCATCAGCTACAATGTGATGCGCACCCGCCGAGGTGATTTGATCGACAGCTCTCCGGCACAGCGTGTCGAAGTGGCGTTCGGACGTTCCGATGGTGCGAACAAGGCCATCGCCAAGGATTGCGCGCAGCTGTTGTCGAATGCTGATTCCGACGCCGTCGCCGATTTGAGCGAGTTGGGATTCGGAGGCATCTATGTGGTGCGCTCCGGCGAAGACAAGGCGCAAAAGGAGATAACCGATCAGTTGAGTTCCAATATCAGCGCTTCCGATGGCACGCAGAATGTCGTAAGCACTGATGCGGGAACATACTATCGTCTCACCATCCAAGATACGGCCAAGCAGCATATCGACCGCAAGGGATATCGACAGGCTGAATCGAGTGTGTGGCGTCAGGCATGGCTGTGGTGCATGGGTATTGTTCTCGCAGCGTATTGCTTGGTTGCGCTTCCGCGCATGAGGCGTCACGGTCAGGAGGAAGCATGAGCAAACATTCCCGTTCCAAAACGGTTTGGCGTGTAATTCTGGCCATAGTGTCGGTGTTGGTCATTGTCGCACTGGCGACCGTGGCCGTAATCTACCGCCCGACTTGGATTCATGCGGATTCGCCGGTAACGCAGCGTTCATCCGTATCCCGTACCGTCAGTCCGCGTCAGCTGGAAACATATTGTCCAGCACGAATGACGATAGCTGATACTGATGCGTATGGAGACAGCGAATATCAAGCGTCCAACGGCAATATCATGTCGTCGGCGCGTTATGCGTCCTTCGGTTCGGTGTTCCGCTCTTCCGTAGGGCTTCTCGGAGCTGATGAAGCCACTTCGTCATTGGTGTTGAACAAGGATGATGCCGGATCGGATGATGATATTTTCATGGCGTCCGGCACGGTCGATGACGGAGCCCAATTGCAGAATACCCGATTGCTGTCGGCTTCCGATGGAACGGGAGCGGCCTCTTCGGTGATGTCTTGGGCTACTGAGGGAGATTTGAAAGGCGTTTCCGCTGCTTCCTGCGTCGTTCCGGCTTTGAAGCAGTCGCTGATGGTGTCGGGCACCAAAACAGGCATGACCCAGCAGCTGGTCGTGGCCAATCCGTCGCTAAGGCCACGTCGGTGAACATCAAGGTTTGGGGATCGACAAGTCGGGTGCTTTGGCATTGTCTACCGGTTCGACGTTGACGGTTGGCGCGGGTAAGGAATCTGTGCTGAACCTTGCCGCAGCAGCTTCCGGGCAGGATGCTTTGTACGTTACCGTGTCCAGCGTGGACACGCCCGTTGCGGCCGTGGTGCGCACCATAGCCATGGATGGTCTGGTTGCAAAAGGATCGGATTATGCGGTTCCCAATACTGTTGCCGCAAAAACATTGGCGATTGACGGACTCACGGAAGGCGATGCCGTCAACCTGTATGTGTATCCGTCTCGGCAGGTCGACGTCACCGTATCTTGGACGGATGACCAAGGTCTGAAGAAAACCAATCAGCAGACGCTCGAATCGAATCGCGTTTCGGTCATCGACCTGGGTTCGGTTCCCAAGTCGCGACCGGACTTACCATCAGCGCCAGCGAGCCGGTATCCGTCGCCGCGAAGATCACCAATGATGGCGATGATGACCAGGCTGATTTCGCCTTGGTCAACGCTTCAGTGCCGATGAGCGTCTCCGCCATGGCCGTGCCCGACCATGCCACGGCTCAAGTGGGCATCACCAACATATCGGGCGATGAGCGCACGGCAACATTGACGTCCTATAACAGTGTCGGAGATACTGTTGACCAGCGCGAGATTGCTCTCCAATCCGGCGCTTCGACAACGGTTGATCTGGCGGATATCAACGATGGAGACGTTGCCGCCGTAAGCTTTGCCGATCCGGACCAATCAATGGTGTGGAACATCCGTATCAGCCAAAAAGACGTATCGGATGCGAAACTGGCCGGAGTGTCGATTATCGGCGCAACGGATCTGAAGGAAGCCCGCGAGCAGGTGCTGGCCAACCAGAACATGACCGTCGTGCGTTGATCACATACCCCAATCGGGTCGATCTCTTCGGGACGGCGTCCATACAGTTCCGCCAAGCGCAACACCACTTCGTCGCGGATGGCGAATTGCAGGTCCATACGGCTTCGCGCATGCGATTGCAAAGGCATACGGTACAGCACGACGCGCGGCGGAATGCCATGTTCCGCGGGGAAAGACTGCGAGCCCAAGTGCGCAGTGGCCTCCCAAGTGCCGGGTCGGATGGCGGAACGTCCTCGACCGCAAACTGTACCGGTGCCACCAGTTCGGGCCATGCATCGTTGAGCCTACGGATCTGAGCCACCAGCATGTCGTCGAACATACCGCTTCTTGTACGATAACGTGGAAGTCTGGTACCGAACATGGGAGTGCGGGTCCCACGACCATGACGGTTTCTATACACTGTTGATTCCCAAGGCAATTGATACATGGCTTCTACCATATCAGGGCCTTGCGCGAATCATGCGATAGCATATTGTTCATTGCATCGACACAGGAGGAAACGATCATGACGGATATTTCCGTGCCCTGTTGGAACGACGTGGATATCGAGGAATTGTGCAATGGAGTACGCCTTATCGCCTTCGATCTCGACAACACGTTGGCAAGGTCGAAAAAGCCAATGAAGGACGACATGGCCGAATGCTTCTCCGCATTGACATCGTTGATTGATGTCGCGGTGATCACCGGTGGCAAGTATGCATTGCTGAAAAGTCAGGTGGTGGAACGGTTGACAGGTCAAGCCAATCGGTCGCATCTGCATCTTATGCCGACCAGCGGCACCCGATATTACCGTTGGGGCGGATCGGATTGGGCGCCGGTCTTCGCCCATGACCTCAGCGCGGATGATCGTGCGAAAGCTTACGAATCGTTGGAACGCAATGCGCGCGAACAGGGTATCTGGCTCACGCACGTTTGGGTGAACGTATCGAGGATCGTGGCAGCCAGATCACATTCTCCGCATTAGGGCAGCTTGCGCCCATCGAAGCCAAGGAGGCGTGGGATCCAACCAACGAGAAGAAGAATCGTCTGGCACGAGCGGTTGCCGCCGATCTACCGCATTTGGAGGTACGGCCGGGCGGCGCCAGCAGCGTCGATATCTCCGAAAAAACGTCGACAAGTCGTTCGCTGTTCGAGAATTGGCCGATATTCTCGGCATTACGGTGGCGCAGATTGTTTTTGTGGGAGACCGTATGGATCCGGACGGTAACGATTATCCCGCGGCAAAGGCAGGCACCAGGGCGGTGAAGGTTACCTGTCCGAACGATACCGTGAAATTGTGCGGTGGAATCATCGCCAGTCTATCGCGATAGAACCTGTTGGGAGGTTTCGCATGAACTCAATGGCGAGGGCATGCTCGATGGTGGTTAATCTGCTGTTTCCCCGGGCTGCGCCGGGTGCGACAAACCGGATGAAGTGCTATGCGAAGCTTGCAGGGCATTGTTTTCCCAGCCGACCGCACAGTCGTTTGACGGTGTGGCGATGCAACGCTGGTTCGCATGCGGATGGTACCGTGGCACGGTCAGAAAGGCGGTTCTCGCGTGGAAGGATCACGGCGACGAGGAATGTGACCGTGCGTTCGCCGATGCGATATGCGCCCTTGCAAAAGCGTCTGGCGTTATTGACTTCGTTCGTGATAGGCATGGTTCATGCATGATGTTGTTGTGGTTCCCGCGCCTTCGTCTCCCGCTTCAATACGTCGTCGCGGACGTAAACATATGATGCCGATCGCCAAACATCTGGCAGGTTTTCTACGGGAGGAAACAGGCTGCGAGGTGACGGTGCGTGACGCGTTGGAGAACAGGGGGGTCAAAGGGAAATCAGTGCAGACCAGCGGTGCGGCGCAACGGTCGCAACGTTTGAAGGGGCATGTTTCAGTGCGTCCTTCGGTTTCCTTGCGCAATACGATGGTGATTCTGGTGGATGATATTGTCACGACCGGTGCGACCATGCGCAGTTGCGTCGAAACGATGCGGAAGGAGGGTGCCACGGTCGTGACCGTGCTTGCTTTGGCTCACACTCCGGCGGGAACGCAGAAGGTTGGCCCAACGCAAGCATGGTCACGCACGCAAGTGCAGTGACGTGAGAAATCCTCTATTCGTCATCCGTAACATGGTATTTCGGCAGAATGATTTCAAAATCGGCTCCACGCGGGTCATCGACGACCCTCACCGAACCACCGTGCAACTGGGCGGCCCAACGTGCGATGGACAATCCCAAGCCGGTTCCGCCCGATTCGGTGCCCGGACCTGTTTTTCCTTTGACGAAACGGCGGAAAATGTCGGAACGCGCCTCTTGTGGAATCTGCGATCCGAAATTGACGACATTGGTGACGATGGTGCCGAAATCCTTGTTTTCGTGTGCTTCGATAAGCACCGTGGTATTGTCCGCGGAATGCTTGAGCGCGTTCGCGATGATATTGGTGAACAGTTGGCGCAGGCGGTCCTGATCGCCTGCCATCTCGATATCGTCGGGCACATGCATTTCGATGTCATGCGCATGCCCGGCATCGGCGATTTCCAAAGGTTCCACGGTTTCGTCAAGAAAATCGGCGAAATTGAACATTTCGATTTGCAGGCTTGCCGCGCCGGCTTCCATGCGGGAAAGATCAAGAAGGAACGCGATCAGATCGGACAGGCGGTGCGTCTGATTGAGGATGCTTTCCAGATTTGATGGCGTAGGGTCGATCACGCCATCCGCCATGTTTTCGACCATGGCTTGAAGCGCTGATACGGGCGTGCGTAATTCGTGGCTTACGTTGGCTACCATGTCCCGGCGCATCTGGTCGGCATGCTGAAGCTCTTCCGCCATTTCGTTGAAGGTGAGGGCGAGCTGGCCGACTTCATCGCGACTATTGGAGTCGACATGGACGCGCACGGTGTAATCGCCTTCCGCCATCGCTTCGGCGGCGTCGCGCATTTGGCGCAGGGGAGAGGTGAGTCCTCTGGAGAAGAAATATGTGATTCCTAAAGCCACGGCGAGGGTAATGGGCATGGCGATCCATACGCTGAGCCCTACTTTGAGCAGGAACCACGCCATGATGAACGCAATGGCGGTGGAGATGGTGATCAGAACGCTCAATTCAATTTTGAGCGATGAGAACAAACCAATAGGACGTTCGGTTTCCAATGGATTCACCGAACGCCCTGGTTTTGTATCGGTAGTACGCATACCACCGAATTTTAGCGCATTAGTCTTGGACTTCTGGCGGTTCGAACGCGTAACCGACGCCATGCACGGTACGAATGGTCTTCGAACCGAGCTTATGGCGCAATGCCTTGACGTGCGAATCGACGGTGCGAGTGCCGGAAGCATCCACCCAATCCCACACTTCCTCGAGCAGTTTCTCGCGAGTGAGCACGGACTTCGGCTTGCGGGCCAGCGTGGCCAGCAAATCGAATTCCGTAGGGGTCAGGTGCACCTGCTTGCCATTGACGGTGACGATACGTTGCGCGGGATCGATGACCAAGGAGCCGAAATCGAGAAGCTTCTCGTTTTCGGAGTTTTTGGCGATGACCTTGGCACGATCTACACGGCGCAGCAACGCCTTGCAACGGGCGATGAGTTCGCGCATGGAGAACGGCTTGGTCATGTAGTCATCGGCTCCGGCACCGAGGCCGATGACCTTATCGGCCTCGTCGTCTCGTGCCGTCAGGATCAGCACTGGCACAGGGCGCTCCGCCACGATGCGTTTCGTGGCCTCAAGACCATCCATCACGGGCAACATGATGTCCATGATGACCAGATCCGGACGCAACGTAGTCGCGGCCTGAACCGCACTGGCGCCGTCGGATGCCACGCGCGCCGTCCAGCTTCCGCTGTGATGCGCTGCGCGATGGCAGTGGCCAGTGTCGGCTCGTCTTCGACCACCAGAACGGTGCGTGGAGCCGTTGTGGGTTGTGCTGATGAGTTGAGCATAGCTTTCCGCCTTTCTCAGAGTTCCGGCTTCAAGAATACTGCGCCCAGTGCCGGAACGGTGATTTTCGCGGACCAATCACGTGAATGGTATTCGCCTTCGATCGCTTCGACCGTGCCATTGTGAATGCCGGAACCGCCGTAGATCTCATCATCCGTGGTCAGCACTTCGGTCCATTTGCCGCCCTTGGTGAGCGGTACCTGATAGTCGGTCCATGCCTCGCCGGAGAAGTTCACCACAACCACCATTTGCTCTCCGTCCTTGCCGATACGCACGAAGCTGAGCGTGTTGTGATCGGCGTCATCGCTGGTGAGCCACTGGAAGCCGGCCGGGTCGAAGTCTTGGCTCCAAAGTGCAGGGGAAGCCTTGTACAGCGTGTTCAAATCCGCGACAAGCTTTTGCACACCCTGGTGGTCCGGCCATTCAAGCGCGGCCCAATCCACGGAACCATCATGATCCCACTCGCCGTACTGGGCGATCTCATTGCCCATGAAGGTGAGGTTCTTGCCCGGGTGGGCCCACTGGTAGCGAACAGCGCGCGGACACCGGCATACTTCTGCCAATCGTTGCCCGGCATCTTGCCGAACATGGATCCCTTGCCGTACACAACCTCATCGTGGCTGATCGGCAGCACATAATGCTCCGAATAGGCGTACACCATGGAGAACGTGATCTCGTTGTGGTGCCACTTGCGGTTAATCGGTCCTCATGCAGATACTGCAGGGTGTCGTGCATCCAACCCATGTTCCACTTGAGGCCGAATCCCAAACCACCGGCGTCGGTCGGCGCGGTGATGCCTGGGTAAGCCGTGGATTCCTCGGCGATCATCATGATGCCCGGATTGTTCTTGTATGCCGTGGCGTTGGCTTCCTTGAGGAAGTCGATGGCTTCGAGATTCTCGCGGCCGCCGTAGATGTTCGGATGCCACTGGCCGGCCTCACGGCTGTAGTCCAGGTACAGCATCGAGGAGACCGCGTCCACACGAAGCGCGTCGATATGGAACTCATCCAGCCAGAAGCAGGCGTTGGCCACCAGGAAGTACGGACCTCGCGACGTCCGAAATTGAACACGTACGTGCCCCAATCCGGGTGCTCGCCACGAGTCGATCCGGATCCTCATACAACGGCGTGCCGTCGAAGCGGCCCAGTGCGAACGCATCCTTCGGGAAGTGGGCCGGAACCCAATCCATGATCACACCGATGCCGGCCTCGTGCAATTTCTCAACAAGATACTTGAAATCGTCGGGGCCACCCAAACGCGAATCGATCGCGTAGTAGCCGGTCACCTGATAACCCCAAGATCCTGCGAACGGATGTTCCGCCAACGGCATGAACTCCACGTGCGTGAAGCCTTCCTTCTGCACGTAGGGAACCAGCTTGTCGGCAAGCTCACGGTAGTCGTTCACGTCCTTGCGCCAGCTGGAGGCGTTCACCTCATAGATGCTGACCGGTCCGTTATGCGGGTCGCTGGCCGCGCGTTCGGCCATCCAATCGGCATCATCATTCATGGGTGGATTCGACCACGATGGATCCGGTGCGCGGCGGAATCTCGTGGGAGCGCTCCATCGGATCGGCCTTCATGGTCCATTCGTTATTGGCGTTGAGGATTTCATACTTGTAGATTTCGCCGGCCTCAATGCCTGGGATGAACAGTTCCCAAATGCCGGAAGAACCAAGTTCGCGCATGGCGTGGGTACGTCCGTTCCAGCCATTGAAATCGCCGACCACGCGCACGGCATGCGCGTTTGGCGCCCATACGGTGAACGCGGTGCCAACCACCTGCTCGCCATCTACGCCTTCAGAAGAACCCATCGGATCGTCATAGCGGAGCACATGTGCGCCAAGTGCCTCCCACAGCGCTCGTGACGGCCTTCGCCGAATAGATACATGTCCATCTCGCCGATGGTCGGCAGATAACGATAGGGATCGTCAGACACCACAACGGAACCGTCTTCATACTCCGTGCGAATACGGTAATCTGGCACGCCGTACCCCTCTTCTGCTGCGGCGGCGGGAACGAGTGCATGAAGACGCCATTGTATTCATGGATTGCGAGCGTTTGACCTTGTTCAGTGATAATCGTCACGGATTTTGCCAACGGACGCAAGACTCGGATCGTGACGACATCCGCATGCTTGCCGGAACCGAGGTGCCCGCCGAGCACCTCGTGTGGATTGTAGAACGTACCGTTGCTTACTGCATCCAGTGTGCCCTGGGGAACAGGAACAGCAACGACATCTTCATTGATCTTGGATTCTGTAGCCATGGCAAAAGTGTAAGCATGAAACGGAAGAAAAGTGGCCCGTGTCGCGCCTTATTTTTTCCGTTTTCAAGTGTTTTTTGGCCAGTCCACCCCTGATGGCACAATAATTCGGGTTTTGTGTAAGCTTTTCACGGAGGATTCATGGGTTACAAGG
>ENA-OQAS01000284-OQAS01000284.1-human-gut-metagenome-genome-assembly--contig:-NODE-284-length-27119-cov-6.294717_pt1 | contig 27119 bp, 24 predicted proteins | sample MGYA00242733_ERZ504523 | MGnify/ENA primary metagenome ERZ504523 (study PRJEB26092, sample SAMD00036239) | human gut metagenome | host: Homo sapiens | study: EMG produced TPA metagenomics assembly of...
CAATGCCGAATCAGGAAGGCGGATTCACTGCAAATGTTACACTTTATGCAGGAATTAATAAGAACACAAAGCAACCTTTAAAAGCAGTCTCCTTTTTACAAATGCTATACAGTGAAGAAGTTTTATCAGGAAAAGGAATAGAGTTAGAAGATAGAAGAGAGGCAAGCAATATAAGATTTCCGCAAGGGGTTTCTATTTACAAAAAGGAACTGGAAAAACGAATGCGGAGTCTTTCGAGACAAGATCAAAAACAAATCAAAACGATACAGGAAGAAGTAAAAACCGTTCGATTTTATTCGATATGGGACAGGGAACTTAATTCCTTACTATCTAAGTATGAGGCGCAGGAAGATGAAAAGCAAAAAGAGCATGTCTTTACAGAAACAATACAGAAATGGAAGGAAAAGATACAAAAATGACATAAAAAATCAGTTCTGTGGAGTGAGAGTTGCAAGAAACAGATTTTCCGGAATACTGTGGAACAGTCTGTAAATGAAATCGTTGTTCTATGATATTCAAGGGTGAGAGCTCAAAAAATAGGCTTTTCACCCTTGCTTTAGAGATCAGTTAATGATCTGCGCTGTTTAAATGCTAAGCAACATATATAAAGATGCATATCAAAGAGTATTATTTTTGACAGGAATTTGTCCAATACATGAGACAAAAAACAGTCCAAAAAGTGCAACAAAAAAGTCAAATCAGAACATTTCCTTTCTTTGCGGGATATGCTAAACTTTTTCTATCATAAGAAAAAGGATGTACGAACAGGGGTTTTTACGTACGGTCCGGAAAGAGGAATTTTGATGAAAAAACAGTATTTCTGCAATCCGTTAAATATGGATTACCGTTACCAGTTCATTCAGGATATGAGAAGCGGCGAGGACAAGATTTCCCGCGAGGCCGCCGATCCGTCGATGATTTTATTTCAGGGAAAGTATTATATTTTTGCGTCCATGACGTTGAGCGTCTGGGTTTCGGAGGATATGGTGCACTGGGAGAGCCACCGGCTGCCGGAGAGCCTGCCGCTGTATGACTATGCGCCGGATGTGCGTGTGATCGGCGATTACGTGTACTTCAGCGCATCCCGTCGTGGCACGATCTGCGATTTTTACCGTACGAAAGATATCTTAAACGGTCCGTTTGAGCGTATTCCGGGAACCTTCGATTTCTGGGATCCGAACCTGTTTCTTGATGATGACGGAAAGCTCTATTTTTACTGGGGATGCAATAACGTGACTCCGATCTGGGGTGTGGAGCTTGACCCGGAGACGATGGTTCCAAAGACAGAGAGAAAAGAACTGATCTACGGTCAGCCGGAAAAAATCGGATACGAGCGCGTCGGAGAAAATCATTCCAAAATGCCACTGAGTGAAGAAGAAGCTGTTGAAAAATTCAAAGAATTTCTGAAAGCACAGGGAAAAGATGCGGATCATCTGACGGAGGAGCAGATCGGGTTTGCCAAAATTATGTTCAGTCAGAGACCGTTCATCGAGGGCGCATGGATGACGAAGCATGATGGAACCTATTACCTCCAGTATGCCGGCCCGGGAACGGAATACAACGTTTACGGTGACGGTGTTTACGAGAGTGATTCCCCGCTTGGCCCGTTCCGTCTGGCAAAGAACAATCCATATTCCTATAAACCGGGCGGATTCCTGCGCGGTGCAGGCCACGGTTCGACGATGGAAGACCGCTATGGAAACTGGTGGCATACCGCGACAATGCAGATTAGCAAAAACCACGATATGGAGCGTCGCGTCGGCATCTGGCGGGCAGGCTTCGACAAAGATGGTGTTCTGTTCTGCAATCAGCAGTTCGGCGACTGGCCGATGGCAGTGGAGCAGGCAAAAGAAGATCCATGGGCAAAACCGGAGTGGTATCTCTTAAGCTATCAGAAAGCAATGAGTGCATCGTCCTCTGAAGAAGGCAGAGAACCGTCGTTTGCGGCAGATGAAAATATCCAGACCTGGTGGCGCGCGCCGGAAATCAGCCGGGCGAGTGGATTTCGATGGATCTTGGTGAGGTAAAAGATGTCCGCGCCGTACAGATCAATTTTGCGGATGATAAAATCGATGTACCCCTGCCGGGCGAGCGTCAGGGAGAACGATATATCGACCCGAGCCAGCATAAAACAAGATGGCTGCTTGAGGCATCCGCCGATGGAACAAACTATTTTGTCCTGGCAGACAAATCAGATGCAGAAGCTAATCTGCCACACGATTTCGTTGTAAAAGAAGAGGGTGTACAGATCCGCTATCTGAAACTTACTGTTTTTGAAGTACCGTATAATCAGAATCCATGCATCTCCGGCTTTCGTGTCTTCGGACTCGGCAACGGCGAAAAACCATTCGCACCGCAGTATCAGGCAGAACGAACCGGAACCATGGATATGCGCATCACCATTGAGCCGCAGACAGACGCCGTCGGATACAACGTCCTCTGGGGTTTTGCTCCGGACAAGCTGTATCACAGCTGCATGACCTTTATGCCGGAGCAGAATATTGGCGCGCTGGTCGAAGGCGAAACGGTATATGTGAGAGTCGATGCGTTTAATGAAAATGGAATTACGGAAGGAACCGTAAGGCCGCTTGCATGATACAATTATATTGAAAAAGCAGAAAAACAGCTCAGGTGCTCTTTGGAGAAATGAACATTAGAAATAAACGGATTGAACATAAGGAGTATTTATGGAAATACATGAATTACAGCAATTGCTGTCAGAAATGTCATTACAGGAAAAAATAGGACAGATGGTGCAGCTCACCGGTGTATACTTCGATAAAGAGGCAGTACTCACCGGTGTTGTTGGCGAACAGTTACCACCGGAATGGATCATTCAATATGCCGGTTCAGTGCTTGGAGTGATCGGTAAAGATAAAATTTATGATATTCAGAGCAGATATATGGAACAGCATCCCCATCATATTCCGCTTCTTTTTATGGCAGATGTTATCCATGGATGTCGGACGATTTTTCCGATTCCGTTGGGGCAGGCGTGTTCATTTCATCCGGAACTGGTGTCTGAGGCGGCTTCTATAGCTGCCTCGGAGGCATCTTCAGAAGGGCTCAGAGCAACATTTTCTCCTATGATTGATGTTTCAAGAGATCCCAGATGGGGAAGGATGATGGAATCCTTTGGAGAAGATCCATATGTAAATGGGATCATGGGAAAAGCAATGGTAGATGGCTATCAGCAGAAAGATGATACTGGAATAGCGGCATGCCTGAAGCATTTTGCGGGTTATGGAGCAGTGAATGCAGGCCGGGAATATAATGATGTTGAAATATCCCAGCGAACATTTCTGGAACAGTATGTAAAACCTTTCCGCATGGCGTTGAAGGCAAAACCTGCTATGGTTATGACCGCTTTTAATGCCATAGACCGAAAACCGATCAGTGGGAATAAGGAACTTCTCAGAGACCTTCTGCGGGATAAAGAAGGATTTGATGGTACAGTGATCTCAGACTGGGGTTCCATCGGACAGCTGGAAGAACAGGGTGTGGCAGCCGATATGGATGAAGCGGCGGTTCAGGCCATAGAAGCCGGAGTGGATATAGATATGATGAGTCCTGCTTATATGTTCCGACTGGAGGAACTGGTGAAGAACGGACAGATTCCGGAATCATTTATCGACGAAAGTGCATTCCGGGTCCTGATGATGAAAAATCAGCTTGGGCTTTTTGAAAATCCGTTTGCCGGTCTTGGCAAGAGTGGAAAACTTACTCTGCATAACCGGGAAAAAGCATATCAGCTGGCTGGCGAAAGCTGTGTCCTTTTGAAAAATGAAAAGCTGTTGCCATTAAGCAGGAAGAAGAAGTTATCTGGGCAGGTCCTTATACAGCGTCAAGAGAATTCTTAAGCCGCTGGTCAATTTTTGGAGAACATGAGGCAGTTGAAACAATAGAAGATATTTTGCAAAAAAGCAGATAGAAGCAGAATGTATTACAGGATGCAATATTCTTTCGGATGAAGAGTGTAAGGTATGGCAGGTGGAACAGGAATTGTCTGACAAGCCAAGGGATGAGCAGTGGCTGGAAACGATAACCCATGAAGATACGGTTGTATGTGTACTTGGGGAACATGAGTCCCAGTCAGGAGAGGCTGCCAGCAGGGCATTCCTGACTTTGCCGGAAGAACAGCAGGTGTTATTTGAAAAAATAGCAGAACGTACAAGTAATATTGTGACTGTGGTAATTACAGGAAGACCATTGGACCTGCGGAGGATATCAGAAAAATCCAAGGCTGTCATTATGGCATGGAGACCCGGCACTATGGGAGCTGAAGCAATCATAGATCTTGTGTATGGCAGAATAAACCCTTCCGGCAAATTATCTGTGAGTATCCCATGGTGTGTGGGACAGGTGCCCATAAGCTACTGGGATGTAAAAACCGGGCATGTGCTTACTGCAGATAACCTGGAGAACCGTTTCACCAGCAGATATATGGATATTCCCAATACACCATTATATCCATTTGGTTTTGGATTATCCTATACAGAGTTTGATGTTTCGGATGTTGAAGTTCGGATGGAACAGGACAAAAGAGTGCATGTACATTGTAAGGTAAGTAATACAGGCAATATTGCGGGGGCAGAGGTCGTTCAGTGTTATTACGAAACATTACATGCATCTGTGGTGCGTCCGATGAAAGAGCTTGTCCGTTTTCAGAAAGTCTTTCTGGATCCGGGAGAAAAGAAGGATGTAGATTTCTTTATTGACCAGGAAGAATTCTCATATTATGGCAAAAACATGGAAATCGTCAGCAGCGGAATGAAACTGCGTATCAGTATTGGAAACAGTAGTGACCACCTTGTTTCTGAGAACATTATACAAGCATAGGAGAAAAAAGACATGAAAGATTTTGAAAAGGATTTGATTTATGGCGAAACGGTATATGTGAGAGTCGATGCGTTTAATGAAAATGGAATTACAGAAGGAACCGTAAGGCCGCTTGCATGATACAATTATATTAAAAAAGCAGAAAAACAGCTCAGGTGCAGAAATGCACTTGAGCTGTTTTGACGTTAGGCATATCAATGATTAACATAAAAGCCACTAGGATACAGATAAACGTCTGTACAGTATTGGAAGAACTGCATGCCTGTATGTCAAAAGAAGGAAAAAATTAGTTATTAAAGGGATGAACCTTTTTGGTGCTCGCTGCATTGATCCCTATATTGTTTTGGCGTGAGTTTGTTCACTTTTTTAAACATCTCGATAAAAGCGCGAGAACTGGAAAAACCACTTTCTTCTGAAATATCAGGAATAGAAGAAGTCGTAGTTTCAAGGAGGTGGGTCGCATGGTCTAATCGGAGCGAAGAAAGATAGACATTAAAATTGCGACCTGTTTTTTTGGCAAATATTCTGGAAAAATAGGTCGGATTGAAGCCAAAATGTTCGGAAACACTTTCTAGAGTGATATGTTCTCTATAATGTGCTGCCAGATATTCGGTAAAAGAAATCGAATCCTCTAATTTGGATCGGGGGGGGTAGTACAAGTCGGAGCAGCCATGCTTTCAGAGAGAAGGATATGAAAAATTTGGAGAACACAGGCATTCATCCCAAGGAGATCAACCGGTTTTTCGGATCGTGAATATCGGTAGATATCCATAAGAAGTTCTATGATTTCTTTCCGATGTCTGTTCACAACATCCTGTTCTATAATAGGGTAGTTTTTACTATCTGGGTTAAAAAAAAGCTGTATGATAGAGACAGGAACAAGCACTGCAAATCCTAGAAAGGAGGCAGAAACTTCAAGTGACTTATGAATAACATTTGGGTTCACAAAAAGAAAATCATTATCTTTTGCATATGTCATAGTAGAGCCGATTTCACAGCGCAGTGTTCCCGAAATAGAACAGTTAAATTCAAAACTGTTATGCCAGTGAAAATGCGGTGCTGAATTTACATCTTTAGGTTTTTCTAACTGAATCCAGTCAGAATGAAATACCTTGCAAAAGCGTCCGTCATACAAATTGATTGGTTCATATTCGATAATTTCCATATGCTTTGCCCTCTTTTGAATTGTAGATTAACCATGAATAAAAAAGGAAAAATGATCACATACCATAAAGATTGCACAATAACATATTAATCGAAATTCGTTAAAAAGTCTATAAAAAAGTGATATAAAGTAAAAATACTGTATAGATTAGATAAGAAAGCGTCTTGAGAAAAGATAAGAAAAAGTATAAAAATAGATTATAACAAAAACGAACTTTTCTAAAGGAGGAAAAGAGATGAAAAGAAAAACATTAGCAGTTTCACTATCAGCAATCCTTGCAGCATCCGTGCTTTTTGGATGTGGAAGCAATTCCAAAAGTGGGGATACGAAGAGTTCTTCTAACAATGGTAGTGCCAGTGCCAGCGCATCTGATACATCCAACACGGGCTCAGATACTTCTGGTTCAGGTATCCAGTACGATGGAGACGATGTAACGATTACCTATTGGCATACACATGGTGATTCAGAGGAAGAGGTTCTTGTAGATACCATTATTCCTGAGTTTGAAAAACAGTATCCAAATATTCATGTTGATGCTGTAAGAATGCCATACGATGGATTGATGCAACAGATTATTACCAGCCTTTCCAGTGGAACAGGCCCGGATCTGATGCGAATGGATATTATCTGGGTTCCAGAACTTGCTGAGATGGGAGCACTTGCAGCAGTTGATGATCTGGAAGGATTTGCAGATCTGAAAGATAATCTGTACGAAGGACCGCTGAGTACTAATTATTACAATGGAAAATATTATGGATTGCCATTGAACACAAACTGTCTGTCAGGCGTTTACAGTAAGACCATGATGGAGGAACTGAATATTGACAGTATTCCGACAACTTACGATGAAGTTGTTGCATTGAAGGACAAGCTTGGCTCAGATCAGTATCTGATCGCATGCGAGGGGGCAAACTCTTGGGCTATGGCTCCATTGTTTCATTCTCTGGGCGGCGTTTATACCAATGAGGACTATACGAAAGCATCTGGTTATGTCAACAGTGAAGATAGTGTAAAGGCACTGGAGACTATCGTTGAGTGGTATGATGAAGGAATTATTGGACCTTGCTTCACAGGTGGAAAGCCGGATGCAGCAAATGGTCTTTACGATGGAAATTATCTGTTTAGTTATCAGGGTCCATGGTTCTTCACAAATGATGATGAAGAAAATCTGGCAAAAGTAGAAGTAGGACTTCTGCCGGCTGGTAAAGCCGGATCTCTTACCGTTAACGGTGGCGAGGATCTGGTTATGTTTGAGAGTAGCGATAAGAAAGAAGCATCCTGGGTATTTGCAATGTTCTTAATGAGTGAATTCTCTCAGACAGCACAGGCTGTAGGCGGTGGACATCTGATCCCGACTGTAAAAACAATTGCCGAATCTGAAGAAGTACAAGCAGTACCGAATATGAGTACGTATATTGAACAGCTTGAGGGAGCTGTATCCCGTACCCCATCTCCGGCATGGGAGAAAATTTCAGATAAACTCTCTGTAGCATTCCAGAGCGCAGTTCTTCATGAGGATACGGCACAGTCCGCACTCGATAAGATTGCTCCGGAACTGGATGCATTGCTTGCAGGTGAGGCATCATAATTCAAGAAAGATGAAACAAATTTCCACAGGCTTTCTTGCCTGTGGAAATTGTTTATAGGGCGATAAAAAGCAGCCCGGAAAGGTATCTGTTATGAAAAAACCTTTATCAGAAAGATTTTCCAAAGGTCTGAAACAATGGTTGGCCGTTTTGCCCTTCCTTGCAGTGGGAATGACCTTATTTATTGTCTTTGTATTATATCCACAAATTAAGAATATTTATATTGCACTAACAAATTATAGCATTATGCCAGGTTCGGAAAATACATTTGTTGGAATAAGTAATTTTGCTAAAATGTTCAAAGATATTTCAACAAAAGGATCTGATGCCTATTTTTTCTGGATTGCATTTCGAAATAATATTTTAGCAGTTCTGGTTACTGTGCCAGGACAGTTGGTTCTTGGCCTGATCGTTGCCGTTTTGATTCATAACCTGAAAACAGGAAAAATGTATATAAAGTACTCTTATATATTGCAGTTATTTGTGACTGGGTTGTTTTCTGTAATATCATTGATTATATTTTCCAACCGGATGAAGGAAGTCTTGTAAACTACTGTCTGACTACCATCGGAATCTTAAAAGAGCCGGTAGCATGGTTGAAGAATACATGGACAGGAACTTTGTTATCTGGATCTGCTCAATCTGGAAGGGCTATGGCTGGGTTATGATCATTTACACCGCCGGTCTTCTTGGAATCCCATCAGATCAGTATGAAGCTGCAACGATGGATGGAGCCAATGCGGTTCAGAAATTCTTCCACGTTACACTTCCTGGATTAAGAGGAACTACGCTTTATCTACTGATTAATCTGATTAACGGTGCAATGAATATCTTTATTCAGGTATTCCTGTTGACAAAAGGAGATCCGCTCGGAACAACAGATGTTGTTATGGATTATATTTACCGGAGGGCGTTCAATTATTTCGATTTTGGGTATGCGGCCGCTTGTGGTATTGTCATGGGTATTGTTGTATTTGTTATTTCCATGGGACTGAAGAAATTCCTTCGCTATGGTGAAAATCTTTAAGGAGGAGAGCAGCAATGAAGAAAAAGAAAATAATTAGTCAGATCTGTATTCATGTGATTTTAGTAGCGTTGACAGCAATATGCCTTCTTCCTTTTTTGTCAATGATTTCGACTTCATTTATGAAGGTAAAAGGTGTTTTGCCGAACGAGCCAATTTTATTTCCGAATTTTCCACTTTATCTGGAAAACTATGTAAAAGCGTGGACTGCAAACCATTTTCAGACGTACTTTTTCAACACACTATACGTGTCTGTAGTGGGCCTTATCGTAAATCTGTTAATTTCGATCACGATGGCATATTCTTTCTCACGATTCCAGTTTCCAGGAAAGGAGCCTATTTTTAACTTGCTGTTGCTCACAATGATGATTCCGGCACAGCTGGCTATGATCTCCCAGTACACTGTTTTAAACGGATTGAAACTGATTGATACCTATAAAGGAATTTGGCTGCTGTGGGGAGGCACTTGTGTGGCAGGAAACACCTTCTTCTATAGAGGTTTTTTTGAAGCAGTGCCGAAAGAGCTGGAAGAGTCCATGTACCTTGATGGTGCAACCAGGTTTCAGACCTTGTTACATTGCATTATTCCGTTAAGTAAACCGGCAATTGCAACACAGGCAGTATTGGCGTTTAATGGATACTGGTCGAACCTATTTGATATTCTTACCTTTACAAAATCGACAAACAAGAGAACACTTTCCGTTGCACTGCAACTGTTCCGTGGACAGTATACGACGAACTATGGCCTGATGTTTGCTGCCAGTGTTATTGTTATTATTCCGATTATTGTATTGTTTGTTATTTTTCAGAAACAGTTTATGCAGCAGGGCATTACGGACGGTTCCATAAAAGGATAATATCGGATTCTCTGCAAAATTTCAGCCGGGAGGTGAAGTATGATTACAACTAGAAAAAACAGTCGTTTGGTATTGCAGCAGTTGAACTTGGTGCACCGGTTTCGGCAGTACCTTCCATTCCTGTGAATTTAAATGAATGGGAACATGCGGTGTTAATGGACACATTTTACAGTGCAGGCGGAAGAGAGACCGTTTCAAGTACAAATCTACGGATGATGTGGGATCAGAAAAATCTGTATCTGTATCTGATTTGCTATGAAAAAGAGGCAAGGGTTTCCCGTCCGTCTGATGAAAATGTGCTGAAAACAGAATGGAGCTTCGCAAAGATAAGATAGAAATTGCATTGAGCAGCGGAAATTTTGGAGAGCGAGACTACGCAGTATTTTGTGCAGACACAGAGAAACAGGCGGGAGCCAGGACGGAAAAGGGAATGACCTATTTCGGTGGCGATAAAGCAATTTTAAATGATTACTTTACCGAAAAAATGATGCGGTAAAAACAGAAATCCCATCATGGAAATATACATGCAAAATCGCTGTAGAAAAAAACTGTTGGCGTGTCATGTTTGGAATCCCATGGGAGCTGTTCGGTGGATTTCCGGAAAAATATTTTAAGTTTCAGGTTTACCGGAAAAAGAATCAGACCAGTGAAGTGTTGGCTTTGAATCCGTTGGATTTAAATGCAAATTACGAGTCCAGATTTGATTTTGATCCGGAAAGCTTTATTGAGTGCACACCTGGAGGAACACCGCAGGTTATCTATTCCAACAGTGCTTGCGTGATCCTACCGGATGGAACGATGCATTGGCAGCGGCCGGCGACACTGGAATGGCCATCTATAAATGAGCGGGCTGAGATTATGCATTTGCAGAAATCGCTGACACCGACAACACCGGATGAATTGCCAGATCGGATTATAACCGTACAAAGATGGCAGGATGTGTTAATGTTGGAAGGAATGGATTTCTTCCCAAATGCAAGATGTGAAAACTCTTTTGATAAAGTGGATCCTTGGGTACAGAGACGTCTCTGCAACGAAGCACTTCGAAAAGGAGATACTGCGACAGCCTGCAGAGAACTGGATGTCTTGATTGGCTATTTCCGAACGCTCACGGCATGGTGGTATGCAGATCACACACTTGGAGATGCAGACGAAGACAACTGGATTGGATTCACACATCTGAAATCTGTTTCAGATCAGGGGAATAAGATCGTATTAAAGTACGAATATGGTTTGAACACCTGCGATGCCGTATTGATTCCACAGAATCGTGGTTTTCGCTTTTATACAAGAGAAAAAGGAGATTTTGACAGCGAAGCAGTTTCGTATACATTTTCAGAAATAGAGGGAGAATATCAGATCAAAACAGCACATTCTGTGATTGTGATTACAGCGGGAGATGATTGGAAAATCTGTGCAGATGAAAAATTTGTATTGGATGCAGATAACTTCAAGCTCTATGATTATGCAGGAAGCAAAGGTTTCGATGTGTGCCAACCACTTCAGGAAAGAGAAATGGTGTATGGATTCGGCGAACGATTTGATGCTGTAAACCAGAGAGGTCGGGTACTTTCTTTGTGGCACAGAGATGCATTTGAAGGTTGTAATTGTTCTATTGGAAATCAGTCCTACAAAAATGTATCATTTTTACACTCTACAAAAGGTTACTCTTTGTTTATTAACAGTTTTTACAGAATTAGAGCAGATATTGGAAGAGTCAGTAAAGGGCTTCGAATCACAACAGCAGGACCCAAAGCAGATATTTATGTTTTTACGGGAAGCGTCTTAGAAAACATGGAGGAATATACAGCCTTAACCGGAAAACCGCTGCTTCCGCCTGCGTGGGTGTTTGAACCGTGGGCCGGCGGTGGGGTAGGCAGATGGATGGACGGACCGACGCACGATGTAATCCAGGAGATGGAAGGTGTTGTACGGAAGTTTAAAAATCTTGATATCCCACATTCTGGCCTGTATGCAGAGGGTGCTGGTTGGAAATGGGAAGACCATTACAACAAAGAAGAAATTTATAAGATTGCTGCGTTTACAAAACAACAGAAGATGCGGGTTTTTTCGTGGCAGTTTTCACATCTGGATATGGAGCAGGCAAAGGAACTTCTGCCGAACTGTGCGGAAGAAGATCTGCCAATTACAAGAACGCCGGGTTATCATGGAGAAAAAGTTCTTCCATGTGCTATTGATTTTTCACATCCAAGAGCAGAGGAACTTCTGGAAAACCAATGGCATGATCGAATGGATGCAGGTTTTGATGGAACTATGGTGGATTTTGGAGAAATCATTCCAGATGAAGCAGTGTTTTACGATGGTCGTACGGGAGATGAAATGCACAACGCTTACGCGCTGGATTATACAAAAGCGTATCGAAAACTCTTTGAAAAATATAAAGGAGAAGATCACGTGCTGTTTTCAAGATCTGCGGCAGCGGGTGTTCAAAAGTATTCCTGCCAGTTTGGTGGAGACCAGCTTTCAAGCTTTAGAGGCCTGACTTATGCAATGAATGGAGGTCTGACACTGGCGGCTTCCGGTTTTCCATTCTGGGGTGTTGATGCAGGAGGTTATTCAGGATTTGCAGACGAAGAAACGTATCTCCGTTGGACGGAATTTGCAGCCTTCTCACCGATTATGCGTTTCCATGGAGTGACCCCAAGAGAGCCGTGGGTTTACAGTCGATATGCAGTGTCTGTTTATAAATTTTATGCATGGCTAAGAGAAAATCTTCTGAAATATTCGGTTCATACAGCGGAAGAGGCACATAAAACAGGCATACCAATGATGAGACCGTTGCCAATGGTATTTCCTAAGGATAAAGAGGCTGTCTATTGGGAAGATGAATATTTTTATGGTTCAGATCTGTTAGCTGCTCCGGTTCATCAAGAAGGGGAACAGAGAAGAATTTACTTCCCAGCAGGAAGATGGATCAATTTGTTGGATTTCAGAAAGATGGTTGGTGGAAACCGAATTCTTCAGGTGGATGTTCCAATTGACAAAATTCCTGTTTATATTCGGGAAGGAGCGTGCATTCTGTCTGTTATGAATGGAGAATTGCAGCTTGGACAAAGCATGACATATGAAAAAAAGAATACAGTTCTTATGAGCCGAGCTTTAAATGAAACCTCAGGCAAACGGTATGCGGATGGAAAAGAAATTGAATACAATATTTTGGGCCAAACGGGTGAAGATTTCTTTATACTTCGCCATGCATCCGAGACAGAATTTATTGTTCTTCTTGGTTTTGACAGAAAGCCAGAAAGTCTGGAGTTGAATGGAATTTCTCTTTCAGAAGGTGCGTCCTTGAATGCGTTGAATTATGGTTCCGGTTGGTATTGGAGAGAGGATACAGCAGTTATTGTCAGTGTTCCGAAATTGGAAAAAACAGAAATTCATGTAGTTTACAAAGAACAATAGTATCAAAATGACGAAGTGATCCTCGCGAAGATTCTTGAGAGAAAGTCCCGTCTTCGGTTTAATTTCGAAGAGGGGACTTTTTCAAAAACAAACGAAACATTTCATGGAAAGAGAGGGTGGAAGATGGAAAATACAGGGTTTTATGTAATACCTAATAAAACGCAGTATGAAATTGGGGAAAGAGTCTATCTGGAAATAAGAAAAACAGGGCCGACGAAAGCAAATCACGTGAAAGTTTCGTTGTTTACGTATCAGGGAGAAAATCTGAAAATGGAATGTACCCTGGAACAAGGAGTGTATATTCCACTTGCGGAAAGCATTTCAGAAAAAACGGGTGGATATCTGGTAAAAATAGAATTTTTTCAAAAGACTGAAAAACTAGGGAGCTGTTACACGGCATTTGATGTTGTGAATTGCTGGACAGAAGCTCCAAGATATGGATTTCTTAGCAGTTTTTCTGAGGAAGATAAACAAAAAGAAGAGTATCAGGAATTTTTCAGGGAAATGCACTTGAATGTGATTCAGTTTTATGACTGGATGTACCACCATGATGAGTTTTATCCGGAGAGTGATATTTATACAGATATCATGGGAAGAAAAGGTTCGATGACTGCTGTTGCGAAAAAAATCGAAGGAGTGCACGCTTGCGGTGCCAAGGCAATAGCATATGGCGCTGTTTACGGTGCAGAATCATTTCAGGAAGAACATCCGGAATGCAGCTATCGGTACGATAATGGAGAACCAATGATTTTCATTGACAAAATATGGTTGATGGATATTCACAGGGGAACGGCGTGGAGAAAACGGATTTTACAGGAATATGGAAAAGCGCTGGAAAAAGGTTTTGATGGCGTACATATGGATCAATACGGAGATCCGAAAGAGGCATTAATTCTGGAAAATGGAAAATATGTCATTCGAGATCTGGCGGATGATTTTGGCGATTTAATCAATGAAACAAAAGAAAAATACCCGGAAAAACAGTTCATTTTTAATGCAGTAAATAACTGGCCGTAGATTCGGTAAAAAAGAGTCGCGAAGATTGTGTTTATATAGAAGTCTGGTCGCCAATGATACTTATAGAGATCTATATCGTTTGATTGCGCATGCTCGGGGAACAAAGGATGAAAAGAGGGTGATTCTGGCAGCATATTTGAATCCGTTTAAAATAGAACCAGAAAGGAATTTGAATGGATCTACAGCGCAGCTTGCAATGGCAACAATTTTCGCTTCTGGCGGATACCATCTTCTATTGGGCGAGGAAGGAAGTGTTCTGACAGAGGCATATTATCCGGACAACTGCAGAATTGGGGAACATTCGTTCCGAAAAACATTGAAAAAATATTATGATTTTATTACCGCGTACGGCGGACTTTTATTTCCGGAAAGTTGGACGGATCTGACGATGCAGTATGCAGGAGGAATCAACTCAGAATTTATATTCGAAAATGTTGATTGGTCACCGTATCCGGAAGCAGGAAAGGTATGGATTCAAATTTATAAGAGAGGACGAGAATTTTCAATACGATGTGTGAATTTTACGGGAATTTCGGACATGAACTGGAATAGAACACATGAGGAATTCCCACAGCGTGTAGAAAAGATAAAAGTGAAGGCAAAACTTCCGGGAGAAAAGAAACAAATATACGTTGTGACACCGGACGGTGAAATTCAGGAGCCAGAAGAAGTGTATTATAAAGTAAAACTAGGGGATGATCAAAGACAGGAAATTATATTTGAATTGGACAAATTATTGGTGTTTTCTGTTATATATCTGCGTTTGGAATAGGATTCTGAGCTAGGTAAAAAAATAGGAGGGTTTTTACATGAGATTGAAATTAGATAAAAGAACAGGACCCCTTTACTGGTGTACCTATGAGAAACAATTTACTGAAAATACTTTTATGCCAGAAGAACGGTTCAAAGAAAATATTGATTGGGTAGCAAAGGAATTTGTTCCATATGGATACGAGATGGTATGCACAGATGGATGGATCGAGGATTCTTTCTGCATCAATGAAAATGGATATCTAACTCGTCATCATGATTCATGGAAACATGATTGGAAATATTGGGCAGACTATCTGAATGAGAGAGGAATGGCTCTCGGCGTTTACTACAATCCGACCTGGATCAGCCCGGCAGCGGTAAAGAACAAAGAAATTTTGGTCAAAGGAACAAATATTCCGGTGCGAGAAATTACAGATTTGTCGTATGTTTATAATGGAGAAAATGAGAAAAAAATAACGGGGGATCGTTTTTCTTATCCAAATGGAGAAGATCGAGCATTGTATTGGGTGGATGTAGATCGTTCTGGAGCAAAAGAGTATGTGCAAGGATATGTAAGTATTTTATTGACTGCCATGTAGCTTTTTTACGAATTGATTTTCTTTCCTGGTACGAAGATGGAATGGATAAAGGAAAGCAGATTGGCAGAAATCATGGATCAGCAAATTACCGAAAAGTTCTCGAATGGATCAAGGAAGCAGCAGGGGATCAGATAATGATCAGTCTTGTTATGCCGCATTTGAAAAACAATGGTGAGAATGAGTTTGGCATGGGACAGATGGCGCGTATTAACGAAGACTCCGGTACGGGAGGCTGGGATACTTTTAGTGATCGAAACAGAGGACTGCATTTTGATTATTGGTCTCAGTGCACGACAGCATTTGAAGGCCTGATTTACTGGTCAAAAATTTTGCTGACCACAACATGATCATGGATGCGGATATGCTTCGCCTGAATACCTTTGCAAATGATGAGGAGTGCAAATCGGCTGTATCGCTGGAACTGATTGCGGGAGCGCCGCTGGATATCGCAGATCAGTATGATACGATCAAAGATCGGGCATGGATTTATCAGAATGAGGAACTTCTTGCGTTGAATAAAAAAGAAATTTTATCCTTCCCATTGTCAACGGATACCAACAATCCGGACAGTACCATCTGGATTGGAAAAGAAGCAACAGGAGAGATCATTCTTTCCGTATTTAATAGAGATGCAGAAGAAAAAGAAGTAGAGATTGATTTTAAACAAGTGTTGTTGTGCAGGGCTGCCAGTGTCAGGGATCTTTGGATGCATGAAGATCTCGGAGAAATGAAGAGCTTTCATACCATGCTTCCGCCACATGGATGCCGGGTACTGAAACTTTCGGAAAGGAGTTAGTATGAATCTGGCTGCTTTTTATCACAGCGGGATGTACCGGAAATTTATGCACCGGATCGGTTTCATCTGAGATTTTCTTTCCGGGCAGCGAGTGGGGACATAGAACGTGTACGTTGGTTTATTTTCATAAGAATCACAGAGAAGAAACAACGAAAGAAGAAAGGATGTCAGAGCAGTACCATTTAGGAACATCGGTTGTATATACGGCAGTGGTTTCTTTTCAAAAGCCGGCGAGATATCTTCAATATTATTTTCGAGTGACGGGAAAAAACGGGGATACGCGTTGGTATAATGCGTGGGGAACAGTTGAAAAATGTCCGGATTCCGGCTTTTTCGAATATGCATATGCCAATAAGTGTACTGTAGAGTATATGCCACCCAAATGGAGTCAAGGAACGATTTACTATCAGATATTTCCAGAGCGCTTCCGCAAAGGAAATCCGTCTTATGCGCCGGAGGATTGTGTGGCGTGGGGAAGTAAACCGACAGCTTCCAACTTTATGGGCGGAAATCTGGATGGAATCCGAAAATCGCTTAGCTATCTGGCAGAGCTTGGAGTAGAATGTATTTATTTGAACCCGGTGTTTACGTCTCCTTCAAATCATAAATACGATACGACGGATTACTATAAAGTAGATCCTCATTTTGGAATCAATGAAGATCTGCGAGTTCTGGTCAAAGAAGCACATGAAAAAAACATAAGGGTTATTTTAGATGCTGTGTTTAATCATACTGGAACAGATTTTTTTGCATTTGCTGATCTTTTAAAAAAGCAAGAAAAATCAGAGTATCAGAGCTGGTATCATATTACTCGTTTTCCGGTAAGGGAAGAGGCAGACTGTTATGAATGTTTTTTGGATTTGCTGGCATGCCAAAACTGAATACAGGAAACGAGAAGGTACAGGAGTATCTTTTGAATGTACTGGAATACTGGGTACGGGAAGTACAAGTGGATGGATATCGCTTTGATGTGATTGATGAAATTGATGAGAATTTTGTTCTCAAAATCAGAGATCGACTCAAACGCTTGAACCCGGAACTTGTTCTGATTGGTGAAACATGGGCAGAGGGAAAACGACTGCTGAACGGATGTGAAATGGACAGTATTATGAATTATTCTTTCCGCAGGCAATGCTGGACTTTTTTGCAGAACGGAGTATTAACGCCGAAACATTTGGCCATCGGTTGGAAACTGCATTGTCGCGACATCCTGATGAAACTAATATGGCTATGTTTAATGCATTGGACACACATGATACCAAGCGTTTTATCAACAGCTGTAGTCATCGGTTAGATTCCTTTAAACTTGGTGTTGTTGTGCAGATGATGTTTCCGGGTTCGCCGTCCATTTATTATGGGGACGAAGCAGGAATTGACGGAGAAAATGATCCGGACTGTCGAAAGTGTATGACGTGGCAAGAAAATCCGGGAGAAAAAGAGAGTTTCCGTTTTATCAGAGACTGATTCAGTTTCGAAAAAAACATTCTGCCATACGAAACGGTTCGTTTACAACAGTTTTGGCAGATGGACGCGTATATGGTTTTGCGCGTGAAAATGAAACGGAGATAATAGAAATTTTTGTAAATGACAGTGATGACACAGTAGAGATTACAGTCGAAAACGCTAGATCAATTTTGATTTCAAAGGGAAATTTTTACATTGTGTGCAGAAAAAATGGAGAAATAATAGAAGAAATCTGCAGTTGAAAAAACTGCGGGAAAGGAGTTCTTTATGGGAAAACTGAAATTTGGGGTTTCATCAATTATTCTGGGAAAAGAACAGAAAACGGAGAATCTGAAATATGATTCTGTGGAGTGGGGAGAGGCGGCTACGGATACGGGATTTTTTCCGCGCGGGAGGAAATCCGTCTCCAGTTACACCAACAAGATGTAAACTTCTGTATACAGCAGAAAAGCTGTTTGTTTTGTTTGAAAACATGGAAGAAAAAAATCATCATATCTTGAAAGAAGAAAATACCGTTACAGAGCTAACAGTAAAACGAAAAGATCAAGTAGAAGTTGCACTTCAGGAAGAGAGTTTCAAGAAGGGATTTGCAGTTTTCACAGCAAAACGGGATGGCAGTAGCAGTGCTTTTGTAGAAAAAGGAATGACATATCTTAGCGGAGATCAGGCATATCTGGGAGAGGGAAAAGACCAGGGAGAAAAAACGGCAATTTCGAAAGAGCAGTATTCTGTAACAGTAGATATTCTGCAGGACAGATGGTACGCTTTATTTGCAATACCGTGGATGCTTTTTGGCGGAAAGCCGGAGAAAGAGAAGTCTTTTGATCTTCAAGTCTATCGAAAAAAACATCAGTCAAGTGAAGTTCTCTGCCCAACACCATTAGATCTGAATGTGAATTATTCGGATCGATTTGAATATGATCCAGAGACTTTTCTTGAGGTATCTTTTGGAGAAAAGGGGGAAACGAAAACGGAGAACGGCATTGTCTTTGTCATGCCGTCCGGAATTTGCCACTGGCAGAGACCAGGAGTGTTGGAAAAAACTAGTACGGAAGAACGGAGGGAAATTTATCAGCTACAAAAGAGTGTGGAACCAACAACGAGAGAAAATCTGACAGATAGAATCCGAATTGCACAGCGCTGGCAGGACAGTCTGACATTGGAGGGCTTTGACTTTTTCTTTAACCAGGAAGTTGCAAATCCATGGAAGCCTATGGACATGGGTAGAAAAGCGTTTAGTGAATGAGCGGTTAAGAGAAAACCGATGGGAGGAAGCAGCTGCTGAGCTGGATCGTTATCTTACGTTTTTAAGAACTTGCAGTGCATGGTGGTATGCGGATCACAGCTTTGGAAACCAGGATCTGGAAAATGGACATCATGTAGTGAAATTGGACATGTTCTGGAAACAAAAGATCATGTAACGATTTGTGTTGAATCAAAAGAGAGAACATGGGAGCTCATGATTTATCCTGTGGTCGGTGGTTTCCGAATGGTCTCTGGAAAGAAAGGCTTCTTTGATGGACAGCCGGAAGCATTTTCTGTGGAAGAATCAGAGCATGCATATATAATCAGAAGCAAAGAGCATGAGATGATACTCCAGAAAGAAACACTGGAAATTTCTATTGATAGAAAAGCAATCACAAATCTGAAAAATATTTCGTTTATATTTGAAAAGGAAAGTGTTTCGGCTTCGCGAATTCGATTTTCAATTCGGGAAAACAGTGCCATTTATGGATTTGGAGAACGTTTTGACAGCGTGAACCAGTATGGAAAAACCGTTGCACTGTGGCAGAGAGATGCTTGTGAGGGATGTCTTGCATCCATTGGAAACCAGGCGTATAAAAACATTCCATTGGTACACACAAGTGATGGTTTCAGCTTTTTGCAAATACTTCATATCGGATGCGGATGGATGTGGGAGATGCTGTGCAAGACTATCTTTCGGTGGAAGCACTTGGAGATGTTTTTGATTTTTATATTTGGAGCGGAACACCGCGTGAGGCGCTGACTGCTTACGGAACGCTCACAGGCTTCCGATTTTCCCACCGGAATGGGTATTTGAACCATGGGCTGGCGGTGGCGGCGGAAGATGGAGAAACGGTCCGTTACAGGATATTGCGCTGGAGCAGATGGCGGCAATGAAAAAGTTCCATGAACTCGATATTCCGCATTCCGGCTTTTATGCAGAAGGAGCAGGAGCTACCTTTTTTGGAGAATATAAAAAAGAGGAATTATACAAAGTTGTATCGTTTGGAGAACGTCATGGATTCAAGGTGTTTTCCTGGCAGTTCCCTAATATGACGCAGGAATTGGCGCAGGAATTGTTGCCGGAATGCCCGAAGGAGGAGCTTCCGATTACGAGAAATAAAAATGATGAGGAAGAAAAACTTCCGGTGTATATCGATTTCTCCCATCCGCGTGCGAAAGAGCTTCTGGCAGCACAGTGGAAGGATCGTATGGATGCAGGTATTCGTGGAAGTATGGTTGACTTTGGAGATGTTGTACCGGACGAGGCAGTTTTTTATGATGGAAGACGCGGCGATGAGATGCATAACGCGTATGCCTATCAGTATGCGAAAAATTATAGAGAGTTATTTGAACAAAAATATGGAGATGACCATGTTCTTTATACAAGAGGCGCTGCACCCGGATCTCAACACTTTGCGTGTCAGTTCGGCGGGGATCAGCTGACCAGTTTCCAGGGACTGAAATATGCGATTGCAGGAGGCCTTTCTGCAGCTGCTTCTGGACTTCCATTCTGGGGTGTTGATGCGGGAGGTTATGATGGATTCCCAGATCAGGAAACATATCTCCGGTGGACAGAGTATGCTGCATTTTGTCCATTGATGCGTTTCCATGGAACGGAGCCGAGAGAGCCGTGGGAATACGATGCTTTTACAGTGAAGTTTATCGTTATTATACGTGGCTGCGGGAAAATCTTCGTCCATATATTGTAAGTGTAGCAGCAGAAGCTCACAAACTGGGAATACCGATGATGCGTCCGCTTGCGATGATGTATCCAGAAGATCAGGAAGCAACAAAGGTATGGGACGAATATCTTTTCGGAGAAGATCTTCTGGTTGCGCCGGTTTCTGATGAAACAGAAGAGCGGGAAATCTATTTTCCTGAGGGACGGTGGATTAGTCTGTGGAATTTAAATGATGAAATTTCCGGTCCGGTGCAGAGGAGCGTTGAGGTGCCAATTGATAAAATACCGGTGTACATTCGAGAAGGAAGTTTTTCTTCCACTTCGACTGAATGAAAGTCTGAAACTTGGAGAAAGTATGAGCGAATCGGAAACCGAAATGATTTTGGCTGTGGTGCCGCAGAATGACAGTATCGTAAAAGAAACATTGTATGAGAGATCCGGTGCCAAAACATGTTGTGGCATGGAAAAAAATGGCGAAACTATACAGCTCCAAATTTCAGGAAGAACAGCAGAGCTTTATGTAATGCTGGCGGGAATTCATTGGAAAAATACAGAAGCTATCGTAAACGGAAGAACATTAACAAAAGTGACTGCGAGAGAAGGTCTGTATTTCACGGAAGGTTATCTGGAGTTGGAAGAGGGTATCTTGGTGAAGATTAATCCATCTGCCGAATCTGTGATAAAATACAAAAAATAAGATAAACATTAAGGAAAATCTGATAAACAGTAGAATGAGAACAGAACATATAAGTCGCGATTTGAAATCGCCCCCCTTTTGTTTGGGATACATCGATCTTGGCGTAAAAAAATGTGCGTTGTCATCGTTTGACTGTAAAAAGTAACAGGTTTTTCCAAGGTATCTTAATAATTATGAAAAGGGCTGAACAGTCATACTGTACAGCCCTTTTCGATTGTAAAAAATTTACCGCTCTTTCTTCATCTCAAACACCAACGCAATCGGTGCGGAGCCACGTCTGTATCCTGCCGGGACAGTTATGCAAAGGCCGCCTTCAACTTCTTTAAACGCAACAGTTTCACCATTTTCCACCATACAGATCTCTGAAATTTTCGCCTCGGTATACGGTACGAAAATTTCCGCCTCTACCGATTCCTGTACCGTCGGATACAGTCGGAACACATAGACGGAATCTCCTTTCTGTGTGAACGAAAGGGTTCCGCTCTGGTACGGCGCGCAGACGCGGGTTCCGTAGATGGCATCGCCGAAGGTTTTCATCCACTGGCCAAAACCGTTCAGGCTGTCCCAGGCATCGACCGGGATGCGGCCGTCCGGCTGTGGGCTGACGTTCAGCGCCATGTTGCCGCCTTTGGCAACGATGTTGACAAGCATGCCGACAAGCTCACGTGGAGATTTATAATGGTCGCCGTATTCGTATGTAAAGTCAACGCCGAGGGTAAGGCAGCTTTCCCACGGAACGTTCAGCGGTTCTTCCGGAATGCAGAGCTCCGGTGTCACGTAGTTTTCGTAAGCACCGCCGATTGTACGGTCAACGGAGAGAATCCACGGCTGAATCTTACGTGCTTCCTCAACGATCTTTCCAAGCTCAATATCCTGGCCGTTGCTCTCAGAGACCCAGCCCGCGTCGAACCAGAGAATATCCAGTTTACCGTAATTTTCACAGAGCTCCAGAACCTGATTTTTCGTATATTCTTTAAAACGGTTCCACACTTCCGGATATTCCTTTGGATCGTAGGAAGGTCCGCGGGATGTCAGACCATCTTTTCTCAGATCTTCTTTCCAGTAGTCCGGGCAGTGCCAGTCGGCTTTGGAAAAATAAGCACCGATGCCGATGCCTTTTGCACGGAATGCATCAAACATGGATTTTACAATATCCGCATTTTTATGTTCATGGAACGGGCAGTCCTCTGCAGTTGTTTTATAATCTGTATATTTGGTGTCCCAGAGGCAGAATCCGTCGTGATGCTTTGTGGTCAGAAGAAGATAACGGAATCCGCAGTCCTCTGCCATCTGCGCCCATTCCTCCGGCTGAAAGCGGACCGGATTAAACGAACGATTCAGGCCGAAATACTGTTTTTTAAAGGTTTCGCCGTCCGTCCAGTTTACCTGGTGGCGGGACCAGTCGGAATCCTTGTCACTTAATGCCCAGGAAGCAACCATGCCGGGCTGGCAGTACAATCCAAAATGCATCATCAGCGCAAGCTTCTGATCCCGGAACCATTCGAGCTGCTGCAGAACAGCCGGATCGGTCGGGCACACATATGTTTCAGCGGCGCTGTAGTTGTGGACACCCTGGGAAACAATTTCCTGTTCCGGATCAGCGGGCGCTTCATTGCCCAGGATATCGATGATCGGTTCCGTTGTTCTGTTTTGATCTTCGTGTTCTAAGTTCTCTGTGCTCATAAGAGAGTCTCCTTCTCGTCAAGATGAAATTCACACCAATACTCGAAAATACAGCCAGAACCCGTTAAAGAGCCGGTTTTGGCACTAAAATAAGAAAGAATCCTGCCCGGAGGGCTTTTTTCTGTAGAAAAAACCGCGGCGACCCGATGACGTGCAGGCGGCCGCGGATCGGACAGGAATCCTGTCCTCGAGATAGTGTGTGTACGGACTCCCGACACCGGGGTATCCGTCTGTGTTGTCTATAGAATACCATATAAATGTTAAAAAGTCACCCTTTAATTTTAAACAAAATGTTCATAAAAAATCGGTAAAAGTGAACAAAAAGGATCGCGGAAAAATCTGAAAAAATAACCCCCACGGGGGCTTGCAGGACGAATTTTAGCGTAGTAAAGTAAAAAAGAAAAAAACAGAAAACGAAAAGGAGGAGAACATTATGCATATGGCTGATGCGCTGGTTGCGCCTGCAGTGGCTGCAACAATGTATGTCTGTTCCGGCGGAGCAGCTGGTTTTTCTGTAAAAAAAGTACGCCTGGAGAGCGACCCGAAAAAGATCCAGTGATGGGAGTGATGGGTGCGTTTGTCTTTGCGGCGCAGATGATTAACTTACAATTCCGGGCACAGGCTCGAGTGGTCATCTCTGCGGCGGTATGATGCTGACCGCGTTGCTCGGACCGTATGCCGCGTTTTTAACAATGATCGGTGTGCTGCTGATCCAGTGTCTGCTGTTTGCGGACGGCGGTCTTCTGGCGCTCGGGTGCAACATCTGGAATATGGCGTTTTATGGGTGCTTTCTCGGTTATTTCCTGTTCTGGCGTCCGATGATGAAAAAGGGAATGTCGCGCGGAAAGATTGTAGGTGCTTCCATCCTTGGGTGCGTGGTGACGCTGCAGCTTGGCGCTTTTAGTGTGGCACTGGAAACACTTGCATCCGGCATAACGGATCTGCCGTTTTCGGTATTTGTGGCAACAATGCAGCCGATTCATCTCGTGATTGGTCTTGTAGAAGGCCTGATTACAGCGGCCGTTCTGCTGTTCGTCTATGAAGCCCGCCCGGAGATGCTTTCGTGCAGCGAAGAAAGGGCAAAGAGCCGATTTTCTTTCAAGAAGACAATTGCGATCTTAGGAATCGCAGCACTGGTGATCGGCGGAGCCGTTTCTCTTGCGGCATCCTCCAATCCGGATGGACTTGAGTGGTCTATGGAGCGTCTGACTGGTTCGACGGAACTGGAAAACGACGGAACCGGCGCACATGCAGCGGCGGAAGAAATTCAGGAAAAAACGGCACTTCTGCCGGACTATGGATTTAAAAATTCCGATTCCACGTTTGGAACCAGCTTTTCCGGAATTGCGGGATCCGCAGTTGTTCTTATTGTCTGTGTCGGTGCATGCTATGCATTCCGTTTCTTTAAAAAGAAAAGTCATAAGCTGCACGGAACAGGAGAAAGAAATGAATAAACTTGGCAATGCACTATATGAAATCCATCATATGGATATGCTTGCGGCGAAGGACCAGTGGGTGAACAGGCTTCATCCACTGGTTAAACTTGTTTTAACGATTGTTTTTCTGACCGTAACCATGTCCTTTCAAAAATACGATCTGACCGGCCTGCTGCGCATGGGAATTTATCCGATTGTACTCTTTATCGTCGGCGAAATTTCATTCTGCGACAGTATCCGGCGGCTTCGGATTGTTCTGCCACTTGTCTGCTTTGTGGGGCTGTTTAATCCGATTTTTGACCGTCAGGTAATCGGGTATATTGGTACCGTTCCGCTGACAGCAGGGATGCTTTCCATGGTGACGCTGATGATCAAAGGCATTTACAGCGTACTGGCGGCATATCTTCTGATTGCGACAACATCCATCGAAAAAATCTGTTATGCACTGCGTCTGCTTCACATCCCTGCCATTCTGGTGACACAGGTGCTGCTGACGTACCGCTATGTTACAGTGCTTCTCGAGGAGGCAAACCGCATGACCCAGGCGTACAGTCTGCGCGCGCCGAATCAGAAGGGTGTTCATTTCAAGGTATGGGGAACACTGGCCGGCAGCTGCTTCTGCGCAGCATGGACCGCGCAAATGAGGTGTATGAAAGCATGACTTTGCGCGGCTATCGGGGAGAATTTTACTATACAGCGAAGGAGCCGTGCAAAGCGAAGGACTGGCTGTATCTGGGCGTGTGGCTTGCACTTTTTGCCGTGCTGAAGGTAACGGGATGAAATGCTGCGTGGGGAGACATCTATTTGCAACGAGTCGGAAGATGTAGAAAAGCAACCCGGTGCAGTGGCCTGCACGCGGAAGAGGAAAGAATTGTCGGGAGATATCAAAAATGAGCCATATTCACATCAATTTTGAACATGTTAATTATTCTTACGAAAAAACAGTCCCGATTCTGCAGGACATCACATTTACCGCACACGAAAATGACAGCATCGGGCTGATTGGAGCGAACGGTGTCGGGAAATCCACGCTGCTGAAATTGCTGGTCGGGCTAAATCCGGACTATGAGGCAGCATTCGTGTGGAGGAGATGCCGGTTGTGAAGGAGATGCTTCCGAAAGTGCGCGAGAAAATCGGATATGTCTTTCAGGATTCGGACAGTCAGCTGTTCATGTCGACGGTATTCGCGGACGTGGCATTTGCACCACGCAATTACGGACTGCTGGAAACAGAAGTGGAACAGCGTGTCAGCCATGCACTGGAACAGATTCATATCGGGCATTTACGGGACAAGCAGATTTATAAGCTGTCGGGCGGTGAGAAAAAGATGGCATCGATCGCCACGATCCTCGCAATGACACCGGATATCATTCTGATGGATGAACCATCGATTGCACTCGATCCAAAAAACCGTAGAACGTTAATTCATATACTGAACGATTTTGAACATCTGAAAATCATCGCATCGCATGATCTCGATATGATTCTGGAAACCTGCAATCGCGTGATTCTGATGGCCGGCGGACGGATTGTCTGCGACGGGGATACGAAAGAAATATTGACAAACAAAGAGCTTCTTGAGGCAAACGGACTGGAGCTGCCGTTTTGCCTGCAGAAGCCGATGTGGTAGAAGGTTTTGCGGAAGAAAGTGATGAAACACATACGTTGTGGATTTCTCGCGGTGATGGTAGTAATGGCGGGAATCGGAAAAAGTTCGCGTGGACATGGACGTTGGTTCGCTGTCCGTGAAGGTGGTAGAACAGTAGGATCAGGACGTGTTGCTACAATCATTGAGTAATACAATCTGAATATAGATTTGTTATCGTAAGATAACGTTGTGTCCAAACGTAAGATACCCGTAGAACTTCGGTTCTACGGGTTTTTCTGTTACCTGGAAATATAAAAAAGAGTGGAAAAGAATAACGAACAGTATAGAAAAACGGTTGCCGGGAGAGTGTCCTGACAACCGTTTGTGATAACAGAATGATAACAAAATTGTAATTTTAATAATTTACATTACTGTGAAATGAATAAGTAGTGTATATGTTTTCTAAATTATTTTTACGAGGAACTAGTTTTCCCTCTTGAATTAGGCGATGATATTCAGACAATGCTTCTGAAAGCATTATAAAATTATCATCTTGTGTAACAGTATTTTCCGGTAAATTTTGAATTTTTTCAACTATACTCATATAAATAACCTCGTTTGAAAGAAAAGTCTAAAATTATGATTTTTAATATATTCACTCACACCATCGTAATATTCATTTATTATTTCATTTAATTCTGAATCTTTTTCAAAATCAACTATTTCTAGGTGCAGATCATTTTTTAATACTTGAATACCAATAGGACGTCCATGAGATTTCCAAACATTATTATCGCTTAATTTACTTGCAATTTCTAATGCACGCTGTTCCTTTTCTTCCTGGGTAACGGCACTTCCATCAGAGTGAATTGTCCAGTCCTTGAACTTATAAGTAGTTAACCATTTCTTTAACATATCTATAGCTAATTCTTTAGCCTGTTCATATGAACGAAGTTCTGCTAAATCAAAATCTTTTAATATTAGGAATTCAGCTTGAGTTAATTCGTTACGTTTGGCCTTATCTAAAAGTTCATTAATTTTATCAAGATATCCCAGAGCGGCAACTAGATGTCCCTCTTTGTTGGGAACCTGTGGATCAATTGGTCCAAGAGTAGAGTAGTAATTCATGTATATATTGTCTCCACTCATACACCATATCGTACCAGCACTATATGCATAATCTGGAACAATAAAATTTACTTCATCATAAAAATGGCGGAAAATATCAACCATTCTTTGGACTGGTGTAAGACTACCACCAGG
>ENA-OQAS01000285-OQAS01000285.1-human-gut-metagenome-genome-assembly--contig:-NODE-285-length-27076-cov-2.150321_pt1 | contig 27076 bp, 45 predicted proteins | sample MGYA00242733_ERZ504523 | MGnify/ENA primary metagenome ERZ504523 (study PRJEB26092, sample SAMD00036239) | human gut metagenome | host: Homo sapiens | study: EMG produced TPA metagenomics assembly of...
TTATACTGTGCTTGACAATGCTAAGGCGATGGCGGAGAAGCATGAAGGTTATACGGTATATGACTGGAATGCCAATGCTGTGTATGGTGCTGAGGTTGATGTTGAATGTGATTCTGATATAGAGTTTTCTAATGTGGATTGCCCATTCATGGTAAAGGTTGACATTGATGATCTGAATATCAGGAAGAGTGCTGGAACGAATACTGCGAAGACTGGAAAGTATACCGGGAAGGGTGTATTTACCATCATAGAAGTGAAGAGCGGAAAGGGTTCTGATAAAGGGTGGGGAAGGTTGAAGTCTGGAGCAGGATGGATTAGTCTGGATTATTGTCAGAAAATATAGAGAATGTTATTTTTACGATTATTTGCGGATTATTATATAGAAAGAATTTTAAAAACGGATATCCAAAAATGCTTGACAAATATAGATATCCAATTAATATATAATTATTGGATATCCATAAAATAATAGAAGGTAGGTGATTTTATATGGCAGGGAGACCTCCAAAGGAAGACAGCAGGGATAAGCAGTATCGAGTACGCTTAAATGATGCGGAAGATGAGATGCTAAGTTTTTGCAGTGAAGAGACTGGTGAAGCCAAATCAGAAATATTTAGGAAAGCTCTTAAAGCGTATTACGAGAATACAAAGTATTTCAAAAATATTCTGAAGGATAGAGAGGGATATTCTAAAATTGATTATACAGATGACATGGAATACGACGAATACGAGGATTATGGAATGGATCATATATCTTTGAAGAGAGCTATAGCATGTCCTTATTGTGGCGCGAGAATAATATGGATTTTGAAGAAGACTGCGAGAGTTTTGATGAAGAAAGGCAAATGGGACCTCAAATAACGTATACTTTTGATTGGCCTGATTGTGAATGTGAAGAATGTGGAAACGTTTTAGAGTGAGCGGTAGTATATGGGAATATCCCATGGGAGCATACAATTACGAGGATATTGACGTTGAAATATATGATGACGAGATTGAAGATGAATAATATGAAGGGACAGTGAGCTGATGGAGAAGAAATTGACAGCAGAATTAAAGGCGCTAAAGGAAGAATTTGATTTTATCCATAAAAAGATTGGAGATTTAGAATGGGAACGTGCAATTAGATTCTATGGAAAGAAAGCTGTTTTAGGCTCTGATATTGATAAGATAGATATGCAGATTGAAAACTATAGAGACAATATGGTTATACTTATCGAGAAGATAGAAAAAGCGGTGTCAGAGGCAAATAAAATAGAAGGAGAAATCAAATAGCGAAACTTAGACAGATGGCCTGTAGATAGAGATATCTGCAGGTCTTATTTTTTTGTCTTTTTTGCGTCATTCACCGGAATTATCTCGGCAAAAGGCGCTTAGGAAGATAGAAGAGAAGAACCTTACTATCTTATGGAGGTGTCGATATGACCGAGAAGAGAGAACTGCCTTGGTGGCAGAAATACACATTAACACTGAATGAAGCATCGGAGTACTTCGGTATCGGATACAAGAAATTGAAACTCTTTGTTCAGGAACATTCAGATGCTGACTTTGTTCTCTGGAACGGCAACAGAGCGCTGATTAAGCGTGAGCAGTTTGAGAAGTATATGGACAGTCAGATGAATGTGATTTAGTTCAAAAAAGTTTTTAAATTTCTTGTGGAAAAAGAGCTTTGTCTGTGGTACACTATCAATACATAGTCGGATACATACTATGTGCTATATGAATTAAGCAGCAAGGCTCTCCCGATTTTGAAAGGAGACGATGTTCAATGAGCGAAAAACGACGCGATAGTAAAAATCGCATTCTTCGCACAGGAGAGAGCCAAGAAGCGGATGGACGATACAAGTTCCGATATATAGATGGCAATGGAAAGCGTAAGACGGTTTACAGCTGGAGATTGGTAGCTACGGATAGTATCCCAGCCGGAAAAAGAGATAATGCACCTTTACGAGAGCAGGAGAAAGCAATCAACAGAGATTTGAATGATATGATTACTCCTGATGGCGCAGGCTTGACAGTTCTTGACTTGGTGAAGAAATACATTGCAACCAAGACAGGCGTTAAGCATACAACCAGAGCTGGTTATGGTACTGTAATCAATTTGCTGTATAAAGATCCTTTTGGCGCAAGACGAATTGATAAAATCAGATTGTCGGATGCAAAGGAGTGGTTAATCAGATTGCAGCAGGTGGATAAGAAAAGCTATTCGGCAATTCATTCCATCAGAGGGGTAGTTAGACCGGCATTTCAGATGGCAGTGGATGATGATATATTAAGAAAGAATCCATTTGAATTTCAACTGGCAACTGTGGTGGTAAATGATGCGGTCACTCGTGAGGCCATTACAAGAAAACAGGAAAGAACTTTCCTTGATTTCATCAAAAATGATACGCACTATAGCAAGTATTATGACGGTATGTACATTCTGTTTAAGACAGGGATGCGTATTTCGGAATTTACAGGGTTGACGGTTAAGGATTTGGATATGGAGAACAGAACCATCAATATTGACCACCAACTGCAGAAGACTGGAACGTTGGTCTATATTGATACAACAAAGACCTACGCCTGTACAAGAGTAATTCCGATGCAGGATGATGTATACGAATGCTTTCAGTGTATATTGAAAAATCGCAGACCACCGAAGGTAGAACCTATGATTGATGGTTATTCCGGTTTCCTTTGCTTTGATAAGGACGGTAAACCTATGGTGGCAATGCATTGGGAGAAATATTTCCAGCATGCGGTTGACAAATACAACAGCATCTATCGTGTACAGCTTCCTAAAATTACACCTCATGTATGCAGACACACATACTGCTCTAATATGGCTAAGTCCGGAATGAATCCAAAGGTACTCCAGTATCTGATGGGCCATTCGGACATCAGTGTTACTCTCAATACCTATACACATCTTAAGCTGGACGATGCGAGGGAAGAAGTGGAGAAGCTTGCTAGGAAGCAGGCAGAAGCTGAAAATGAGTTTCGGCAGTTAGGTATGAAGGAGGACAAGGTCAAATTCAAGAAGATGGGTAAATGGTCTAATTTAGACCATTTCGTAAAATGGCTAGAAGTCAGTAAATTCAAGGCTTTGAAGATGGTCGTGGTCTAAAACAGATTGAAAAAGGGAAAAATTTTTAGACCAAATTTTTCGGAAAATCAAAGATTTCAGACATAGGAGAACGGCAAATGTCGGCTGGTCTAAATTTGAAATCTGAGGCCATTTTAGACCATATTTTAGACCATTTGAAGGAAGAAACATACCGAGATAAGCCGAAATAAGCCGAGAAATGGGAAAAATCTTGATAGACTGAAAAAGTGCGCAAATGCTTGAAAAATAAGGAAAAACCGAGATAATCCGAGATAAAAAAGGAGTTAAAAATAGATGATTAGAGTACTATTCGTCTGCCACGGCAATATCTGCCGCTCCACCATGGCAGAATACGTTATGAAACATTTAGTTAAACAATCCGGCATAGAGTCCGATTTCTTTATCGATTCCGCCGGTACAAGCAACGAAGAACATGGAAACCCAGTTCACCGCGGCACACAAAAGAAGCTCCGCAAGGAAGGAATCCCGTGTGGCAATCACCGTGCACGCAAGATGTGTAGAGAAGAATATGCCGCATTCGACTACATCATCTGCATGGAGCGATACAATATACAGAACATTATGAGAATCATCGGAAATGACCCGGAGCACAAGGTACAGAGACTTCTGGATTACACAAATCGTCCGAGAGACATTGCAGATCCATGGTATACAGGAAATTTTGATGAGACATTTGATGATGTGATGGAAGGTTGCCAGGCGTTTCTTAGCTATCTGATGTAGCATCTGCAATAAATTTTCAGATGGGAAACCCAAAGGAGAATGGAAAATAAAAAGAGAAGTAATCTGAGTTTAGAAAAGGATTTTCTTTAAAGCACAAGCTTTATAGCAGGAGAAATCCATTTCATACCGGATCACTTCTCTTTTATTTTAGATCTTTTATGATTGCACAAATTGAGATTCTGCTATTCGGAAAAACGTTGTATTATTGAGAAGCCACAAACGTATCAATCAAAAATCCGCAATCTTATCTCTCCCATCTTCCACTGGCTCCACAAGGAAGTACCAGCCCATTTGAAGATACTGGAAGTCCAATCTCTTGTGAATCCACATGTCCACCGTATTTCTTAAGCTCAGTCGCGATCATATAAGTCAGTACTGCTGGGGCAAGTCCTGTCGTATAAGAATTGATCAGGAAGAACAGTGGATCATCGGATAAAATCTTCGTACAGAGTTTTACCAGTGGATGAATTGCGTCTTCAATCTTCCAGATCTCGCCCTTTGGTCCACGACCGTAGGAAGGTGGATCCATGATGATTGCATCGTAATGATTACCGCGGCGGATTTCGCGTTCTACGAATTTGACACAGTCATCAACCAGCCAGCGGATCGGTGCGTCGCCAAGTCCGGAAGAAACAGCATTTTCTTTTGCCCATGTAACCATTCCCTTGGAAGCGTCTACATGAGTTACGTGTGCGCCGGCAGCAGCTGCTGCAAGTGTTGCACCACCGGTATAGGCGAATAAGTTCAGTACTTTTACCGGGCGCCCGGCATTGCGAATCTTTTCAGAGAACCAGTCCCAGTTGGTTGCCTGTTCCGGGAAAAGTCCGGTATGTTTAAAATTAAACGGTTTTAAGTTAAAGGTAAGATTCTTATAACTGATTTGCCACTGTTCCGGGAGATCGAAGAATTCCCATTCACCGCCGCCTTTTTTACTGCGGTGATAGTGTGCGTTCGGATGTTTCCAGCGTTTGTCTGTGCGAGGTGTATCCCAGATCACCTGCGGATCCGGACGAACCAGGATGTACTGGCCCCAGCGTTCCAGCTTTTCTCCGTCTGAGGAGTCAATTACTTCATAATCTTTCCAACCATCTGCTAACCACATATATTATTAAATCCTTCTGAAGTGCTTTTTGATAAATTTCCAGTTTTCTATAGTCTTGTTCAATGCATATTTATAGACATACTGTTTTACTTTTCTATTTTATTATAGAAGAAAAGGATACTGCAAGAAGCGAATGTAAAATATCGCAATAATATACAAAAAGCTATCGCGATAACAATTAGTTTTTAGTAAAAATAACGGGACTATCTGTTTACATAAGGGACGAAGGGTGATAGAATGTATCTATAAGTGAAATGATTCACGTAAAAGAAAGGTGGAAATGAATATTATGGTAACAGTTAATGCAATGGGAGACAACTGCCCGATTCCGGTAATCAAAACAAAAAAAGCAATGCAGGCTCTTACAGGACCGGAGACAATTGAAGTATTAGTAGATAATGAGATTGCTGTACAGAATGTTACAAAGCTGGCAAAAGAACAGGGTGGAGAAGTAAGCTCTGAAAAGCTTGGAGAAAAAGAATACAAAGTAACGATCAAGATGCAGGGAGCACCGGCAGTAGATGCAGAAGTTGTATGTACACCGGATCAGAAGGGAGACCTTATCGTAGTGGTATCTTCTGACCGCATGGGAACAGGTAATGATGAACTTGGTAAAGTCCTGATTAAGGGATTTATTTATGCAGTTACACAGCTTGATACACTTCCGAAGAAGATGCTTTTCTACAATGGAGGAGCTACTCTTACAACAGAAGGATCAGATTCCATTGAAGATCTGAAGTCTCTGGAGGCACAGGGAGTAGAGATTCTTACATGTGGTACATGTCTTGACTACTATCACTTAAAAGACAAACTTGTTGTTGGTGGTGTAACCAATATGTACAGTATTGTTGAATCTATGGCTGAAGCAGGAAAGATCATCAGACCATAGTTTGAGAACTATATAACAAAGAAGTTCGTATAACGGACAGAGAATATTTAAGAAAAGTTGAGAAATTAAGTATGAATAAAGATATCAGAGAGACACAGTGTATAAGGACATCATGTTGAGGCGTCAAAGCAGGTCGAAGGACCCTTGTTCAGGCTCTGGACAAGTTGTTAAAAACTGAAGATGGTAACCTCCTGGATAAAAAGAATTTGTTTGTTCGGGCAGATGCACTTTGCTCTCTGGTATTTGATATCGGATGGTAGAAGATAGATGTGGCGGCGCGATTTGATCAAAGGAAATAACGTAATCCGGTGAGGGTGTATTTATACGAATTTGATCGAATAGAAAGAGGGAATAATTATGAACTTAAAGCAGCTGGAAGCATTTATTAAAGTATCCGATTCAAAGAGCTTTTCAAAAGCAGCACAGGAACTGTATCTGACACAGCCAACAGTAAGTGCGCATATACAGACACTTGAAAAAGAACTGAAAGTGAGATTGTTTGTGCGTAATACCAAGACTGTCAAATTATCTGAGGACGGAAAGACACTTTATCAGTATGCACGTCAGATGATCGAACTGGAACAGGAAATCCAGTCAATGTTTTCAAAAGCAGCAGAGCAGAAAGAAAGAGGTATTACGATCGCAACCTCTACGATACCGGCGCAGTATATTCTGCCGGATATTCTGGTGAAATTCCGGGAGAGATTTCCGGAAGAACAGTTCAGAATCGTGGAAAGTGACAGCAGTACTGTCATTGAACAGGTAGCATCGCATCTGGTTGATATTGGATTTTCCGGTACAGTGATCGAAAAAGCAAATTGTAAATACATACCGTTTTACCAGGATGATCTGGTTGTTATTATGCCGAATACGAAAGAATATCAGAAAATCGTAAAAGAGCAGAAGGATTTAAAATGGCTGGAAGGAGAACCTCTGATTATGCGTGAGGAGGGATCCGGTACCAGAAAAGAAGCAGAGAAGCAATTAAAAAAGCTGGGAATCTCTTTGGATGATTTGAACATTGTTGCGACAATTGAGAATCCGGAAGCGGTCAAGAGATCTGTCAAAAGCGGTCTTGGCATTACGATCATTTCAAGACTTGCGGCTGCAGATGAGATCCAGTCAGGAGAAGTTCTGGAATTCCCGTTTTCACAGGCTGGCAGCGGTCGAAACCTGAATCTTGTATACAATAAGAACTACAAACTTCCGGCGGCGGCTGAACATGTGAGAGAATTGATCATAGAAAAGTATGAATTGCAAAAGCAGTCTTTACAATAGAAAATGTCAATGATAGAATGTGTCTATGTGCGCATTTTTGCGGTAGGTAACATGTTAAATACAAAGTATAAGTTGGGGATAAACAATGAATAAAGAAAAAGTAAGACTGACACAGTATGCAAAAACTTCCGGGTGAGCCGCTAAAGTAGGTCCGGAGACCCTTGCCCAGGTTCTGGGTAAGTTACCAAAATTTGAAGATGAAAATTTGATCGTCGGAATCGAGACATCAGATGATGCTGCGATTTATAAGGTTACAGATGATATTGCGATGATCCAGACGGTAGATTTCTTTACACCGATCGTGGATGATCCGTATATGTTTGGCCAGATTGCAGCAGCAAACTCGCTCAGTGATGTTTACGCAATGGGAGGAGAGCCGAAGGTAGCACTTAATATCGTAGGATTTCCGAACTGTCTTGATCCACAGATCTTAGGAGATATTCTTGCCGGTGGAGCCGATAAGGTAAAAGAGGCAGGAGCTGTTCTGGTTGGTGGACACACAGTACAGGATGATGAGCCGAAGTACGGACTTTGTGTGTCCGGATTTGTACATCCAAAGAAGATTTTTAAGAATTACGGATGTAAACCGGGGGATGTGCTGATCCTTACCAAACAGGTCGGAACAGGAATTGTTAATACAGCAATCAAAGGAGAAATGGCATCTGCAGCCGCAATCAGGGAAGCTGAGATTGTCATGTCTTCTTTAAATAAAAAAGCAAAAGAAGTTGTGGAGCATTTCCCTGTAAATGCATGTACAGATATTACAGGATTTGGTCTTTTAGGTCACTGCGTTGAAATGGCAGAGGCAAGTAATGTGACATTTGAACTGAATGTTCACGATATTGCATATCTTGATGAAGCAATCAGCTATGCAAAAATGGGCCTTGTTCCGGCGGGGGCTTACAAGAACAAGGGGTATTCTTATCAGAAAGTAGATTTCAGAAATGTAGAAGATCATTTTATCGATCTATTATATGATCCGCAGACATCAGGTGGACTGCTCATCAGCGTGGAAGCGCAGTATGCGGAAGCCGTGATGGAAGCATTCGAGAAGAAGAGACTGGATACCAAGGTATCCTGATCGGAACCGTAACAGAAAAGAGCGATAACTGATTCGTCTGCACTAGGAATTCAAAGAGGTAGAGAGAAAATGAATAAAAATTTATTATTTCGCAGTATTCCGAAAGTAGATATTCTGCTTGAAGAACAGGAGATACAGGATTTGATTGATGCATATGGACGTGAACTTGTGATGGATGTGATCCGTGAAGAGATGGATGCGCTCAGAACATTTATCGGAAAGTGCGAGGAAGAAGAGAAAGCGAAAGCGCAGATCGGGATGCTTACGCAGAATATAAAACGGCATGCCGGAAAGCTGCATGAGCCGAATATGAAAATGGTGATCAACGGAAACAGGAACAGTTCTCCACACCAATCTCGGCCGTGCACCGATCAGTAAGGAGCATGTTGAGAGACTGGCAGGAATTGTGAGTGGTTACTCCAATCTGGAATACAATCTGGAAGCAGGAGCACGTGGAGAGAGATACTCTCATTTTGAAAAACTGCTTTGCAAACTGACCGGGGCAGAGGCTGCGATGGCGGTTAACAACAATGCTGCGGCTGTTATGCTGATCTTAAGTTCAATGGCAAAAGGCGGGGAAGTTGTAGTATCCCGCGGAGAGCTGGTTGAGATCGGTGGCAAATTCCGAATTCCGGATGTAATGGAGCAGAGCGGAGCTTCACTTGTGGAAGTCGGAACGACGAATAAGACACATTATTCTGATTATGAAGAAGCGATCACAGAGGAGACAAAAGCACTCCTTAAAGTTCATACAAGCAATTACCGTATTGTTGGATTTACAGAGACGGTTACGATTGATGAACTGATTCCGATTGCGCAGGAACACGATATCCCGATCATCGAAGATCTTGGAAGTGGTGTGCTGATCGACCTGAGTAAATACGGACTGACCTATGAACCGACGGTTCAGGATTCCATCCGCAAGGGAGCGGACGTTGTATGCTTCAGCGGAGACAAGCTGCTCGGTGGTCCGCAGGCTGGAATCATCATCGGTAAGAAGAAATATATTGACCAGATGAAGAAGAATCAGCTGACACGTGCACTGCGAATTGATAAATTTACAGCAGCAGCACTGGAACTGGTATTACAGGAATATTTATCAGAAGAAAAGGCAATCCAGAATCTTCCGGTACTGCGTATGATCACAGAGTCCAAAGCGGATGTGGAAAAGCTGCAAGATCTCTGAAGCGGATTCTGCAGAATGCACATCTTGCTGCAACGATCGGGATGGAACCGTGTGAATCACAGATCGGTGGAGGCTCTCTTCCGCTTGAACGCATTCCGAGTATGGCAGTTACGATTAAGCCGGAGAATATCAGTGTACCGAAGCTGGAAGAAGAGATGCGGCATCTTTTTATGCCAATCATTCCGCGTACAGCCAACGACACGATTTATCTGGATGTGCGGACAATTGAATCCTGCTACTTTAAGAAGATAGCAGAGATGCTGGGAGAATTATTATGAAAAACATTATCGTAGGAACCGCAGGCACATTGACCACGGAAAAACGACACTGATAAAAGCACTTACCGGACGTAACACGGACCGGTGGGAAGAAGAACAGAGAAGAGGGATCACCATTGACCTCGGGTTTACTTATTTTGATCTGAAAAATGGAGACCGTGTAGGGATCATTGATGTTCCGGGACATGAAAAATTTATCAACAACATGGTTGCGGGAGTTGTCGGAATGGATCTGGTACTTTTGGTTGTGGCAGCGGATGAAGGTATCATGCCGCAGACAAGAGAACACATGGACATTCTGGGACTCCTTGGGATCAAGAAGAGCATTCTGGTGATCAACAAGTGTGATCTGGTCGATGAAGAATGGCTGGAACTCGTTGAGGAAGAAATCCAGGAAGAACTGGAAGGTACTTTTTGGAAGGTGCACCGGTTGTTAAAGTATCGGCTGCAACCGGGCAGGGGCTTGATGAACTGACGGATACGATCCAGCAACTGATGTCGGATGAGGTGGTTGCAAAGGATACACAGACTATTCCAAGACTTCCGATTGACCGGGCATTTACCCTGTCAGGCTTTGGGACAATTATCACAGGGACACTTATCTCCGGTACGATCACCAGGGAAGACGTTCTGGAAATGTATCCGATCGGAAAAGAGTGCAAGATTCGTAATATTCAGGTACATGGGCAGAATCAGGACAAATGCTATGCCGGACAGAGAGTGGCGATCAATCTGTCAAATGTGAAGAAAAAGGAGATTCGCAGAGGGTGTGTGCTTGCGCCGAAGAACAGTATGAAAAATACAGATCTTCTGGATGTGAAGCTGAAAGTTCTGGAAGACTCCATGCGTATCCTTACAAATCATGAGAGATTGCATTTATACACGGGTACGAGTGAGATCCTCTGCCGAGCTGTTCTGCTGGATAAGGAGCAGATCGGACCGGGAGAAGAGGGACTGGTACAGCTCAGACTGGAAGAAGAGATTGCGGTCAAACGAGGCGACCGTTTTGTAGTACGTTTCTATTCGCCGATGGAGACTATCGGAGGCGGGATCGTTCTGGAACCGAATCCGGTGCGTAAGAAACGTTTTGATGCGCAGGCAATCGAAGAACTGAAGAAAAAAGAATCCGGTTCACTTGGCGATGTTATGGAGCTTCAGATCAAAGAACACGGCGACACGATGATCACACTTGCTGAGCTTGCAAAGGTGATGGCACATTCCGTAGATGAACTGAAGGAGTATCTTGAAGAACTGGAAGAATCGGGCACAATCTTTGTATTCCCAATGAAGAAGGACACATATTTGTGGCACAGAGACAGCGAATTGCAGTACGTCAGAAGATAGAGGAGACATTGCAGAAATATCACAGTGAGCATCCATACCGATATGGAATGAAGAAAGCCGAAATTCACAACACATTCCTGAAAAAGATCAAACCAAACATATTTGATGCGTATATCGAAAGAATGACGGGAGAAAACGTCTATGGAAGAAGGGAAGAATATCTTTCGCTTCCGGGATATGAAGTTCCGAAGGATGCGATGTATCTTCAGACAGAGAAGCTGATCGAAGATACATTGAAAAGCAGGATATGATTTTGTGAGATTTTCAGAGATTGATTTTGGAAAAATTCCGCGCCAGACAGCGGAAGATGTGGTTCTCATGATGATTGACGAAGGAAAAGACTCCGTATCAATGAAGAGATGTTTACGATGAAACACCTGATGGATGAAGCGAAGGAAAAAATCAGAATCATCTGAAGGAAGAAAATCTGATCACGATCGCACAGGTGAGAGATATGTTCTCAACAAGCAGAAAGAGTGCGAAACCGATTTTAGAATATATGGACAGCATTAAGGTGACAAAGAAGACAGGCGGAGAAAGTGAGAGGGTGGCATACTTATGAATTTAAAGCAGCTGGAGGCATTTGTTAAGGTAACTGAGTCGGGAAGTTTTTCAAAAGCGGCAAAGCTTTTGTTCCTGACGCAGCCAACGGTCAGTGCACATATCTCTTCTCTGGAGAAAGAACTGGACTCACGGCTTTTTGTCAGAAATACAAAGGAAGTAAAATTGTCGGAAGAAGGAAAGCAATTATACCAGTATGCGCGCCAGATGGTGGAACTCGAAAAAGAAATCGAGCAGGTATTTTCCAAGGATGCGCATCGTGAGGAAAAATGTATTACAATTGCGACCTCTACGATTCCGGCACAGCATGTTCTTCCGGCGATCTGGCGAAATTCAGAGAGACTTATCCGGATGAGCAGTTCCGGATTTCAGAAAATGACAGCTGCGGTGTTGTTGAACAGGTAGCAGGGCATATGGTAGATATTGGATTCACAGGTACGGTACTTGAAAAAAAGCATTGCAGATATATGCCTTTTTATCAGGATGAACTGGTTGTTATCATGCCGAATACCGAGTTTTATCAGGAAATACAGAAGCGCTATAAGACAGCAACATGGATAAAGAATGAACCGGTCATTATGCGGGAAGAAGGATCGGGAACCCGCAAGGAAACAGAAAAAATATTGAGAAAAGCAGGAATTATGCCTGATACCCTCAATATAGTAGCATGCATTGAGAATCCGGAAGCGATAAAAAGGTCAGTAAAGAGTGGGCTTGGAATCACGATCATATCAAGACTTGCAGCAGAAGAGGAGATCCGGACCGGACAGGTTCTGGAATTTCCGTTACAGAAGGATGAAAGCAGTCGTTATCTGAACCTTGTATACAATAAAAACTATCAGCTGCCTGCAGCAGCAGAGCATCTGATCCGGATTGTAAAGGATTTCTATCCGGATGCACATATGGGGAAATGAAAAGAGGATCAATATGATATATTTAGATAATGCAGCAACCACAATGCGCAAACCACAGGAAGTAATTGATGCGATCACCGCAGCAATGTGCTCAATGGGGAATGCAGGAAGAGGTGTCAACGAGGCATCTCTCGGAGCAGCAAGAACCGTATATGACACAAGGGAGAAGCTTGCAGGTTTTTTCGGGGCGGAAGATGCAAGACAGATCGTATTTACCATGAATTCAACGGAGAGTCTGAATATTGCGATCAAGGGGATCTTAAATCCGGGAGACCATGTGATCTCTACGGTTTTGGAACATAACTCTGTTCTCCGACCACTTTATGAGATGGAGAAAAAGGGAGTTGAAGTGACATTCCTTGGATGTGATGAAAAAGGAGCTCTGGATTACGCAGATTTGATAAAGCAATCAAAGAGAATACAAAAGCAATTGTCTGTACCATGGGTCCAATCTGACGGGAAACAAAGTGGATGTGGAGCGGATCGGGGAAATTGCAAAAAAACACGATCTGTTGTTTGTGGTAGATGCATCACAGACTGCCGGTGTATTTCCGATCGATGTGCAGAAGATGCATATTGATATTCTGTGTTTTACCGGACATAAGGGACTTTTAGGACCGCAGGGGACTGGTGGAATGTATGTGAGAAAAGGCGTTCATGTCCGGCCACTTCTTTCAGGCGGTACCGGTGTGCAGACCTATAGTAAGACACAGCCGGAAGAGATGCGACAGCACTGGAAGCAGGAACACTTAACGGACACGGAATTGCCGGACTGGATGCTGCGATCGGATATCTGGAAGAAACAGGAATTGATACGATCCGCGCAAAGGAACAGGCATTGATGAAGCGGTTTTATGAAGGGATAAAAGAAATTCCGGGAGTCAAAATCTATGGGGATTTCAGCAGCATGGACCGCTGTGCGGTAGTGAGCCTGAATATCAGAGATTATGATTCGGGAGAAGTCAGCGATGCACTTCTGACAGATTATGGGATTTCTACCCGTTCAGGAGGACACTGTGCACCACTGATGCATGAGGCACTTGGAACCGTAGAGCAGGGGCTGTCAGATTCAGTTTTTCCCACTATAACACAGAGGAAGAAGTGGATACGGCAATCCGGGCAATCTGCGAGCTTGCAGAAGAAGAGTAAAATTTATAAGATCAGAGATTGATAGAAGACCGGTATAGTATTGATAGTATCAATATATATATCGGTCTATTTTAATTATGAATTGGACAAGAAGTTGTGCAAAAGGTATAATTGTAAGGTAACAAAAAAAGCTTTAATAGTCAAAAATGACGAATGAGAGAAAGACGAAGGAGGAAGAAAAATGAATTTATCAGATTCAAAGAAGAAGCTTGCACTTGCGGGGGTTCTGTGTGGGCTTGTAGCTGCATGTCTGGCTTACTTTGGTAATCCGGCAAACATGGCATTCTGTATTGCCTGCTTTATCCGTGATACGGCAGGAGCTCTGGGATTTCACCAGGCCGAAGTTGTACAGTATGCAAGACCGGAGATCATCGGTCTTGTGATCGGAGCATTTATTATTTCAGTGGCAACAAAAGAATACCGTTCAACAGCAGGATCTTCACCGATGATCCGCTTTATCCTTGGTATGGTAATTATGATCGGTTCCCTGATTTTCCTTGGCTGCCCGCTCCGTATGGTGATCCGTATGTCAGCAGGTGACTTGAATGCATGGGTAGCACTGATCGGTTTTGTACTTGGAGTTGGAACCGGAGCATTTGCACTCAAAAATGGTTTCAGCCTTGGACGTGCACATGAGACAAACAAAGAAAGTGGAGCAGTGCTTCCGGTACTGATGCTTGGTATTCTGATCCTTGCAACCTGCTCAACACTTCTCAAAGCAAGTGAAGCAGGTCCTGGAAGCTTTCATGCACCAATTATCATGTCATTGATCGGCGGACTTATTTTCGGAGCACTTGCTCAGAAATCAAGAATGTGCTTCGCCGGCGGAATCCGTGATGCGATCTTAATGAAGAATTTTGATCTTCTTACAATTATTGCAGGTCTTTTTTGTAGTAATGCTGATCTTCAATCTGGCAACAGGAAGATTTGTACTTGGATTTAACACTCCTGGAATCATTGCACATTCCAACCATCTGTGGAATATCCTTGGCATGTATGCAGTAGGATTCGCGGCAGTTCTTGCCGGCGGATGCCCGCTTCGCCAGCTGATCCTTGCAGGACAGGGTTCTTCTGATTCAGCAGTTACTGTACTTGGCATGTTCTTTGCAGCAGCACTTTGCCATAACTTCGGACTTGCATCAAGCGGAACAGCTATGAATGCAGAGACAGGCGAACTCGTTGCAGGAGCCGTAACGCCGAATGGAAAAGTTGCTTGCATTATCTGTATTATCGCATGCTTTATCATTGCATTTACAAACAAAAGAGAGCAGGCAAAATAGTCAGAAACCGTAAGATATAGATGGATAATCCATAAGAAATATGATATGCTAGGAAGGCAGGTAAAAAATATGAAAGAAGTAGATGCAAGAGGACTTTCGTGTCCGGAACCGCTGATGCTTACTGCAGAGGCACTGAAGAATGCAAACGGACCGATCAAGGTTCTTGTGAGCGAACCTCACCAGAAGACTAATATCGAGAAGTTTGCGAAGGACAAAGGAAAGAAGGCAACTTCTACCGAGAAGGGCTCTGAATTTGAAATTGTGATTGAATAATGAGAAAAAAAGAGTTAAAGCTGGTTATCACATTCCATACAACAGCGGATGCGATGGCGATGGAAAAAGAATGTAAAAAGTTGGTGCACAGGGACGTATGATTCCGGTGCCGAGAAGTATTTCAGCAGGATGCGGGCTTTCCTGGTGCGCACCACTGGAATGCAGGGAAGAACTGAAAAATGTCATGCAGGGAATCGGTCTTGAAGAAGAAGAGATCCACGAGTGTATGGTATAAGAAGAGGTAAAACGAGGAGACCGCAAGATGAGGAATCATTTTTGCGGTTTCCTTTTTTTGTTTTTAACAGGAAATTCTGAAAACATATTTCTAAAATCATTTACTGAGAATATTCGTGGAACAAGAAAAATAATTCTTTACATTTAGACTGATTTTGGATACATTATTAGTATATCCTACTAATTAACTGCGGTATGGTGGAGGGGAAGATGAAAGTATTATCAGAAAAGCGGTTGAGCGATTATATGGCAGAACAGATTGCGGATGAAATTCTGGCGGGCAGGATAGAAGGAGGAAGCCAGTTAAAGCAGGAAGAGCTTGCTGAGGTATTTGGAGCATCCAGAATCCCGATCCGTGAAGCATTTCAGGTTCTGGAGAGTCAGGGGCTGATCGTGAGGCTGGCAACAAAAAGAATTTATACGGTTGAGCTGGATGAAGAGCAGATAGAACTGATTTTTGAGATGATCGGGGAAATCCTCAAAAAAGCGGTTCAGCATGTCCTGAATACGAAAAGTCAAACAGAGGAAAAGGAAGTATTTTCGGCAGAGACAAGACCGGATCAATTGCTTCTTGCACAGATGGAGAATGGATATCTGACGAATCTGCTGAAAAATGCTTCGGAGTGTTATATCCGGTTTGCCACAAAATGTAAAGAGACGGATGGAAAAAAGAGACAGAAAAGGCAATCTGCGAAAAGATAGCAGGTGCATTAAATGGTGCGGAAAAATATACAAAAACATTTGCAAAAGCGGTCAATAGTGAGATTGACAGGATGGGTATTGCTTCTGGCAGAGCAGGTGAAGGAAGAAAGAAGGAAGAATAGATGAATGGTTTAAAACCGATCAAGATGCCGTCAGCGAAGGAAAAAGTTGCTGCGGAGCTTAGAAAAGCAATTTTATCAAGGCAAATGAAAGAAGGAGAGACCCTTTCACTCGACAGTGTGGCATCTCAGCTGAATGTGTCGGCAATGCCGGTAAGAGAAGCATTTCAGATTCTGGCGAGGGACGGGCTGATCCAGCTTCGGAAGAATAAAGGGGCAGTCGTCCTTGGAATCACGGAAACCTATATCCGGGAACATTATCAGCTCCGCGCGATCCTTGAGAGTGCGGCAGCAAAGCTTGCAGCAGAACCGGGAACAGATATTGCGGAAATAGAAGATGTCTATCAGGAATCTTGTGAGGCACTGGAAAACGGGGAATCCCAGAAATACACGGATCTCAACCGTGCATTTCACAATGAAATCTGGAGTGCGGCAGGTAATGGAAAGATGAAAAAAAATGATCTCCGAACTTTGGAACGGACTTTCTATGGGAAGTATGGTTTCAGAAGGTGATTATGCGAAGGTATCGATCAAAGAGCATGGAAGGATTCTGAAAGCACTCCAGGAGCATAATGTCGAAGCGGCAGAAAAAGAGATGTATGCGCATATCATGCGAAGCCGCGATGATATGCTGACGTATTACAAGTAGATAAGTGTAAGAAAATAAAAAGATATACATAGAACATAAAAAGATTTTGAGAGTATAGATACTTCTTGAAGTCTTTTTTTATTTGCAAAAAATTTCAGAATATACTTCAAAAAAGGGTTGGTTTCGATATGCAGCTTTTAAAAACAGTCTGTAATAAGTGCATTGAAATATACAAATATTTGTGTATTGCATACAATAAACCATTCTGAAAGTGTATTTCGTGCAATATGACAGAAGAATCTTAGTCAGAATATACAAAATAGAATATGCAGAATTATGCTATCCGCCAAAATGATAAAAAGTAATTGACATTTTGGTGTCAATGAATTATATTAAAATCAAGATTTGGATACAAAATCAAATATCAAAAATCAGATATCAAGTAAAAGACATCCAGAAAAGAAACTAAAAAGAGAAATGAGGAGGTAGCAAAATGAGTCAGGTAACTATCACATTATTGTTCCTGCTGTTTGCGATCGTGATGTTCATGTGGGAAAAAATTCCGTTGGGACTGACATCCATGATTGTCTGTGTGGGACTGGTAGTCACGGGAGTTCTGGACTGGAAGACAGCATTTTCAGGATTCATTGACAGCAACGTCATCCTGTTTGTTGCGATGTTCATTGTAGGTGGCGCACTTTTTGAAACAGGAATGGCAAACAAAATAGGGGGAGTTGTAACACATTTCGCCAAGACAGAGAAGCAGCTGATCGTTGCGATTATGATCATCGTAGGCGTGATGAGCGGTTTCCTTTCCAACACAGGAACAGCCGCAATTCTGATCCCGGTAGTCATCGGTATCGCAGCAAAGTCGGGATATTCAAGATCAAGACTTCTGATGCCGCTTGTATTCGCAGCAGCATGGGAGGTAACCTTTCTCTGATCGGAGCTCCGGGTAACATGATCGCACAGTCACAGATGGAAAGCATCGGACTGAAATTTGGATTCTTCGATTATGCAAAAGTAGGTGTACCGATCCTGATTGTCGGAATCATTTATTTCGCACTGATCGGATACAAATTTCTTCCGAACAAGACAGATGCAGCTGGAGACAGCATTTATGATGAGGTACAGGATTTCAGCAATGTACCAAAGTGGAAACAGACACTTTCCCTGGTTATTCTGATTCTTACACTTCTCGGAATGATCTTTGAAGAACAGATCGGAATCAAGCTTTGTGTAACGGGTTGCGTCGGAGCAATTGCCCTGATCCTTACAGGAGTTATCAGTGAGAAAGATGCACTTCTTTCCATCGATCTGAAGACGATCTTCCTGTTCGGTGGAACACTTTCCCTTGCAGCAGCACTTGATCAGACAGGGGCAGGAGAGTTGATTGCTGACAAAGTAATCGGACTTCTTGGAAAGAACCCGTCACCTTATGTACTTACATTTGTAATTTTCATGCTGTGCTGTGTACTTACCAACTTATGTCGAATACAGCAACAACAGCACTTATGGCACCAATCGCTGTGTCAATCGCACAGGGAATGGGAGCAGACCCAAGCGCAGTACTTATGGCATGTGTCATCGGAGGATCATGCGCATACGCAACACCGATCGGAATGCCGGCAAACACAATGGTTGTCACAGCCGGAGGATATACATTTAAAGATTATGCAAAAGCAGGTGTGCCGCTGATTCTGGTATCCACCGTAGTAAGTATGATCTTACTTCCGATATTCTACCATTCTTCCGTAAGAAGGGATAACAAAGTAATTAAATTAAATGCAATATAAAAGAGGAGGATTTAAAATGTCTAGAGAAGAACAGGTAACACAGCTTACAGATTACATGGCAAAGTTCATTGCACATGTTGCCAAAAAACTTCCAGATGATGTCATCGCAAAACTTCAGGAACTCAGAGAGAAAGAGGACAGCCCGCTGTCTAAGGTAATCTACGATACCATGTTCCGTAACCAGGAACTCGCAGTAGCTCTTAACAGACCAAGCTGCCAGGATACAGGTGTCCTTCAGTTCTGGGTAAAATGTGGAACAAAATTCCCACTGATCGATGATCTGGAAGCATTACTGAAAGAAGCAGTAGTAAAGGCTACATTCGAAGCACCGCTTCGTCACAACAGCGTTGAGACATTCGACGAATATAACACAGGAAAGAACGTAGGAAAAGGAACACCAACCGTATTCTGGGATATCGTTCCAAACTCTGACAAATGTGAAATCTATACATACATGGCAGGTGGCGGATGTACACTTCCGGGAAAAGCTATGGTTCTGATGCCAGGTGAAGGATACGAAGGTGTAACAAAATTCGTTCTCGATGTTATGACAAGCTACGGACTGAATGCATGTCCTCCGCTTCTTGTAGGTGTAGGTGTAGCAACTTCTGTAGAAACGGCAGCTCTGCTTTCCAAGAAAGCTCTGATGCGTCCGATCGGCTCTCACAACGACAACGAAAGAGCTGCAAAGATGGAAACCCTTCTGGAAGACGGAATCAACGCAATCGGTCTTGGACCACAGGGAATGGGTGGAAAATACTCTGTAATGGGTGTTAACATCGAAAATACAGCACGTCATCCATCTGCAATCGGTGTAGCTGTAAACGTAGGATGCTGGAGCCACAGAAGAGGACACATTGTATTTGATAAGGACCTTAATTACACAATCACAACACATTCGGGGGTGGAATTATAATGGTAGAAGTAAAAGATGGAAAGAAAATTTTAACAACACCAATTTCAGCAGAGGACTTAAAGGACATTAAGTCGGAGACATCATTTACCTGAACGGAAGTATGACAACATGCCGTGACGTTGCTCATCGCCGTCTGGTAGAAGAAGGAAGAGAACTTCCTGTAGATGTTAAAAACAATGCAATTTTCCATGCAGGACCGATCATCCGTCCACTGGAAAATGACAAATTTGAGATGGTTTCCGTAGGGCCGACAACCAGTATGCGTATGGAAAAATTCGAATATGAATTCGTACAGAAATCTGGTGTACGTGTAATCATCGGAAAAGGTGGAATGAAAGAAAACACCGAACGTGCATGTAAAGAGTTCGGAGCAATCCACTGTGTATTCCCGCTGGTAACGCCGTAGTAGCAGCAACAGAGGTTGAAGAGATCGTAAGAGCTGAGTGGAGAGATCTCGGAATGCCGGAAACACTCTGGAACTGCCGCGTAAAAGAGTTTGGACCACTGATCGTATCCATCGATACAGAAGGAAACAACCTCTTTGAAGAAAGAAAAGTAATCTACAATAAGAGAAAAGACGAACAGTATGAGATAATCAGCAAACAGGTTGGATTTATCAAATAGTCATACTGAAAAATATGGAACCCATACTTGCTTAATTAAAATAATAATCAAATATTCTGCCAGATATTTGGTCTCGTTATGAAGAAGTGCTGCAAGCCGATGAGAGTGATCGGTTTTGCAGCACTTTTTTCGTAATGCCTTTTTGCAATGTTTTTCCCATTTAAAGGGTAGAATATGGTATACTTATAGATAATGGAAAAATTTATGAATTTACAGAAAGGCAAAGCATGCAGTTACGTTTTGAAATTCCGGAGAGTTTCTGGAGTCTGTTCCGGTCTGTGAACAGAGAGACATACATTGAAGCTTTGATGGCGATCAATGAAGAATACCAGTACAGTAATTATTTTCTGACCAGGGAAGTCTGTATTCAGGTGCTTCGGGATTTGTATATGAAGAAACAGATCGAACTTAAACGAGAAGAAGATGAGACTGAGTTTGATATGTTAGAAACTCCGTCAGCAAGGATTCTGAACTGCTGATCCGAAAAGGATGGCTGAAGAAAATTGAAGATTATAATACACTGGTGACGAACATCGTGATTCCGGATTATGCGGCAGTCTTTGTCGATGCGTTTGAGCGGCTTTCCTCGGAGGACCTGGAGGAGACAGAGATCTATATCCAGAATGTGTATGCAACGCTGTTTTCGTTCAGGAATGATCCAAGGGTGAACATGAATATGCTCCGGACAGCACTTATCAATACCAGACGGCTCAACAAAGCATTGCAGGATATGCTGCACAATATGGACAAGTTTTTTGCAAGGCTTCTGGAACAGCAGTTTTACGGAGATCTTCTGAAGGAGCATCTGGACGGCTATGTAGAAGAAATCGTCCGAAAAAAATATCACATACTCAAGACTTCGGATAATTTCTATATCTATAAGACAGATATCAAAGAATGCCTGCGCCAGATGCGGGATGATGAGGAATGGATCGAGAAGATCCGTGAGCGTGCCAGGCAACCGGAGATACCGGTGAAGACGTTCTGGAGCTTCTGGATATGATTGAAAGAGGCTTTGACGATATCGAGCACCGCATTTCCAATATGGATAAGGAGCACAGCAAATATGTGCGTGCGACGGTGACAAGACTGAATTATCTTCTGAGCGGAGAGAGCGACACGAAAGGACTGGTGATTCAGCTCCTGAACCGGATGTCAGAGGATGACTATGAAGAGGTCATTCAAAAGACGGGGGAGAAGATGAATCTGTCTTTGATCGAAATCCTGTCAGAAAAATCTCTTTATAAGCGAAGAAGAAGCCGGAAGGATTTTGTCAGCAAGATGGCACAAGAAGAGGAAGTAGATGATCTGGACAGAGAAGATGTGCTTCGGCTGAACCGGATCAAGCTCAGGTTCAGCAAAAAGCAGATTGAAGAATTTATCGAAGAACATATGGAGAAAGATGTGCTGGATACGGAAAAGCTTTCCCTTACATCAGAGGATGATTTTGAAAAGCTGATTCTTGCATACGACCTCAGTACCCGTAAGAACAGCAAATACAAAGCGCTGGAAGAGGATGCGGAAACGATTGAAAAGAACGGATACCGTTATCCGGCACTGAAGTTTGTAAGAAGGCATTTATAAAAAGTATACGGAAATTGGAGAGAATGGATGATAGAATATTTTGAGCAGCTTACGCAGGAAGAACAGGAAGACCTGACAGATGTGATCCGGCTTCTCTACAGACAGACATTTCTTCTGGAGAGGAAGTTCGACAAGCGTGCGGGCAGACTTAAGTATCAGCGAGAGTACCGCATCTGTGAAAAGCACATTGATTTTCTGAAAATGTATTTTCAGATCGCCGGGCTCACATTATGTGAGAACGTACACCTGGGACTGATCTACATTCAGGATGAAATGATCTGGGGAGAAAAGCTTCCGCGTCTTGCAACGATTTACATCTTATTACTGAAGCTGATTTATGATGAACAGATGGCATCGGTTTCGTCAAGTAGTCAGATCGTGACAACGCTTGGGGCACTCAACGGAAAAGCAGGAGATTTTCGTGTGCTTCGCAGTATCCCGTCACCGACCGAGATGAAAAGAACTATTGCCATGCTGAAAAAATACCAGCTGATCGAGCCGCTGGATCTACTGGAAGAGTTAAATGAAAGTACAAGACTTCTGATCTATCCGTGTATCCATGCAGTATTGCAGGGAGATGCGGTGAGAGAAGTTCTGGAATCATTTGGAAACAGCCGGGAAGAAGAGGAGGAGACTCTTGGAGACATTGGATAACAGGCAGCCGTTCTGGCGATTTCAAAAATCTGCCTGAACAACTGGCATTATATAGACAGAAAAATACTGACTTTGAGCGAAGGGATCAACTTTTTTACCGGGCATTCCGGAAGTGGAAAATCAACGGTTATCGATGCAATTCAGATTGTGCTCTATGCCAACACGGATGGGCGTGGATTTTTCAACAAGGCAGCAGCGATGATTCCGACCGTACCTTGATCGAGTATTTGCGCGGAATGGTAAACATCAGTGAAAATAATGAGTCCCAGTATCTGCGAAATAAGAATTTTTCCAGTACGATCGTGATCGAGCTGGAGCAGACAAGAACCCATGAAAAACAGTGCGTGGGCGTTGTATTTGACGTGGAGACAGCAACAAATGAGATCAACCGCCTGTTTCTGGCACAGAAGCGGTCTGCTTGCGAATGCTTACCGGGGAGAAAAGAGATGTCTTTCTACTGTGGAAATAAGAGAATATCTGCAGCGTACCTTTGGTGAAGAGGCATTCTACTGCGGACCGAGCAATGAGCGTTTCCGCCGTCAGCTTTATGATGTGTATCTGGGCGGATTGGATAAAGAAAGTTCCCACGTCTTTTTAAGCGGGCAATCCCGTTTCGGATGAATATCAAGCTGGAAGAATTTGTAAAAGAATATATCTGTATGGAACAGGATATCCAGATTGAGGATCTGAAAGAAAGTATCATGCAGTATGGCAGAATGCGCAGCAAGATTGAGTCAACGATGGAAGAGATTGAGGAACTGAAGAAGATCGATGGAATCTATCAGGATTTGATGATAAGCGAGAAAAAAGCAGGGAATGTGACTACCGTCTTACCTGTCTGGAAATGCTCCGGCTGCAGGAGGACATCCAGGGACTCCGTGATAAGATTAAAACCAGAGAAGAAGGTATCAAGGTACAGGAGCATACGAAAGCCGAGCTGATGCGCCAGAGTGTAGAACTGCAAAAGGAGCATGAGGAGCTGTTACTTCGTCTGAATAACAGTGGTTATAAAGCACTGGAAGCAGAACTTGCAGGACTTAACGAGACTCTGGAACATCTGGGAAAAAGCAGGGCGAGTCTCACAAAGACAGCACAGAGACTTGCAGCATGGAAAGAACAGGAGATTACGTCCAATCAGACAATCTGGGATATTGATAAATTTGAAGCCGGTACGATTTCGGAGGGCGAACTTACAAGGCTGAAAGAAAATATCGCACAGATGCGTGCGGAGATCGAAGAAGAACGTCGGGATACGGACAGTACACTTCGTCAGATCAAGAAAGAAGAACGGGAAGCCAAAGAAGAGCTAAAAGAGCTGAAACAGGGAAGAAAAGCATATCCAAAAGAGCTGGAAGAAGCAAGGCTGGAACTACAGAACCGGTTGCAGGAGAATTGTGGAAAATTTGTTTCCGTGCAGATCCTCGCGGATCTTCTGGAAATCCGGGATGAAAGATGGCACAATGCAGTGGAAGGCTATATGGGAAATAATAAACTTCTGCTGATCGTAGAGCCGAAATACGCAAAGGCGGCAATGGATATTTATCAAGAGATGGATAAGAAGAAATTCTTCCGTGTTGCAATTCTGGATACGGAAAAGGTTATGGAAGAAGAGCACATTGTCCGGCAGGGCGCTCTTGCAGAAGAAGTAAAAGCAAAAGAAAAATACGTGCAGTCTTACATCAATTTCTTCCTTGGAAACGTTATGAAATGTGAGAGTATTGAGGAACTCCGGGAATGCAGGATCGGTGTGACACCAGACTGTATGCTGTATCACAGCTATCGTCTGCAGCATATTAATCCGGAAAATTATACGAGACGTGCTTATATCGGAGAGATTAGTCTCCGTCAGAGGATCCGGCAGCTTCAGGAGCACTGTGATGAGCTTCAGGAGAAGAGACTACCGCTTGCGGCACTTGTGGAAGAGGCGAAGAAGCTTCTGGAACTGGAGCAATGCCGCTTCCGACAGAGGATTATATCAGCCAGATCCTGGATGCAAAGGCGATAAAGGGAAAAGAAACCCGTAAGAAAGATTTACTTGAAAAGCTACAGAAACTGCGTGCAGAATCAGTCGATACTCTGGAAGCACAGATGAAAGAAGTGCAGGAAAGACGGGATGCAAAGCAGAAAGAGATCACGAAGACAGAGAAAGAAATCTGGAAAAACGGGGAAGAAATCGAAAAATTCAGAAACAGTATTACAGAGTCGGAATTTGCACTTTCTGGAATCCAGAAAGAATTTCAGGAAAACGAAGGGTTTGAGAAGCAGTTTGAAGAGTATCTGGAAGCACAGAAAAGCAGAAACTATATTTATTTAAAAGAGGCAAGTGCAAGGCAGTTGCAGCAGCTTGGAAAGAAAAAAGAAGAGATCTATCAGGAGCTGGTGGCAGCCCGCAGTGCTTATACCAAAAAATATATGCAGCGTAATTTTTCAGTGGTAGAAGAAGATAATAAGATTTATCAGGAGCTTCTGGAAAACCTGTCATGTGACGATCTGGAAACCTACCGGCAGGCAGCGAATGAACAGGCAAAGGCAGCGGTCGAGCACTTCAAGGATGACTTGTTTTCAAGATCCGCAGTGCGATCCGTGAGGCCTACCAGAGAAGAGATGAGCTGAACCGGATCATCAGCGGCTGGATTTCGGAAAAGATAAGTACCAGTTTGTGATCACGAAGAATAAGGGTGCAGACGGAAAGTACTATAAGATGTTTATGGATGATACCCTGCAGATCAATCCGGCACAGCTTTCAGGTTCTATTGAGAACCAGATGAATCTGTTCACAATGGAGCATGAAGAAAACTACGGTGATATGATGAATGAACTGATCGGCATCTTTATCCCACCGGAAAATGCTACCCATGAGGAACTGGAAGAGGCGAAGAAAAATATGGACAAGTACGCGGATTACCGTACTTATCTTTCGTTTGACATGCAGCAGATCGTTCAGGGTGAGGAAGATATGAAAATCGGTCTTGGCAAGATGATCCGCAAGAATTCCGGAGGAGAAGGACAGAATCCTCTTTATGTTGCACTTCTTGCAAGCTTTGCACAGATTTACAGGATCAATCTTTCCCCGAAAATCCACAGGAATCCGACACTCAGACTGGTCGTTCTGGATGAGGCATTTTCAAAAATGGATGCCGAGAAGGTGGCAAGCTGTATTGCGCTGATCCGTGGACTTGGTTTCCAGGCGATCATCAGTGCTACAAATGATAAGATCCAGAATTATCTGGAAAATGTTGATAAAACCTTTGTATATGCCAACCCGAATAAACGGCATATATCAATTCAGGAATTTGAAAAAACCGAGTTCGCACAGCTTGCGGATGAGGAAGAACAGGGGTGATAGAAAATGTATCTGGTAGACAGGATTATAGAAAGATGTGAGAACAGCAGCCGTGACTGGCGGGAAGGAGCGACTGGAGGGAGGACTCTTCGGATCACACAGGAGGATTATGATGCCTGTGGGAAAGAAGAGCTGATCGAAGAGGTGCAGCGCCTGGAAAGAGCAGGACTTCTGACTGTGAAAAAATGGGTTGTTCCGGACAGTGATGTAGAGCTTGTGGCATATCAGGTGGAGCATCTTCCGGATTTTTACCGTCTTGCAGACAGCGAAAATGGAGAAGAATACTGGCCGAAGCAGGCGAAGGTAAATTATTATATACGTAAGATTGACCAGGAGCTTTCGGAAGGCTTTCAGAAAGAATGGATCGAGAATTATCTGGAAAAGCTGAAAGAGCGGATCGCAGAAGGTGATCTGCCGAAAAATATAGAGAAGCTGGAAAAATATCTGGACTGTTACCGGGGACTGGACTCTCTGGAAGAACCGATGATGAAGCGGATTTTCAGTAAGCGCTATCTGAAGGATAGCAAGATCTTCGAGAGGGAGATGGAACGAAATGTGGTGACGGCTGCAAGGAGATATTGCCCGGAGATTACGGCAGATATGGATATCCAGACGGTTCTGGAGCAGCTGCTGATCGAAGAAAATTCCCAGGAACTGGCAGTGAAAGGACCGCTTAAACTGAAGATCTGGAAAGGATCAGAAGCAAAAAGAGTGGATCTTTCCGATTTTACATATGGAGTTGTGCTGAACAGCCAGACAGTCAAGCATGCAATGGTTGAGGTAGAGCAGCCGGCACTGAAAAAAATCGTGACGATCGAGAATAAGACGAATTACCTTGCGATGGAATATGATCCGGAGATCCTTTATATCTACAGTCATGGATATTTTTCACCACTTGAAAGAGAATTTCTGAAGAAGCTGCAGAGAGTGATCGAAGGGAAAGACGTGGAAGTATTCCACAGCGGAGATATGGATTACGGTGGAATCCGGATTTTTGAATATATCCAGAAGCATATTTCCCGGGAATAAGCCATTGCAGATGGATGTGGAGACCTACGAGAAATACGAAGAATATGCGAAAACAATCTCGAAAGAGACGATGGAAAAGCTGGAAAAGGTAAATGTTCCACTTTTGGAGGAGTTAAAAGAAAAGCTTCTTGAAACCGGAAAGGGAATCGAACAGGAAAGCTTCCTGATTGAAGAATAGAGTGCAGTGCTTAAGGAAAATGTGCGGCGGTGAAAAGAAAAAGACCAGAATGCCCTGGTAGTGGGGCGAGTTCTGGTCTTTTTGTGTATACGATGAGCCAAGTGCAGATTTGTGCTTGCACAAGGATCTGCATTTGGC
>ENA-OQAS01000286-OQAS01000286.1-human-gut-metagenome-genome-assembly--contig:-NODE-286-length-26979-cov-4.669485_pt1 | contig 26979 bp, 36 predicted proteins | sample MGYA00242733_ERZ504523 | MGnify/ENA primary metagenome ERZ504523 (study PRJEB26092, sample SAMD00036239) | human gut metagenome | host: Homo sapiens | study: EMG produced TPA metagenomics assembly of...
GCTCCGGCATTTTGCGGGTGGCGACAACGGTCCCCTTGACGATCCCTAAAATCATAGCTTACTCCTCTTTGCCCAGCACGGTGACCAGCTGCCCCTGCTTGAGCAGGAAGCATTGCCATCGTCCGTGTCGATGTGAAAATCCAGTGCACATTTGTCGTTTGCGCGGATCAGCACCCCGCCCATCACGCCCGGCTTGGGGCCGTCGATCTTTACCTGCACGCGGTCGCGTCGGCAAGGCCGAAGGCCGCTGCCTGTGCGGGAGTCATGTGGATGTGGCGGTCAGCGATCATCACGCCCTCCGGCACGGTCAGGGTGCCATTGGGGCCGCGCAGGGTCACGCCCGGCGTGCCCTTTGTATCCCCGCTGGAACGCACCGGCGCTTTGATGCCGATGTTGCGGCAGTCGGTCTGCGCCAGCTCGATCTGAGTGGCACTGCGCTCCGGGCCAAGGATGCGGACATGCTTCAGTTCGCCCTTGGGGCCGATGATGTCCAGACATTCCTCGCAGGCAAACTGGCCGGGCTGGCTCAGCGCCTTTTTGGGGGTGAGCTGGTAGCCATAGCCGAACAGCTTGTCCACATCATCGCGGGTAAGGTGGATGTGCCGCACCGAGATGCCTACCGGCACCTGACGGCTGCGCTTTTGCAGCTCTGCCTGCACGGCCTGCGTGATCAGGAGCAGCAGCTGTTCCTGACTGATGTCATGGTAAACCAAGGCACAGCGCTCCTTTCTTATGCAGCGTCAGCGCAGGGCTCAGCGCAGCTCAGGCATGCACTCGGACACGCTTGCGTGCGGGCGGGGAATGACCAGTGCGCTGACCACTTCGCCAATGCGGGAAGCAGCGGTCTGGCCTGCCTCAACAGCAGCCTTCACAGCGCCAACGTCGCCCTGCACGAACACGGTAACAAGGCCTGCGCCGATCTTCTCCTGACCCACCAGAGAGACATCTGCGCTCTTCAGCATGGCATCGGCTGCTCGATGGAAGCGGTCAGGCCGTTGGTCTCGATCATGCCCAGAGCGGCATCCAGCGGCACCTGCTCGCCTGCGGGCAGGCCGGACTTGCCGGTCGCGGGGCCTTGGCGGGCATGATGCGGGCCAGATCTGCGTGGGGACGTGCAATGACGTTGACGCAGAACAGCTCACCCACGCGGGAAGCAGCCTCTTCGCCAGCTCGGTAGCAGCCTTGACAGCGCCCACCTCGCCGGTAACGATCACGGTGGTCAGACCGGCACCGATGGTGTCGGAACCAATGAACTCAACGTCAGCAGCCTTCAGCATTGCATCGGTAGCGTCGATGTTGCCAACCAGACCCTTCGTCTCGATAAAACCCAGAGCTTTCATAAGTTGTTCCTCCTGTCAGAACACTGAAAAAATTGTATGTGATGGTTTCGTCCTTCAAAAACTCAGATGATGCGCAGCCCGCCCTCGGCCAGCATGCAGCGGCGGCGGCGGCAGAAACTCTTTGCGCAGGTGATGCCCTCGCCGGTGGGGCCGGCAATGGTCATGGTGCAGTGGCCCTCGCCGCCAATGCCAACACCGGCCTTGGTGGCGCTGTTCTTTACGTAGATGGTGGTCTCAATGACCCGGGCAAAGCGGGTCATGTGGTCCACATCCTTGGAGAAGATGGAAGCGGTGTGGCGGTTGCCGTGCTCGGCCACCACGGCATCTTCCACCGCCTGTTCAAAGCTCTGGCAGCGCACGATGGGCAGCACCGGCATCATCTGCTCCACCAGCACGAACGGATGGTCGGCAGGCACCTCGCAGATGGCAAGGCGGCAAGTATCCGGCACATGCACGCCGATAGTCTCCAGAATGCGGGCGGCATCCTTGCCACCCACTTTTTGTTCACCTCGTGGCCGCCGCCCTTCTTGGGCTGCAGCACGATGTTCACCAGCTGTTCGGTCTGGGCCTTGTTCAGCAGGTAGGCACCCTGCTTCTGCAGCTCGTGCAGCAGGCCGTCGTAGGCGGTGTTCACGGCGAACACTTCCTTCTCTGCAAAGCAGAGGATGCGAACGCCTTTTGAATTGCAAAATGATTTTTCAGTTGCTATACTGGGCTTATCAAAGTTTTTTCGGGAGGATGTCGCAGTGACCGCACAGACAATGCAAATCGGGAACAGACCTTGCCGTATTTACGGTGAAGCCCATGCAGAATACCTACTGCTCCAAATGACAGGCGAACATGAGTTGCAGAGCATAGACAACGAAGTGGTTGCTATCGCACAAAACGGCCAGAACTTTCTGTTTGCGGCCATCCCGGTGGAAAGCTGGAACGATGCACTTTCCCCGTGGGAAGCCCCTGCTGTGTGGGGAAAGCAAGGATTTGGTGGCAAGGCTACGGAAACCTGTGCTTTCTGACAGAGCAGGTCATTCCGTCACTGAAACAACAGTTTGATCTCCCGGAAAAAGTCAAAATCATTCTGGGCGGCTATTCGCTGGCAGGGCTGTTTGCATTGTGGCATCCACCCAGACTGATCTGTTCTATGGTGTCGCCGCCGCCTCGCCCTCTGTTTGGTTTCCGGGCTGGATGGAGTTTGAACAGCAGCACCCGATACAGGCACAGCACATTTATCTGAGCCTTGGTGACAAGGAAGAGCGCACGAAAAACGCTGTCATGGCTGCGGTAGGTGATAACATCCGCACCCTGCACAGCCGGCTTATAGAGCGTGGCGCAGACTGCACCCTTGAGTGGAACAGCGGCGGGCATTTCAAAAACGCTGACCTGCGCACCGCGAAAGCCTTTCGGTGGGCGATGGAGGAACACACATGACCATTTTGATCGATGCAGACGGCTGCCCGGTGGTGGACCTGACATTGCAGATTGCAAAGCGGTTTGGCGTTCCGGTCATCATCCTGTGCGACACCGCCCACCAAATCGAGCGGGAAGGTGCGCAGACGCTGGTGTTCGATAAAGGTTCTGACAGCGTGGACTTTGCCTCGTCAACCGGGTAAAGTCGGGGGATGTGGTCGTAACACAGGACTATGGGCTGGCCAGTATGTGCCTTGCCAAGCGCGCACGGGTGCTGAACCAGAACGGTTTGGAGTACACCGCCGACAACATGGAAGCTCTCATGCTGCGGCGTTATGAAAACAAAAAGCTCCTCCGTGCCGGAAAGCACCCCAAGGGGAGCCCAAAGCGGACGAAGGAGCAGGATGAAGCATTTGTCGCCACACTGACAGATATTTTAGCGAGCATCTGATTTTCTGAACGGAACACCGGCGAATTTTTTTCGCGTCACATTCTCTGTAAGTGAAACCCGTCAGAACAAAGCACCTCTCCACTGCATGAAATCATTGAGATACCGCTGCTTTATCCTCTGGCCACGATCTTCTGAGCGCCGCATAGGAAATAAGGAAGTTTGCAAGCCAACCTGCCGGGACTGCAAGCCAAACAAAAGCAATGCCAAAACGCGGTGCACAAATCAAAGCAACAGACAAGCGGATTGCAAGGTTTACCATATTTGCAATAAGAAACGGCCGCATGATTCCAAGTCCGCGAAGAACGCCATCCGTTGCCATCTTGATGCCCATGAAGATGAAAAAGTAACCAAGCCATCTCATATAATCACCGGACACCTGATAGGCCAACGCGGTTCCGTCTTTTCCCAAGAACAACGAGGAAATCTGTGTGTGCAGTGTTTCAATGACCACGAAAGCAAGAACTGCAAAGCATAGATCCAACACCAGTGCAGCATGATACCCTTTTTTGATACGCTCAATTTTCTTTGCGCCAAGATTCTGGGATACAAACGGCGAAACTGCATTGCCAATGGATACGAAGATCAGCGAAAAAACATTTTCTACCCGCATCGTTGCCGCATACCCGGCAAGTGCCTGTGTGCCAAAGGGATTTACCACTGCCTGCACGATCATCATACCGATAGACACTGTGGACTGCTGCAAAACCGATGGTACCGCAATGCGAAGCATGGAATACAGCTCCTGCCGGTCGAACCTGCTAAAGGAGCTCTTGTATTGCCGCATCCGAGACAGAAAGATCAAAAACGAAAACACGGCAGAAATTCCTTGTGCGATCAAGGTCGCAAGGGCTGCACCAAACACCCCCAGACCAAGACCAGCCACCATCCAGAGATCCATAAAAATATTCAGGATAGATGAGAATATCAGCAGTCCCAACGGAATTTTGGATTCACCGATGGAAGTGAACATGGTGGAAAGAATGTTGTACATGAATAGAAACGGGAAACCCACAAAGTAGACACGCAGATACAATACTGCTTCTTCCAATATATCGGCAGGGGTCTGTAATCCGCTCATCATGAAATGGGAAAAGCAAAAGCCAAAGACACCAAGGACAACGCTTAAGATCAAAAAGCTGATCAGGGATGTTGACACAATGGTTTTCATTTTACCATAATTTTTTGCACCAAAATAGCGGCTTACAAGCACACCTGCACCCACACCAGCACCAAGCGCCACACAAATAAAAACATTGGTCAGTGCAGCACAAGCACCAACAGCCGCAAGTGCCGAGGAGCCAACAAATTGACCAACTATTATGGAATCGGCCATATTGTATACTTGTTGAAAAAAGCTGCCAAGGATCATCGGCATCGCAAAAACAGTCAGCGCTTTAAGGGGTGGATCTGTGATCAAATATTCATCTTTCGACATGATTATATTCCTTCCAAAAATCGTTTATCGCAAATTTTATCGCAAGTTAAGAAATTAGTGCAACATTCAAACGGCATCTTTGCGATATGCAATTCACCGCTGTTGCATTAAAAAGTTGAATTGCTATAGTATTGGAATCTATCCAATATAAGTATATTCCCTCCTGTCTCAAAATGCAATCTGCGACTTCTGGCGGAGATGGTGGATATTCTCCCGCGGGCTAAGCAACAGCCCGCAGCTGATTGCTTGCGGTCTGCGGGCCGCCGCCCTGTTCTCATCCGCACCATCTAGCCGCAAAAAAGGCACCAGCCTGAGCTGATGCCTTTTGTTGGCGGAGATGGTGGGATTCGAACCCACGTGCCCGATTAAGGACAAAACGATTTCGAGTCGTTCTCGTTACGACCGCTTCGATACATCTCCATATATTAGCCTTTACAGTATAGCAAAAAAGCGGTTTTCCGTCAACACTTTTCTCCCGTTACGGCACGCACGGCTGCAAGCCATACGCAGCCGTGCCGTTTTGCGTTTGGGGCAGAAAGCGCGGTTTCTTTGCAAAAAGGCTGTTCTTTTGGGCGGGAGCCGAGTATAATAGGAACGATATTTTTCAAATTTGAAGTACAGAGGAGAGCATTCCAATGGCACAGGCAAAACAAGATATGGGCACCGGCAGCATCAAAAAGCTGATGCTGCAGCTCATGATCCCCGCCGTGGTGGCGCAGGTGGTGAACCTGCTGTATAACATCGTGGACCGCATTTACATCGGCCACATTGCGGGCATTGGCGCGGCAGCGCTGACCGGCGTGGGGCTGTTCACACCCATTCTGATGCTGCTGAACGCTTTTGCCATGCTGGTGGGCGCGGGCGGCGCGCCGCGCACCGCCATTGCTCTGGGGCAGGGGGACAGGCAGCAGGCCGAAAAGATCGTCTCCAACAGCTTTACCATGCTGCTGCTCTTTTCGGTGGTGCTGACCATCGGCTTCTATGCCGGGGCACCGGTGCTGCTGCGGCTGTTCGGTGCCAGCGATGCCACCCTGCCGTACGCCCTGAGCTACAGCCGCATCTACATTGCAGGCTCGGTGTTCGTGCTGGTGGTGCTGGGCATGAACCCCTTTATCACCACGCAGGGCTTTGCCAAGACCAGTATGCTTACCACCGTGATCGGCGCGGTGATCAACATTATCCTCGACCCCATCCTGATTTTCGGGTTCGGGCTGGGCGTGCGGGGCGCGGCCATTGCACGGTGCTCAGTCAGGCCGTGGGCGCGGCATGGATCATCCTCTTTCTCACCGGCAAAAAGACCATCCTGCGCCTGCGCAGAGACTACCTGCGCCCGGAAAAGCAGATCATTCTGCCGGTGCTGGCGCTGGGCATCTCCTCATTTGTGATGCTCTCCACCGAAAGCCTGCTTTCCATCAGCTTCAGCTCCAGTCTGGCGCGGTACGGCGGCGATGTGGCTGTGGGTGCCATGACCGTCATCACCAGCGCATCCCAGCTGTGCACGCTGCCCATTCAGGGCATCTGTCAGGGCGGACAGCCGGTGATGAGCTTCAACTTCGGCGCAGGCAAGAAGGCCCGCGTCAAGGAAGCCTTCCGTTTTCAGCTGACGCTGTGCGGGTCCTACACCTGCTTGTTCTGGCTGTTGATGATGCTGTTTCCCGGCGCGGTGGCGGGCATTTTCACCTCGGACACCGCACTGATCCAGTACACCACGTGGGCCATGCGCATTTACATGGCGGGCATTTTTGCCATGGGCTTCCAGATCGCCTGCCAGCAAAGCTTTATGGCGCTGGGGCAGGCTAAGGTCAGCCTGCTGCTGGCCTGCCTGCGCAAGATCATTCTGTTGATCCCCCTCATCTTCATTCTGCCGCACGTTCTGCCGAACCCGGTGTTCGGCGTGTTTCTGGCCGAGCCGGTCAGCGACATTCTGGCCGCCACCATCACCACCATCACCTTCTTTGCCCGGTTCGATAAGATCCTCGACCGCGGCGCGGCTTACGTATGATCCCCATGCAAGAACGCCTGCCGGGCCATTGAGCCTGACAGGCGTTCTTTTTATGCATCTTCCGTGATTATTTTCCGCCGGGAAAGGAACACGTCCTTATTGAAGGGCGAGACATACGTGCACTCATACTGCACCGCCTTGATGCGGCTGTAAACAAAGATCCTTCCATCCCGCAGTACACCACGGGAAGTGATATCCATGACCGGCAGCCCCTTTTTTGCAGTGCAAAAGTTCGGCGTGCTCTGCATCCAGTGCTGCTGCATGGTAGTTGGTAATAAAGTAGGCAATGCGGTACTTCTGCCGCAAGGCATAGCTCTGAATAGAATCCTCCAGCACCTCCCGGTTCAGCTCCGGAAACAGCGCACAGGGCATCCAGCCAGTTTCTACCTGACTGATCTCATACCGCACGATACGGATGCGGCGGAACTCCCACAGGGTCTCGCCGGCTTCAAGATTGAACACCCGGCGCAGCTCCGCCGTAGGCTCCACCTGCTTCAGGTACAGAGTTCTGGAACGCAGCTCCTCATAGGGCACTTCGGTAAGGGAATTGTAGACCATGGGATGCCCCAGTGCCTTTTTGTTGATATAGGTGCCATCACCCTGTGTCATATAGATCAAACCAATGGATTGCAGCCTTCCCAGCACCTTCTGGATCGTGAAACGGGAAACGTGATAGATCTCTGCCAATTCCCGCTGGCTGGGCAGCTTGTCCATTATGGTCTTGCGCTGAAAGATCTTGCTGATGAGGTCTGTAACGATGAACTCGGTCTTTTTGGCAGTCACAGGCAGTATCCTCCTTGGGGTCTTTTGCTAAGGATACCACACTGGGACAAAAAGTGCAAAGTCCTGCACATTATTGAAAGCGGTCGGTCACGGTGTCACCAGCGTACCATCGGGATACGGCTCTGGGTCCACTCATGGGGACGGTAGCGCACCGGATACTTGACGATCTCCTTTTCGTCGATATCCACACCGATGCCCGGACGCTCAATAGGGTAGAAGTAGCCGCCTTTTGCCTCGTTGTAGCCGGGGAACACTGCCTTGATCTTGTCTTTCAGCTCGATGTTCTCCTGAATGGCGGCATTATGCAGATGGATGTTCAGGTGGGTATTCACCGCCACCGATGGGGGTAATGTCCGATGGGGTGTGCCATGCGATACGCACACCAAAGGGTTCGCAGAAGTGCGCCAGCTTTACCGCCGGGGTAATGCCACCAGCTGGGAAACATGGCAGCGCAGGTAGTCCACGCGGCGGTTCACGACCAGTTCTTTCCATTCCATGGGGTTATTGAACAGCTCGCCGGTAGCAATGGGGGCCGCACACTGGCTGCGCAGCTGGGCCAGCCACTCGTTCTGATCCGGCGGAAGCAGATCTTCGAGGAAATAGGGAGCGTACGGTTCCAGCTCTTTGGCAAACCGGATCGCCTGATTTGGGGTCAGCCTTTCATGCACATCGTGCAGGATGTGGAAGGAGCTGCCGTACTTTTCCCGCAGCTTGCCGAACATATACACGGTGTTGCGCATGTAGTCGTCCTGGTTAAAATAGGTGCCGGGCAGGGGGTTTTCCGGGGTATTCAGCTCGTCCGGGATCCCGCCGTAAAAGCCCAGCTGGCAGCGGATATGACGGTATCCCTCCTTGTAGATGCGGTCCACCTCGCGGTATAATCCTTCCAGATCATCCGCCACGGCGTGGGTATAGGCCGGAATGGCGGTGCGTGCTTTGCCGCCCAGCAGCTGGTACAGCGGCATATCTGCCAGCTTGCCCTTGATATCCCACAGCGCCATGTCGATGCCTGCCACGGCGTTGTTCAGCACCGGGCCGTTGCGCCAGTAGGAGTTGACCATCATCAGGTTCCACAGGTCTTCAATATCGTTGGCATCGCGTCCGATCAGGATGGGCTTGAGGTAATCCTCCACCGCGCATTTCACCGCCAGCGGCCGCTGCTGGAAGGTTGCGCAGCCCACACCATAAACGCCTTATTCGTGAGCACTTGACAGCCACCAGATTATGACGTTCCGGGTTCGTGACAAAACATTTGATATCTGTAATGATCGTAGGTTTCATAAGAAGCACACCTCTTTATAGCAGATTGAAAAGGGTTTGCATTTTTACTTGCAGAACTATTCAATCATACCTTGGGCGGCAAATCAATTCCTGCTTTTTATTTGGCGAAAACCGCAAAATAAAACAGTCCAATTTTTGAAACTAAAATCATTTAACAGCATGTTATCGTTGCTTTTTGAAATCATTCCAGAGAAATGGTATGTTTTACAATGAAATTTCCGTGGTATATTAGCGTCACAACGCACGTGCTGGATTTTCGCTTTGGAACACAATCAAGGAAAAGGAAACCGAAGAAGGAGGCTCTCCCTTATGGAAAAGACTGAAGTCGTCGCAAAGATCATCGAGTATGTCGGCGGCAAAGACAATGTTGTGAACACTTGGCATTGCATGACCCGTCTGCGCTTTGAGCTCAAGGATACCAGCAAGATCCAGGAGGACGCCATCAAGGCGCTGGATGGTGTCATTGGCGTGCAGTTTGCCAAAGGCCAGCTGCAGATCGTGCTTGGCACCAGCGTCCATAAATATTATGACATCGCCCTGCAGATGCTGGATCTGAAGGAGGATATCGCCGCTCCCGCCCAGCCGGAAAAGAAGAAGGACTTTATTTCCTGGTTCATGGATATGGTGTCCGGCGTATTCGGCCCCATCGTGCCCGCCATTGCCGGTGCCGGTATGATCAAGGGCCTGATGGGCGGTCTTGTCGCTCTGGGCGTGGTTTCCAATGCTACCGATACCTATAAGATCATTGATATGCTGGCAAGCGGTGTGTTTACCTTCCTGCCGTTCTTCATTGCCGCATCGGCCGCAAAAAAATTCAAGACCAACCAGTATCTGGCCATTGCCATTGCCGCCACTCTGATGTACCCCACCATGGTGGATGCTGCCAAGCAGGCGAGATCAGCAACTTTATGTTTGCAGGCATCCTGCCCATTCCGGTATTCAACTATTCTGGTTCGGTCATTCCCATCATCTTCGGCGTATTTGCCTGAGCTATATCTACAAGTGGGTCGATAATATCGTTCCCGAAGCCGCCCGCACCGTTATCACCCCCACCATCACCCTGTTCATTTCCGGCTTTTTCGCTCTGACTGTCATCGGCCCCGCGGGCATCTATATCGGTAAAGGTCTGGCATGGATGCTGGATGTGCTGTTCGGTATCTCTCCCATCTTTGCCGGTGTCGTCATGGGTCTGATCCGCCCCGCTTCCATTCTGGTGGGTATGCACCACGCCATGACTCCTATTGCTCTGGAGAACTTTGCCACCAAAGGCTACGACATGCTCATGCCCATGATGTTCATTGCAAATCTGTCCATTGTGGGTGCCGCCGCAGGTGCTATTTCAAAGAAAAGAGCCAAAAGGAACGTTCCATCGTTCTGTCCTCCGTTCTGTCCGGCATTCTGGGCATCACCGAGCCTGCTCTGTTCGGCGTGCTGACCAAGTACAAGAAGGGTTTCCTTGCTGCCACCATCGGCAGCTGCGTGGGCAGTGCCTTCATCGGTGCCTTTGGTGTGCGCCTGTACGGCTACATCACCTCCAGCATTTTCAGCATTCCCGCTTATATCGGACCTTACTTCATCTACGCCGCCATCGGCTGGGTCATTGCCTTTGGCTTATCCTTTGTTCTGAGCTACCTGTTCGTGGTCAAAATGGACCGCAGCTGATCGCTTTTTCAAATCTCCCACGATAAAAAAACAGGGCCGCCGCACAAACGATGTGCGGCGCCTGTTGGCGTTCTGTTTTTATTTCCCCGCCAGAAGAATGGCCAGCACGGCTTTCTGCACGTGCAGGCGGTTCTCGGTTCATCGAAGATCTCCGGTGCGTGCTGCTCGAACACCGCCGAGGAGATCTCCTCGCCCCGGTGGGCGGGCAGGCAGTGCAGCACCATGACATCGGGCTTGGCGCTTTCCAGCAGCTTGCCGGTGAGCTGGAAGCCCACAAAATCCCGCAGGCGCTGCTCACTTTCCGGCGTGCCGGGCTTGGCGGTGTTCCACACAGCCGTTGCCACCACGTCGGCGTCCTGAATACCCTCGGCAGGGTCTGCGGTCAGGTGGAAGGCGCTGCCGTACTTGTGGGCGAACATCAGCACATCCGCCGCCGGGCGGTAGCTCTGCGGGCAGACGCAGGTGACCTGCATCCCAGCCAGCAGTCCGCCCACGATGAGGCTGTTTGCCATGCTGCTGCCGTCGCCGACAAAGCAGAGCTTCCGGCCCGCAAGGCTGCCCCGGCGCTCCCGAATGGTCATCAGGTCGGCCAGCACCTGACAGGGATGGGCGTAATCCGTCAGGCCGTTGATCACCGGCACACCGGCCAGCTCGGCAAACTCTTCCAGATCGCTCTGGCGGTAGGTGCGCCACACCACGCAGTCGTAGTAGCGGCCCAGCACCCGGGCGGTGTCCTTGAGGGCTCGCCGCGCCCGGCCTGCAGCTCGGCGGTGTTCATGTAGTTGCCCAGACCGCCCAGCTGGTACACACCCACCTCAAAGCTGGTGCGGGTTCGTGGATGCCTTGGAGAATATCAGGGCAACCGTCTTTCCTGCCAGCAGCGGGGCCGTGCCGCCCAGCTTCTGCTGTGCCTTGAGCTGGTCGGCCACATCCAGAATGTGGGTCAGCTCGGCAGGGGAGAGGTCGCTCATTTTCAGCAGATTTTTCATGCCTGCTCCTTCGGAGCCGTCGGCTCCATCTTGCCCAGCACATCGCTCAGGATCTCCAGCGCCATGTCCACATCGTGCTCGCTGAGGGTCAGCGGCGGCAGCAGGCGCAGGCGGGTCTTGGCTGTCAGCACCAGCAGGCCCGCTTCGCGGCAGGCGGCCAGCACATCTGCGGCCTTGAGGTCGTAGAACTCGATGCCCACCATCAGGCCGATGCCGGAAATGCTCTTGACATGGGGCAGCTTTGCGATGCCCGCGCGCAGCTGGACGGCACGCTCGTTGACATTGGCAAGGAAGCTCTGGTCCATGTGGTCCACCACCACGTTGGCACCGGCGCAGACCACCGGGTTGCCGCCGAAGGTGGAGCCATGGGTGCCGGGGCCCATGCCCTCGGCTACCTTTTCGTTCATCAGCACTGCGCCGATGGGCAGGCCGCCGCCCAGACCCTTGGCCAGCGTGACCACGTCCGGCTTGAGGTTGTAGTGCTCGCAGCACAGGAAGGTGCCGGTGCGGCCCACGCCGGTCTGCACCTCGTCCACGATGAGCACAAGGTCTTTTTCGTCGCAGAGCTTGCGCACGGCCTGCACGTAGTCCGGGTCCAGCGCCATCACGCCGCCCTCGCCCTGAATGAGTTCCAGCATCACGGCGCAGGTGGTGCGGTCCACCAGCTCCTCCAGCGCTTCGATATCGCCTGCCGGAGCATACAGGAAGCCTTCGTTGAAGGGGCCGAAGTAGTTGTGGAACACCTCCTGACCGGTGGCGGTCAGGGTGGCGATGGTGCGGCCGTGGAAGCTGTTCACCAGCGTGATGACCGTGGTGCGGTCCTTGCGGTAGTGGTCCACGCTGTACTTGCGCGCGGCCTTAATGGCACCCTCGTTGGCCTCGGCACCGGAGTTGCCGAAGAAAACCTTGCTCATGCCGGTGCGCTTGCACAGCTTTTTGGCCAGCTTGCCGCAGGGCGCGGTGTAGTAAAGGTTAGAGGTATGCTGCAGCTTGTGGGCCTGCTCCGAGACGGCTTCGGCCCAGTCCAGATCACAGTAGCCAAGCTGTTCACGCCAATGCCGCTGGTAAAATCCAGATACTGCTGGCCCTCGGGGCCTGCGGCGCGCAGGCCGTGGCCTTTTTCCAGCACAATAGGGTTGCGGTTATAGGTGTGCAGGACGTATTCGTTGTCCCGCTTGATGACTTTTTCAGAATCCATAGGTGTACCCTCCTGTGAACAGAAACTGTGAACAAAAACCCTCTCAGGCGCTTTCGCGCCAGAAAATGCTGGCAAAGGCTTGAGAGGGTCATTTTTCTTATTATACCGCCTGCACGGCACCTGCGCAATGCTTATTCGCGGTGGCTGCGGCGGTAAAAGCGGGTGCCGGAGCCGCGGTTGGAGAACAGCTCCAGCAGGATGGAGTGGGGCACGCGTCCATCGATGATGACCGCCTCGTGCACGCCCTGATAGATGGCATCGGCCATGCCGCCGATCTTGGGGATCATGCCGCCCGCAATGATGCCGGCGGACTTATAGCCCTCGATCTCGGACACCTCCACCTCGGGGATGAGGGTGCTCTCGTCGTCCTTATCCCGCAGCAGGCCCGCGATATCGGTCATGGATACCAGCTTCTCCGCTTTCAGCGCAATCGCGATCTGCGCAGCGGCGGTGTCGGCGTTCACGTTGTAGGCCTGACCCAGATCGTCCATGCCCACCGTGGCGATCACGGGAATGAAGCCGCCGTCCAGCAGGCTTGCGATCAGGGTAGCGTCCACATGCACGATCTCGCCCACATGGCCCAGCTGGGGGTCCAGCTCGGTGCAGCGCAGCATCTGGCCGTCCATGCCGCACAGGCCCACGCCGCGGCCGCGCAGCTTTGCCACCAGATCTTTGTTCACCTTACCGGCCAGCACCTGCTGCACGATCTCCATGGTGGCATCGTCAGTCACGCGCAGACCGTTTGCGAAATGGCTCTCCACGCCCACTTTCTTCAGCATCTCGTTGATGGCCGGGCCGCCGCCGTGCACCAGCACCACGCGCACACCCAGCAGGGTAAGGGTGACCAGATCGTTCATGACGGCATTTTTCAGTTCTTCGTTGATCATGGCATTGCGCCGTACTTTACCACCATGGTCTTTCCGTGATACTTCTGGATGTAGGGTGTCGCCTCAGAGAAAAGGCGCGCCATTTCTTCGTTTTTCATAAGATTTCCTCTGAACCCTCTCAGTCAATGCCTTGCGGCATTGCCAGATTCCCCTTTTTGTCGCTCACGCGACATCTTCCCCCGGCGCGGGGGAAGTCTGTCCTCTCAAGGGGGAGCCTTTGCTGGACGGGTCACTTTATTTCATAAAATCAGCTGCTTGTCGTTTCGTTTTAAGCTCCCCCTTCGGGGGAGCTGGCGCGCAGCGCCTGAGAGGGTTATCAGGTGCGGTAGTCGCCGTTGATCTTGACGTAATCGTAGGTCAGATCGCAGCCCCATGCCTTTGCGGATGCATCGCCGGTGCCCATGTCCACCTTGACCAGCACATCGTGCTCAGCCAGCACCTTGGCGGCTTCGTCCTCGCTGTAGGGGTGGTAGGCGGCGTTTTCGCACACATACACCTCACCAGCCTTGCTGGAAAGCCACACGCAGACCTTATCAATGGAGAAATCGCCGGGGGTGTAGCCGATGGCGCACAGGATGCGGCCCCAGTTGGCATCGCGGCCGAACACTGCGGCCTTGAACAGGTTGGAGCACACCACGCTGCGGCTGACGGCACGGGCGGTCTTCAGGTCGGGGGCGTGGGTCACTTCGCAGGTGATGAGGTGGGTGGCACCCTCGCCGTCACCGGCGTGCTCGGCACACATGTGCTCTGCAATGGCGGTGAGCGCGGCAACAAAGGCTTCGTAGTCCGCGTTCTCCTCGCAGATCTCCGGGTTGCCTGCAAGGCCGGAAGCCATGATGATCAAGGTATCGTTGGTGGAAGTGTCCAGATCCACGCTCATCTGGTTGTAGGTGCCGGGCACCACGGTCTTGAGGGCCTTTTCCAGCAGGATGGGTGAGACGGCGGCATCGGTGGTGTAGAAGGCCAGCATGGTTGCCATGTTGGGGGCGATCATGCCGCTGCCCTTGCCAATGGCACCCACCGTGCAGGTCTTGCCGCCCAGCTCGAACTGGATGGCGTATTCCTTTTTGTGGGTGTCGGTGGTCATGATGGCGGTGGCGGCATCGGTGCTGCCCTGCTCGTCCGCAGCCAGCTTTGCGGCGGCGGCAGGGATGCCCCGGGCAAAGGGGTCGATGACCATGGGCTGACCGATGACACCGGTGGAAGCGGGCAGAACGTCCTGCGGGTCGATGCCCAGCTCCTTGCCCACCAGCTCACAGCATTCTTCGGCCAGAGCCACGCCGTTGGCGGCGCAAGTGTTGGCGTTGCCGCTGTTCACGATGATTGCCTGTGCGTAGCCGTCCTTCAGGTGGGCGCGGTCCACCTTGATGGGTGCGCCGCAGACCTTGTTGGTGGTGTACACACCGGCGGCGGCGCAGCGCACGTCCGCCTTGATGAGTGCCAGATCGTATTTTTCTGCATGGTTTGCGCGGATGCCGCAGTGCACGCCAGCCGCTGCAAAGCCCTTGGGCGCGCAGATGCCGCCCGCAACTTCTTGATACTGCATAATGATCTTCCTTTCCCACAGGAAAACCCTCTCAGTCAATGCCTTGCGGCATTGCCAGCTCCCCCAAAGGGGGAGCTTTTCAGCAAGAGGGAAACGTTATCTTTTTTGCCAAAAGCTCCCCCTTCGGGGGAGCTGTCACCGTCAGGTGACTGAGAGGGTTTTCTTTTTTATTCCAACCCTTTGGTCTCTTCCAGCCCCAGCATCAGGTTCATGCACTGGACGGCCGCGCCGGAAGAGCCTTTGCCCAGATTATCGAACAGGGAGACCAGCATCATCTGGTCGCCTGCAGCGTTCACGGTCATGTACAGCTCCATGCGGTCGGTGCCGGCCATGGCATTGGAGTACAGGCCGTTCTCCGGCAGGGCTTCGTTCAGGGCGTGCACCTTGACGGTGGCAGCATCCTTGTAATATGCCGCAATGCCTGCAGCCACCTGTTCGGCGGTGCTGCCCGCCAGCGTCAGATCCAGCGGCACCAGCACCTGCATGCCGCAGTAATAGTCACACACCACCGGCACGAACATGGGGGTGTGATCAAGGCCGCTGATCTTCTGCATTTCCGGCAGATGCTTATGGGCAAGGCCCAGACCGTAGCTCTTGGGTGCATCCAGTTTGCTGTGTGCCGGGCGGTCGGGGCTCTCGTACTCGGCGATCATCTTTTTGCCGCCGCCGGAGTAGCCGGAGATGCCGGTGCAGCTGAAGGGATACTCTGCCGGTGCAAGGCCCAGCTCCACCAGCGGGCGGGCAATGCTGATAAAGCCGCTGGCATAGCAGCCGGGCATGCCACGCGGCAGGAATTTTTGATTTTTCCTTCTGGCCCGCCAGCTCCGGGAAGCCGTAGTCCCATGCGGCATCGGTGCGGAAGGCGGTGGAGGTGTCCAGCACCTTCACGTCCGGGCGCAGCAGGGGCATGACCTCTTTGGAAGCGGCATCCGGCAGGCAGAGGAAGGCGAGGTCGGCGGAGTTGATCACCTTCGCGCGCTCGTTCACATCCTTGCGGCCTCTGCGGAAATGGAAAGCAGCTCGATCTCCGGGCGTTGTGCCAGACGGTCGGCAATGCGCAGACCGGTGGTGCCGGAAGAGCCATCAATAAAAACTTCACGCTCATGCGTTCTTTTCCTCCCACGCATCCAGCTGTGCGTTTGCCAGTGCGATCTGGTTGTTCACGCTGGCTTCGCTGGGGCCGCCGTAGCTGGTGCGGCCCTCGCAGCACTTGACCAGATCAATGGCATCGTAGATATCGTTCTCAAACAGAGCGCTGTAGCCCTTGAACTCGTCGAGGGTCAGCTCTTCAAGGGTCTTGTCCTTTGCGATGCAGTCGGACACCATGCAGCCGGTCAGCTTGTAGGCATCGCGGAAGGGCATCCCCTTCTTGGTGAGGTAGTCGGCGCAGTCGGTGGCGTTGATAAAGCCCTTGGCGGCGGCGCGGCGCATGTTGACCGGAATGGTCTTCATGGTATCCAGCATGGGGGTGACCGTCTTCAGGCACAGCTCCAGCGTATCCACTGCGTCGAAGATGGCTTCCTTATCTTCCTGCATGTCCTTGTTGTAGGCGAGGGGAATGCCCTTCATCATCACCAGAAGGGTGTTCAGGTCGCCGTAGACGCGGCCGGTCTTGCCGCGGATCAGCTCGGTAACATCCGGGTTCTTCTTCTGCGGCATGATGGAAGAGCCGGTGGTAAAGGCATCGTCCAGCTCAATGAACTTGAACTCCCAGCTGCACCAGAGGATGATCTCCTCGGAAAGACGGGACAGGTGCATCATGCAGATGGAGATGGCGTTTGCCAGTTCGATGCAGAAATCGCGGTCGGACACGCCGTCCAGACTGTTGGCACAGGGAGCCGCAAAGCCCAGCTTTTCGGCGGTGAACTGGCGGTCCAGCGGGTAGGTGGTGCCAGCCAGCGCGCCGCTGCCCAGCGGGCACTGTGCGTCCATGCGGGCGGTGGCATCCTCAAAGCGCTGCAGGTCGCGCAGCAGCATGGAGCATATGCCATCAGGCGTGGCCAAAGGTGATGGGCTGGGCACGCTGCAGATGGGTGTAGCCGGGCATGACGGCGGTGGTGTTCTCACCGGCCTTTTTGCAGATGACCTTGATGAGCTCCACGATGTAGGCCTGCAGGGTGTGGCTGTAGTCCCGCAGGGTCAGGCGGATATCCAGCGCCACCTGATCGTTGCGGCTGCGGCCGGTGTGCAGCCGCTTGCCCGCATCGCCGATGCGGGCGGTGAGGGTCTGCTCCACAAAGGTGTGCACATCCTCGGCATTGGGGTCGATCTCCAGCCTGCCGGCTGCCAGATCGTCGGCGATGGATGCCAGACCGTTGAGGATGTCCTCACAATCCTTTTCAGAGATGATGCCCTGCTTTGCCAGCATGGCGGCGTGCACGCCGCTGCCGCGCATATCCTGCGCATCATGCGCTGGTCGAAGCGGATGGAGGAGTTGAAGTCGTTCACGCGGGAATCCACGGCCTTGGAAAAACGGCCCTTCCAGAGTTGTTCTGCCATAGTTTTATCCTTTACTGATAGGCGGCTCGCCGAGACTCTTCCGTCACCTTCGGTGACACCTCCCTCAAGGAGGGAGCCTTGGCAGTGCGGAAAGCTTCACCTCTTCGCCAGAGGCTCCCTCAGTGAGGGAGCTGCAAACCCGTCAGGGTTTGCCGGAAGGAGTTTTTGCCGCTCATTTTATTTCTTCTAAAAACGGCAAAGCCGCCGCAGGGGAAAACGCTCCTGCGGCGGTGCCGCCGGCAACGATGCCGGTTGGATGGAACTTCCGTGTGAAAGTGTGAAAACACACGAAAGGGAAGATGTTACAGCTGATTACTTGATCTCCGGCCAGTTCTTGGACAGCTTTGCACGCTCCTTGATGGACAGACCGAACAGGTTGATGAAGCCTGCGGCATCAGCCTGATTGTAGTCCTCGTCCTCACCGAAGGAAGCAGTCTGCTCGTCGTACAGGGTATACGGAGAGGTGACACCTGCGTTGATCATGTTGCCCTTGTAGAGCTTGAGCTTCACATCGCCGGTGACGGTCTTTTCCAGACTGTCGGCAAAGGCATCCAGAGCCTCGCGCAGCGGGGTGAACCACTGGCCGTTGTAGACGATATCGGCATACTTCTGGGCCAGCTGAGCCTTGAAGTGAGAGCTTTCCTTATCCAGAGTGATGGTCTCCAGCACATTGATGGCCTTGTACAGGATGGCACCGCCGGGGGTCTCATACACGCCGCGGCTCTTCATGCCCACCAGACGGTTCTCCACGATATCCAGCAGGCCGATGCCGTTCTCGCCGCCCAGTTTGTTCAGGTATTCCACCAGCTCCACAGCGCCCATCTCCTTGCCGTCCACGGCGGTGGGGATGCCCTTTTCAAAGTGGATGGTCACATAGGTGGGCTTATCGGGAGCCTGCTCGGGGCTGATGCCCAGCTCCAGGAAGCCGGGCTTGTTGTACTGGGGCTCGTTGGCGGGGCTCTCCAGATCGAGGCCCTCGTGGCTCAGGTGCCACAGGTTCTTATCCTTGGAGTAGTTGGTCTCGCGGTTGATCTTCAGGGGGATGTGGTGAGCCTCGGCGTAGTCGATCTCCTCGTCACGGCTCTTGATATCCCACTCACGCCACGGAGCAATGATGGCCATATCGGGGCACAGGGCCTTGAGGGTCAGCTCAAAACGCACCTGATCATTGCCCTTGCCGGTGCAGCCGTGGCAGATGGCATCTGCGCCTTCCTTGATGGCGATATCCGCCAGAGCCTTGGCGATGCAGGGACGTGCAAAGCTGGTGCCCAGCAGGTAGTCCTCGTACTTTGCGCCGAACTTCAGGGTGGGGAAGATGTAGTTCTCCACGAAGTCCTTCTTCAGGTCCAGCACGTACAGTTTGGAAGCGCCGGTAGCCTTGGCCTTTTCTTCCAGACCATCCAGCTCCGTGCCCTGACCCACGTCACCGGAGACAGCGACGACCTCGCAGTTGTTGTAGTTTTCCTTCAGCCAGGGAATGATGATGGAGGTATCCAGACCGCCGGAGTAAGCCAGCACGACTTTTTTGATGTTTTCCTTTTTCATAGGTGACGCTCCTTTTTCATAAAAATACACTTTTGTTTTCTGATGCGCACTTTCCCTTCGCATCCTCTTCCGTTGCGTTTCGGTTGATGCTTTTATTATACGCCGCGCTGTTTTTTCGTCAATAACAAAACCATACAAACCTTTTTTGCTTCCGGCACCCGTTTTTCGTTCATGTTGCATCTTTATGCGTTATTTACAGAATATATTCATATTTTATGCATTTACACAGTATATATTCGGGGCACATGCATCCCGCCCGGGGCATGTGCGGACTACAGCACACGGAAAGAATTCACACCGCAAAAACAAAAAGCCCGGGACCCTTTTGTGAGCCGTCTGGCCCTGAAAGAGTCCCGGGTTTCGTTTTCGCTTTATGCGCCGGAAAATGGCCCGCCCGCCGCGCTCCATGCGCGGCACAGCAGTTCCTTCTGGGCCTTGGGCAGCTGCTTGAGGGCATACTCCCGCCGCAGGGCGGCGCGTTTATCCGCGCACAGTTCCAGATAGGCAAAACCCCCGGCCCCTCTGGCACGGGTGTACTTTGCGCCGCGTCCGCTCTGGTGTGCGCGCAGGCGGACGGCAGGGTCGGTGGTCCAGCCGGTGTACAGCGTACCGCCGGTACACCGCACCATATACACAAAGGCGGGCTTTGGCCGGGCGCACGGCTCAGATGCGGCCATTGTTCTTTAACACCTGACGGCAGGCGGCAAGGGCAGTTTCCTTATCCTTGGCGGTGATGAGGAAGCGGCTGGCGTGGCAGAAGCTGATGCCCGGGATGCCGCTCTTCTGCTCAATGACCTCCTGCGGCTGGCCGGCCCAGCTCTGGGGGAAGGGCAGCTTGGGGCGCTTGGTCTTGTGGTCGGTGACGCACTGGGCGCTCCAGCCGCCGCGCTGGCTGGGGTAGATCACGAACAACGCGTCCGTCTTGTACAGACCGTTCTTCCACGGCAGATAGCAGGGCAGCACCACGATGCGTCCCGGGAGTTTTTGTAAGCCTGCTGCACCTTTTCGTCGGCGCGGTTCACGGCGTTGGCGCTGGCGATCTGGTTTTCCAAGATCTGCTTTGCCACGGCCACCGCCTTGAAAAAGCAGGTGTCCTGATCCTCTTTGGAGTCCCACACCGGGTTAAAAAAGCCAATGCATCGCACAGGCTGTTCTGCTCGCCGGTGTTATCGTTGAGGTCCAGCGGCTGGATGAAGTTCTCGTCAATGAGCCGGGCCTGCCGCTCGCCCACAAGGCCGGGGCCGAGCACCCGCACAGCAGGCCGAAGGCCGCATAGGGCACGCCATTGGGGCGGCACTCCCGCGGCTCCTGATGGTGGTCGAACATACCAAAGCCCACATCGTACACGATGCCGTCAAAATCATCCGGCACCACAAAGCCGCGGGTGATCTTGATGTCCGGGCGCAAAATTTGCAGCAGGGCAGTGGCAAACACATCGTCGGCGTGGAACTTGCCGGCGTGGGTGAAGCCGTTTGCAGGAATTTTCATAGATGTACCTCGTTCCCAATAAAATGTCTGGCAACAGTATAGCACACTTTGCAGAAAGGGACAACGAAAAGCCCCGGAACGGCACGCCATTCCGGGGGCTGTTTGAGCGTATTCTTACTTTTTCTTTGTGGTGCGTGCCTTTTTAGCGGCAGGAGCGGCGGGCTTTTCCGCGGGGTGGTCTCCGGCTCGCCCAAAGCCAGAATGTTGGTCAGCTCCTTCTGCACGGCGGCGTTGTTGTCGTCGGTGACGGCCAGCACATCGGAGTAGAACTGCTCCATGCCCTCGCGGGTGGAGAAGGTGGCAACGTACATCTGGTTGCCCATGGCGCCGCTCAGCGCGTCCGGCATGCGGTCCACCATGCGTATGTTCTGCTGGTACTTCTGCATGATCTGCTCGTGGCTGTACACAAAGTGCTTGCCGTCGCGGCGGCCTGCAAACGGGCAGTAGAAGTGCTCGCCCACCGGCATATCGGTGCCGCCAAAGGCGATCATGTCCGCCCAGATCTTGTAGACGTTGGTGGAGCGGGCAAAGTTGATCATGTCCGGGGTGAAGCCGCCGCAGGGGCGCATGTTGACCTCCAGCGCCACGATCTGGCCCTTTTTGCCCATGCTGGCCTGATTCTCGGTCATGCGGAAGAACTCAAAGTGGATGAAGCGGCTCTTCACGCCAAAGCTCTTGACGGCGGCACGGCCTGCAGCGCGGGTGTCCTCGGGCAGGTCCTTGATGATGTAGTAGATGGAGTTGTCGTTGTCGTTGACGATATCCATGATGGACATGGGGCTGACGTTGCCGGCCTCAAAGATGGGGTTGCCGTTGGCATCGATGATGGCATCGTAGCTGTTCACCTCGGCCCGGACGAACTCCTCCATGATGTACTCCACATCCGGGTGATGGGCCGTCTTCTGCACGAGGAACTTTTTCAGATCCTCGTCGCTGGACAGCTTGTGGGTGTCGGATGCGCCCACGCCGTTATCCGGCTTTACCACCACCGGGTAGCCCACCTCGTCGATGAACTTCCGGCAGCCCTCGTAATCGTCCACCATGTGGTAGCGTGCGGTGGCGATGCCGGCCTTCTGGTAATACTCCTTCATCTTGCTCTTGTACTTGATGCGGGGCATATCGGAGGTCTGGAAGCCGGAGGTGATGTGGAAATCGGTGCGCAGGGCTGCGTCCCGCTCCAGCCAGTATTCATTGTTGGACTCCAGCCAGTCGATGCGGCCATACTTGAAGGCAAAGAAGGCCACGGCGCGGTAGACCTCGTCGTAGTTTTCCAGACTGCCCACCTTGTAGTACTCGTTCAGGCTGTCCTTCAGCTCCGGCTTCAGCTCATCGTAGGGCTGGTCGCCGATGCCCAGCACATTCATGCCGTTGTTTTTCAGCTCACGGCAGAACTGCCAGTAGTTGGTGGGGAAGTTGGGCGAAATAAAAATAAAATTCTGCATGGTTTTATGATTCCTCTTTCCTCTATAAGAAAACCCTCTCAGTCAACGCTTACAGCGTTGCCAGCTCCCCCGAAGGGGGAGCTTTTTCTGCTTTTCCGTCAGATGCATCAAAGCTCGCCCTTCGGGAGAGCTGGCGCGTCAGCGCCTGAGAGGGTTTGTTTTACTGCTCGCCCAGAATATACGGCATGTAATATGCAGTCTGCTTATACCACCAGTTCCAGTCGTGGTTCACATCGTGGCCCCACAGATCTACCCAGATGGGGATGTTCTTGGCCTCGAAGATGCGCTTGAGGAACCATGTGGTATCCGGCTGCTCCCAGTCGCCCTGACCGCAGCAGATGACCGCCTTCTGGCTGCGGAACAGCTGCATGTAGGGGTGATCCTCCGGGAAGTTCTTCATGTAGTCCACGGGCGAGTTCATGTACACCAGCTCGTCCATATAATTGCCGAAGCCATAGTGGGCCGTGTAGATGCCGCTGAGGGCCAGACAGCCGCAGAACACATCCGGGCGGCGCAGGTACAGGTTGACCGCATGGGTGGCACCCAGACTGCAGCCAAAGGCAATGACACCGGGCAGGTCGTCCCAGCCGTTGCGCTCCTTGGCCAGATACTGGATCTTGGGCACAGCCTCCTCCACGATGTAGCGCAGCCACTGCTCATAGCGGCGAATGCGCCAATAGGGGTCGCCTGCGTGTCGGACCAGGTCTCCTTGTCCATGGTATCAATGGAGATCACCATGATCTTACCAGCATCGATCCATGGGGCAAGGGTGTCGGCCATGTGGAAGTTCTCAAAATCGAAGAAGCGGCCATCCTGACAGGGGATGTACAGCATCGGGCGGCCTGCGTGGCCGTAAATTTTGCACTCCATGTCGCGGCCAGCGCCGGGCTGTAGTCCTTAAAATACTGCATTTCCATGGTGTTTCCTCCTTTTAGGGTTTACTCCTCCACCTCATACATCAGAGTATGGAACATAAAGGGCAGCTGTTTTTCCCAACTGGCTTCGCTGTGGGTGCCGCCGGGCACGATGCGGCTGGTAAGGTGGATGCCCCGGGTCATGACCTTTGCGCACATCTCTGCAAAGCCGCAGCGCATCCCGTCGTGGTTGCCCATCTCGCGGGAGCCGTAGTCCATGTACAGCACGGTGCCCGGCTCCAGCTTTGCGCGGCCCACAAGGCCGGAAAGCTTTTCCGGCGACACCCAGATGGACGGCGACAGCGCCGCCGCACGGCTGAAAGTGTCGTTGTACTGCAAAAGGGCGTACAGGCTCATCAGGCCGCCCATGCTGCTGCCGCCGATGAAGGTGTGCTCCCGGTCGGGCAGGGTGCGGAAATTGTGGTCGATGAAGGGCTTGAACCGGTGGATATACCAGCTCATGGTAGCCTGCCCCTTGCCGTCGAAGTGGCCGAACTGTGGGTCGTCGAACCGGTAGGGCGAATACTCCACCAGCCGTTCGTTGTTGGCTCCGGCGTTGCACTCCACCGCCGCCACGATCAGCGGGGTGTCGGTGTAGTCCAGATAATCGGCCACGCCCCAGCTTTTGCCAAAGGTGGCATCCTCGTCAAAAAAGACGTTCTGGCCGTCGAACATATACAGCACCGGATACCGGCGGTCGGGGTCAGCTTCATACATCGTGGGCAGATAAACATATACTCTGCGCTGCTCGGTGCCGTTGACGGCAGGGTAGCTCACGCTCCATTTTTTGACCATGGTCCATTCCTCTCAATCTTTCCTGCACATGGCCTGCCGCAATGCAGGCCGCTGTTCTGTTTTCAGTTTAGCACTGCAGGGCACAGAAAGCAATTGCGCCGGGAATTTTGGAGGTTTGACGGAGAGGGCGAGGACGTTATCCTAATATACGGCAAACGCCGCCGAGCGGAGGCCTGGCGGCGTTTGCTGCTATTCTGAATAAAAAGGTTCTCTCCGGAGAATCGGGATCAGTTCTTTTTCTCAACAGGCACGATCCAGCCCTTGGTATCGGGGATCTTGCCCCACTGCATACCGGTCATGGTGTCGTACAGCTTCTGGGTGACAGGGCCGATCTTGCCGTCGCCGATGTAGGCGTGCTCGCCCTTCCAGACAAGCTCCTTGACGGGGGAGACGACAGCGGCGGTACCGGTGCCGAACACCTCTTCCAGCTTGCCTTCGCGGGCAGCAGCCATGATGTCGGCAATGGCGATCTTGCCCTCGACGACCTCATAGCCCCAGTCCTTCAGCAGCTCGATGCAGCTGCGGCGGGTAACGCCGGGCAGAACGGTGCCGACGGTAGCAGCAGTGTATACCTTGCCGTCGATCTTGAACATGATGTTCATGCTGCCAACTTCCTCGACGTACTTCTTCTCCACGCCGTCCAGCCACAGCACCTGTGCGTAGCCCTGCTCCTCGGCCAGCTCGCCGGCTTGATGGAAGCAGCGTAGTTGCCGCCGCACTTGGTGAAGCCGGTCAGGCCGGGAGCGGCGCGGATGTACTCGTCTTCCACGTAGATACGGACGGGTTGATGCCCTCGGCATAGTAAGCGCCCGAGGGAGCGCAGATGATGCAGAAAATGTAGTGCTTGGAAGCGTGCACGCCCAGACCCACGTCGTTTGCAAACACGAAGGGACGGATATACAGGGAAGCACCGTCGGAATGGGGCACCCAGTCACGGTCCACATCCACCAGCGTCTCAACGGCCTGAATGTAGTCTTCCACAGGGATCTTGGGGATGCACAGACGGTCGGCGGAGTCCTGGAAACGCTTTGCGTTGCAGTCCGGGCGGAACAGCTGGACGGTATCATCGGCCGTGCGGTATGCCTTCATGCCCTCAAAGATCTCCTGAGCGTAGTGGAACACGACAGTAGCCGGGTCCAGTTCAAAGGGGCCGTAGGGGACAATGCGGGCATCGTGCCAGCCTTCGCCCTCGGTGTAATCCATCACGAACATATGGTCGGTGAACTTCTTGCCAAAACCCAGATTGCTCTCGTCAGGCTTTGCCTTCGGAGCAGTGGTACGGGTGATCTTGATATCCAACATGATTTATTTTCCCTCTTTCCTGATCTCGGGCGCAGCGAGTGAAAATGCGCCCGCAAACACCGAATGTTGTTTTCTATTATAATAATATGAATGTGATTTACAAGGAAACGAAAAATCTTTCATCTTTGGACAGGTTAAGTTGCGCTAAATTGCCTGCTTTTCCATGTGCAAACTGCCCAAAATATGATACAATGAGGCATAAGCCGGATCTTACAGGCTCAGAAAGGAGCTTTTGCACAATGATAAAAGGTGTTATTTTTGATATGGACGGGCTGATGTTCGACACCGAGCGCATCTGGGCCACCCTGTGGAAGCCCGCACTGGCCACACTGGGTCTTCCTTATAAGGAAGGGCTGGACGCTGCCGCGCGCGGCTCGGCAGGCGATTCCATGCGGGCCGTGCTGCGCCGCTTCTACGGCCCGGACTGCGACACCGATGCCATCATGGATGCCCTGCACGCGCAGGCGGAGACGGCCTTTCAGGCACCGCCGCCCAAAAAGCCGGGTCTGGATGAACTCATCGCCTATCTGGAAGCGCAGCACATTCCCATGGTGGTGGCTTCCTCCAGCCGGATGGCGTCCATCCTGCGGCACCTCAACAACTGGAAGATGACCGATCACTTTCAGGCCCTTATTTCCGGCGAGCAGTTCTCCACGTCCAAGCCCGACCCGGAGATCTTCCTCACCGCGGCCAAGGCGCTGGGCACCACCCCAGCTGAAACGCTGGTGCTGGAGGACAGCTACAACGGCGTGCGCGCCGGTGCGCGTGGCGGCTTTGTCACCGTGATGGTGCCGGACCTTGCCCCCGCCGACGACGAGATGCGCCGTCTGTACACCGCCGAGTGCAAAGACCTGCGCGAGGTGAAAAAGATGCTGGAGGAGGGGAAACTTCTTTCCGAAACCTGAAATATACAGTTAGTCTTTTACATTTTCACGCTAAAAAAGTGGAGAACATCCTCAAGGAAGTCTTTGCCCGACTTATCCAGCAGTCCTCCCGTGTGGAGCTGGGCAAGAAGTTTGAAAGTGGCTTCTATGCCAAGCCCGACGCTCTCAGCCCGCAGGCTGTACCCGCCGCAGGCGAACCCACCATCTCCATGACGGCTCTTTTGGAATTGCTCAAGGATGCCGACCCGGAAATGAAGGCAAAGCTCCGCTTGGCCCTGCTCACCTGATGCAAAAAAGGGCACTGATTGCAATGCAATACAGCGCCCTACATCATCGGACATGGAAAACACCGACCGTGCAAAAAACCGTGCAGCCATGGCTTACAAAACAAAAAAAGCCATGAAATCTTTCGATCCACAGCTTCCACGGTAGACATTCCTACACGTTGGGACCCGCGGGCTAAGCAACAGCAACGGGTTGCGTTAGCTGATTTTTCCGCAGCCCCTTGGCAGGGCTTTGAAAAATCAGAACGCGGCCCCAACAACTCCTCCCTGTTTCAGCCGCAGGCTGCGGTCGTCGTTGTTGCACTGTGGCTTTGCTTGCGGCATAAATGCCGCCGCCTTGTTCGAGATCCCCTCCCTCGCACGAAAAGAAAAACCAGCACACAATGTGTACTGGTTTTTGGTGCAGTAAAGCAATCCAAATCCGAACCATTTCCCTCGGATGCAACTTCTGTCGCTTCTCCAAAGGTGACGGTCTGTGTACCTTCCTTATAGTTGAAGGTTATTAAAACCTTATCATCGTATAGATAAATCGCATTAATGAAGGTATCCACCAGTGCCTGCCGCTGGTCTTTCAGGCTCATGTCCAGCTTACGGAACCGCAGCAACCAAAAGCGAATGAACTCCTCTGTGACCTTGGGCTTTGCCAGCTTTTCTTCCGCAATGCGGGCTTCAAGCTCACGCTTGGTTTCTTCCAGCTGCTCCAACCGCTCCTTGGTGGAACTGGTCAGGATACCCGCCTGAATCGCATTGAGCATATTCTGGATACCCGATTCCGCATCCCGGAGCTGCTTTTCATAAAGGGGAATGTTGGTGTTTTCCTTATTTTGCAGTTCCATCACCTTGGC
>ENA-OQAS01000287-OQAS01000287.1-human-gut-metagenome-genome-assembly--contig:-NODE-287-length-26845-cov-9.186840_pt1 | contig 26845 bp, 30 predicted proteins | sample MGYA00242733_ERZ504523 | MGnify/ENA primary metagenome ERZ504523 (study PRJEB26092, sample SAMD00036239) | human gut metagenome | host: Homo sapiens | study: EMG produced TPA metagenomics assembly of...
AACTCCATTCAGAAGATGAGATAGCTCAATTGACGGACAAGTGTGACCGGTTCTGCCGCTGGGCATGGAGAATTATGGGGGCGGCGGTTACCGCAGGGATCGGAACCGTCTGCAACAGTCTGTACGATATCAGTATTTCCTACGAGGGAGCCAGAGAGGCGGTATCCTACCGTGTCCTGTACGGAACGAAAAGAGCCATCAATATCGCGGAGATCGTTCCCAAAGAGTCAAAAAAGGCGGTTCCCTTAGAAGAGACAAGGATGCAGGAGCTGTTTCGTGCCATCCATGTAGGTGATCAGGAGAAGATCCGGAAAGAAGCCATCAAGGAGACAGAAAAGCTCCATAAGAATGCAGCCACCATCAGCCAGTACAATCTGGCCACCATGGAGATTGTCAGCGGCTTTTTCAAATTTTGTGCCAATAATTCCATGGATTTCAATGAAATTTCCGGAAATGTACAGAATCTTTACGAAAGAGTGACTCAGCTGGATGAAAGCTCTATGACAAACTGGATTATCAATATGTCTATGGCGATCAGCGAAAAACTGAGAAGTACCAGAAACAGTACCTCCAGACGGATCATCACCGATGCACAGAACATCGTAAAAGACAGATATATGGAACCGGCGCTCTCGCTGGATGATGTGTGCGCAGATCTTGGTGTGTCCAATTCTTACTTTTCGTCCATCTTTAAAAAGGAAACCGGTCAGTCCTTTGTCTCCTATCTTACCGATTACCGAATGGACAGGGCAGAAGAAATGGTGCTGAACACCGATGAAAAAAGCTATAAGATCGCAGAAAAAGTGGGATATCAGGATGCGAACTACTTCAGCTATGTATTCAAAAAGAAATTCGGTGTTTCCCCTTCCAAATACAGAGCTTCCGGAAAATAAAAAGACGGAAAGCAGAAAGAGCAAGCACAGAAAGACTCCGAGAGTACATCAGGCAGAAAAGAGGGAACAGGTGAAAGGGAAAATACATGAAAGATAGAAAAAGAAAGCCGGATTCCAGGAAGAACATCGTATTTAACATACAGTCGATCATCCTGTCTGTCCTTATGGCGATTTCACTGGTTACGATCATTGTAATGGGATTGCTGCTTTACCATCGATTCAAGCTGGCATTGGAAAAAACAGCAGTGGACAACACGGAAGCTACTGTAGAGGCTACCGTGGACCGGTTAGATGCAGACCTGCTGGATATCCGGCAGATTATAAACGGGGCAAACTACAACGTGGTCCAGCAGTTTGATATATCCAGCGGGGAATTCTCGGAGCAGTTCAGTCTGCTCTATGAGACCAACTCCGATAAGATCCAGAGCCTGGCTTTGTATGACCCCAAAGGAAATCTGATTGCATCGGAGCCGGTGGCGGCAGAAAAGAAAAATGTGAAGGTGCAGACGCAGGAATGGTATAAAAATGCGGAAGATGCCATTGAAAATATACACTTTTCCACACCGCATATCCAGGAGCTGTTTGAGGACGGCTCTTATCGGTACCAATGGGTAGTTTCCCTGAGCAGGTATGTAGATGTCAACAAGGGAGAGACACCGGAAACCGGTATTCTTTTACTGGATATGAAATATTCTGTGATCAGGGACGTGATGAAGCAGATCAATGACTGTTCCGGCGGAATCTACTATTATCTGACCAGTCAGGACGGAGAGATGATCTATCATCCACGGGAACGGAGTTAAACCGCGGATTATTTGAAGAAAACAGTCTGGACGCGGCAAAATACGAGGACGGAACCTACGAGATCCGTTCCGGCGGTCAGAACGAGACCGTGATCGTCGGCAGCGTAGCCTATACAGGCTGGAAGATGATCGGTGTTGTGCCAGAGAGCGTGCAGGCGGCAAACTACAAGAACTTCCGTTACTATGTATTTGCCACGATTCTGGTTCTTCTGGTCATGCTTTTGGAGGGAAATCAGCTGGTATCCCGGAAGATATCCAAACCGATCCGGGAGCTGGATGCTTCCGTCAAGGCCCATGAGGCAGGAGGAAAACCGGATATCTATATCGGCGGCTCCTCGGAGATCCGCCATCTGGGACATTCTGTGCAGAAGTCCTATGAACAGATCGAAAAACTGATGGACGAGATCATCCGGCAGCAAAATGAACGAAGAAAAAGTGAACTGGATGCCCTGCAAAGCCAGATTAACCCCCATTTTCTGTATAATACACTGGAGTCCATCACATGGATGGTGGAAGCCCAGGAAAATGAAGCAGCGGTTCGTATGATTTCCGAACTGGCAAAATTACTTCGTGTCAGTCTGTCACGGGGTAAGACCATCATTCCCATTAAGGATGAGCTGCAGCACAGCAGAAGCTATATGAATATCCAGCTGGCCCGGTACAAAGAGCGATTTAAAACAGAATTCCGGATTGAGGAAGAGATTGAAAACTACTGCATTGTAAAGCTGGTGATCCAGCCTATCCTGGAAAATGCCATCTATTATGGCGTTGGCAATATGGATGAGGATGATGGCGGCATGATCATCGTCAGCGGAAAAAAGAAAGACGAGGACATTCTGATCACCATCGAAGACAATGGGATGGGCATGCGGGAAGAAGTCCTGGAAAATATTCTGACGGATAACAGCAAGGTTCCGAAGCACGGTTCCGGCGTGGGTGTGATCAATGTGCATTCCAGAATCCGGCTGATGTTTGGAGAAGAATACGGACTTTCCATAGAAAGTGAACCGGACGAAGGAACAAGGGTTACGATCCGTATTCCGGCAATCCCATATACACCGGAAAACGCAGAAGCATTGGAATTACAAAAATACATACAAAGGAGACCGGGCAGATGAAAAAGAACAGAATGAAATTTCTTATAATTGAGTTTCTTTTGCTGCTGCTGGCAGTATTCTTTGTATGGAAAATTTTCGATCAGAACGTAGCAGAGCCCCGGATTGCCGTGATTCTTCCGGAGTCCGGTGACAAACGCTGGGATGCCCTGATCAAGGGAATGAAGCAGGCTGCGGCAGAGAACAATGTTCATATGATCATCTGCAATACGGAAGAGATCGACGGGCCGGAGGCGGAAAGAGAATTTATCAGGGAACAGAAGGACAACGATATTGATGGCTTTATCATATATCCGGCACCCGGTCATGAGACGGAAAATATGCTGAAAAAAGAGTGTGGAAATAAACCGTATCTGCTGATTGCAGATGGTCTGGCGGTAAAAGAAGGGAAAACTGCCAGTCCCACGATCCAGCCGGATTACCGGGAGATCGGAAGATGGCTGGGAGAACGGCTGAGAACAAAAAAGCAGAAGATCGGAATTATCGCCGACTGGAAAATGTCCGAGGCTGTACAGGCGGAGATTTGTGGATTGAACGAGGCGCTGGAAGGCAGCGAAAGCAAGATCAGCTGGTGTATTTACCGGAGAAAAGAACAGGACATTGTGGAGCGGATGAAGAAGGAAACAGAGGCGGATGCTCTTGTCATCCTGGATGCAGGAATATTGGAAGAGTTTGGAGAGCAGGCAGAAAATGGAACATACGAGGGCGCGGAGCTCTATGGAGTGGGTTACAGTCTGAAGACGATTGCACTTCTGGATAACGGAAACATTCAGGGGCTGGCTGTGCCGGACGGATATGAAATCGGCTATAAAAGTGTGGAAGAAATAACCAAAAGGATCGAGCACAGGTCTTATAAAATGCAAGGATATATAACCGAATATCAGGTACTTGGCAAGGAAAATTTCTCTATGGACGAAGATTTAGAAAGGTTTTTATATTCCTATGAATAAAAAGAAAAGAAGGGTGGCAGTATTATTATCTGCCACGATAGGGAGTGCGGTGCTTGTGCTGTCGGGGTGTTCCGGCAAGTCGGACCAGACAGAGAAAACCCTGCGGGTCGGAGTGATAACCTACACGCAGGATGATCCTTTTATCAATGGACTGACGGATGAACTGAAGGCGCAGCTGAAAGCCATGGAAAACAAAGAACGAAGGATTATCGTATCGACAAAAAGCGGAAACGACGATCAGCAGGAACAGAACGAAAAGGTGGAAGAGATGATTGATGCCGGCTGTGATGTGCTCTGTATCAATCTTGTGGACCGGACAGCTCCGTCCCGGATCATCCGAATGGCAAGGAATGAAGACATTCCTGTGATCTTCTTTAACAGGGAACCGGTAAGAGAAGACCTGATGCAGTGGGAAAAGCTGTATTATGTGGGCTGTGATGCAGAACAGTCCGGGATCATGCAGGGTGAGATCGCAGCAGAATACATCAACAGCCATCCGGAAGTCGATAAAAACAAGGACGGAAAGATCCAATATGTGCTTCTGGAAGGAGAAGCGGGCCATCAGGATGCCATCAGCAGAACGGAATATTCCGTAAAGACACTGATGAAAAAAGATGTTATACTGGAAAAGCTAAGTTATCAGTTAGCGGACTGGAACCGGGGACAGGCGGAAAACCGCATGAACCGTCTGATCAGCCAGTACGGAAAAAAGATTGAACTTGTTATGTCCAACAACGATGAGATGGCACTTGGGGCTGTGGAGGCCTATCGGAAAGCAGGCTATGTCCGTGAAGAATGGCCGGTGATCTTCGGAATTGATGGCCTGGAAGAGGCTCTGGAAGCCGTAAAGGCAGGAGAGATGCAGGGCAGCATCCTAAATGACAGAGTGGATCAGGCAAAGAAAATGGCGAAAATGGCAGTGGAGCTGTTCGAGGGAGAGGAATTTGACCAGGAAAGCCTGAAAGAAGGCCGGTACTATTTTTCAGAATATCAGAAGGTAGACGGCAGCAACATCGATGAGTACCTGAACGCAGAAGAGACGATTTCCCACTCCGAAATGTAAGCAGGAAGACTGCGTTTGCAGGCAGAAAGAGTAAGTAAAGACGTGTCTTTATTTTAAACCAATCAAGCAAGCAGCGAAGCGGATTGCGAATATCCGACTGACAGAATGAGGAAAAACAGATGGAACATACATGGACCAAAGATTTTTATCAGGAGACAGATCCGGCAAAACGGCAGCAGATCTTAAAAGAATATATCGGAGAGGAGGAAGCCTGGGAAGAAGAATACCGGGCTCGGCTCTGGACGGCCCGATACGGACAACGCAGGCTCCAGAAGGATGAATTTGTCAAATGCCTGATGGAACTGAAGTATCTGGCGGAAGGAACCTCTCTGGATCCGGGAGGCGACAGAAGAAAGATGGGAGCCGGATTCTCTCTACGTTGTGCCTGGCGGAAGCCATGCAGTCAGATGAGGGATACCAGAAAATTCTTGCAGATGAACTGTACAATGTATTCCTGAAATTTATTCAGGTCAGCAGAGGAGGCAGAGGATTTACCTCTCTGGTATTCGGCATGGGACAATTGTCCGAAGAAGGAATCGCGAAAAAAATCGCCGAACAGATCAGTGTGATCGCGTTCAAGGCACCACGCCTGCTTCACATGGAAAAAGAATTCACCCTGCTCCGGGAAGCCGCCCTCCGGGCATATCGGCAGGAGTATCCGAACAGGGAGCATTTCCTGAATAAATATTGAGGTTATTGCAGTAATGTCTGAACAGTGGCAGGCGGAAAGAGAAAGGAGAATAAAATGGAATACAGAAAATTTGACAATGTTATAGTAGCAAGGATTGACAAAGACGAGGAAATATTGGAGCAGCTGAGGGTAATTGCCATAAAGGAGAATATAAAGCTTGCCAGTGTCCAGGCTCTTGGAGCGATCAATGATTTCACAGTCGGAGTATACAAGACAGACGAAAAGAAATATTATTCAAACAGCTTCCAGGGGTATTATGAAATTACATCACTGACAGGTACAATCAATACAATGGATGGAGAATATTATGCACATCTTCATATGAGTGCCGGAAATCAGAAGGGCGAGGTGTTTGGAGGACATCTGAACAGAGCGATTGTCAGTGCAACCTGTGAGCTGGTCATCACGGTAATTGACGGAAGAGTGGACAGAGTTCATGATGAAGAAACCGGACTTAATATTTTTAAGTTTAACTGAATCAAGCTGCAAAGCAGCTATTCGGTTATGAGCAAGTAGCGAAGCGGATTGCGAATATCCGCTTGACTTAAAAGCCTGAGAGGAAATAGTGAGAAGCAACATCGGGATGCAGCGTAAGCGAAATCGAGATGTGATCTGAAGAGATAATACAATTTACGAAAAAGTGGATTTTCCACATAAATACCTGAACTGGAGGTGTATGGGCTATGATAAAAGAACATTATTCGATCCTGTTTTGCAGCTTAACGGGTAATACAAAGAAGCTGGCTGATGTAATCTATGAAACGTTGCCAAAGGACAAATGCGATTATTTTGGCACAAACGATTCGCAGGTACCGCAATCCGACGTATGCTATATCGGATTTTGGACGGACAAAGGGAATGGCAGACCAAAAGACATTAGAATTGCTGTCGAAATTAAAAATAAAAGATTTTTCTGTTTGGAACAGCTGGATTTGGCGGAAGTGATGCCTATTTTGAAAAGATTCTCGGACAAGTCAAACAGTCGATCGATGCAAGCAATACGGTCATCGGTGAGTATATGTGCCAGGGAAAGATGCCGCAGTCTGTGCGTGAACGGTATGTGAAAATGAAAGAAAACCCGGAACATCCGGCCAATCTTGATCTGCTGATTCAAAATTTTGACCGTGCTTTGTCACACCCGGACAGCGAAGATTTGGAAAGATTGAAAAAGTCATTATAAGATAGAAAAGTATGTTGTGCTTGATAAAAATAATCAGATAAGAGCAAAATTCGCGAAATGATTGCAATGGATCGTCAAATGGAATAGAATGGAGAGAAAAAAGAAAGGTGTGGAAAAGGCAGGGCTGGCAAAGCATATCCGGCAGATGAGGTCATGCAGAAACAAAAACAATGAAAACTACAACAAAACAAACTCATTTATACAGTAACACGGATCTTCGCAAGCTTTTAATTCCGATCATCATTGAACAATTGCTTTCTTCCCTGATGGGAACTGTCGACACGATGATGGTCAGCAATGTCGGGTCTGCCGCAATTTCGGCAGTCTCGCTGGTGGATTCCATTAATATCTTAGTCATTCAGGCGCTTTCTGCGCTGGCGGCAGGAGGAGCGATTCTCTGTTCGCAGTATCTTGGAAGCGAAAAACGGGATGGAGCAATCCGTTCGGCACAACAGGTGCTTTTTGTTATGACAGTTTTGTCCGTCGCATTATCCGCGGGCTGTCTGATTTTCCGTGTTCCGCTGCTGCGCGTGATTTTCGGGGCAGTGGAAGCGGATGTTATGAAAAATTCACAGGTGTATTTCCTGTTTACGCTGCTGTCATTCCCGTTTATCGGTCTTTACGATGCGGGCGCATCCATTCTGCGGGCGCAGAACAACAGCCGCAGTCCGATGGTGATTTCGGTGATTTCCAACTTTATGAACATCGGCGGAAATGCCATTCTTATTTTCGGCTTCCATATGGGTGTCGAAGGAGCCGCGATTTCGACTTTAATTTCGCGTATTTTCTGTGCGGTTGTCGTACTGTGGAAGCTTCGGGATGAAAGCAAACCGATTTTTGTGAAGCAGTATCTTTCCATTCGGCCGGACTTTGGTTTGATCAAGAAAATACTGTTCATCGGTATTCCATCGGGAATCGAGAACAGTATGTTCCAGTTTGGAAAGCTGGCGATTCAGTCCACTGTGTCCACACTTGGCACGGTTGCCATTGCCGCGCAGGCGATGACGAACATCCTTGAGAACCTGAACGGTGTCGCTGCGATCGGTGTCGGCATCGGACTGATGACGGTAGTCGGTCAGTGTCTCGGCGCGGGCCGGAAGGATGAAGCAATCTACTATATTAAAAAACTGTGCTGGCTGTCAGAAGTGGTTATCGTTGCAAGCTGTCTGCTGGTATTTGTGCTGACAAAACCGATTACGATGATCGGCGGTATGGAGGCAGAGAGTGCAAAGCTCTGCATGCAGATGATGATCTTTATCACGATTGTAAAGCCGCTCTGCTGGGTCATGGCGTTTGTCCCGGGATACGGCATGCGGGCTGCCGGGGATGTAAAATTCTCCATGATCACGTCCTGCTGTACGATGTGGCTGTGCCGTGTGAGTCTCTGCATTTATCTGTGCCGCGTATGGGGATTCGGCCCGATCGCCGTCTGGATCGGCATGGCGGCAGACTGGAGCCTGCGGTCCATTCTCTTTACCATCCGGTTCAAATCAGGAAAATGGCTGAATCATCATTTGATAGAAGAAAAGAAACAGGAGAGCTAAATATCTTCTTCCGGTAAAAAGGAAAGCGCATATGCAAGAGAGTCGTTGAGATGAGATTTTTGACCGCGGCTGGAAGCCGTACCGGATCAATCACCTGAGCTGGTGGAAAGAGGAGCTTGCATCCGAAGAAGAGATGGAAGAGGGACGGAACAATCTTGCAGCACACGACAATCGGAATGTAGATGAAAAGAAAATCCTTTTGTATGAACAGATCATTCGGGTTGTGTAGAAACAGGAAGAAAAAACTGGATTTTTCCAGTACCGGATGATAAGATAAAACTGTGTTTCGGGATGGCTTAAACATATGGAGGTGCAGGATGGAACCAATTTATTTGTCAATCCAGCAGAAAGAAACTGGCAGCCGCATCAAATCCCTTCTTCGTGAAAGCGGATACACCGTGAGAGACATTCAGAATGCCATGGGTTTTGAAAATCCACAGGCGGTCTATAAATGGATTTCCGGCAAGTGCCTGCCAAGTCTGGACAACTTTCTCATTTTAAGCAGATTATTAAACACAAGCATCGAAGATATCCTCGTCATTGACGGGGATATTCCTCGTTTCCGAAGCAAATACAGAGAAATCCGAGAAAGATTAAACCGCTGGTATAATGACAAAATCGTTATTTTGTGATACAGTGAAGAAAAAGCAGAAAAAGAACCGGTTAAAAAGGTTTTGGAAAGGAAAAACAGATGTCAGCAGGAATACGTTTTGGCTACCGCAATTTAGAACATACCCCAGAAGCAACGTTTGTCGTCAAACAGCGTGGCTTTGTTTTGATATGTTCAATTGAGAAAAGCGACAGAACGGATTCTGTGGAATATGATACGGGAGGATCAAATTAGACGACCGCATCAGACAACTGGATACGAACGAAGAGGAGCCGCTTATCTTATGTTGAACACATGGGATAGGTGGCTTTTTCTATTAAATTTTTATATCAGAACAAATTGAGAAGGGAGAAACCCGGAATGGATCAGATCGAAATCAAAGGAAAAGTAAATACAGCCATCTGCTATGCCAGGGTCGTAGAGGAGGAAGCCATCGAGCAGATCCGCCGCATGTGCGATTATCCGATGACGGAAGCTCGCGGATCCGCATCATGCCGGATGTGCATGCGGGAAAAGGATGTACGATCGGAACAACGATGACCATCCGCGACAAGGCAGTGCCGAACGTCGTCGGTGTGGACATCGGGTGCGGCATGTACACCGTAAATCTTGGAAGAGCCGAACTTGATTTTGCAAAATCGACGAGGCGGCACATGTTATCCCGTCCGGCATGAATGTCTGGGAGGGGAGACAGGAACGTTTTGACCTGATGACACTTGCCTGCAGCCGGGAATTAAAAGACACAAAACGCCTGGAGCGGTCGCTTGGAACCTTAGGCGGCGGCAACCATTTTATCGAGATCGATGAAGCTGCCGACGGCACAAAATATCTCGTCATCCATTCCGGCTCGCGGAATCTCGGAAAACAGGTGGCAGAGTATTACCAGAATCTGGCAGTGCGGCTGGACCGCGGTTATGACGAGTACCTGGAAAACGCGAGGAGCTCATACGCACCTACAAAGAGCAGGGCCGCAGAAAGGAAATCCAGGAGCGTTAAAACAGCTGCAGTGGAAACCGGACGAAGCGCAGATGCCGGAGGATCTCTGCTATCTGACCGGAAAATATCTGGAAGCCTATCTGCACGACGTGGAGATCTGCCAGCAGTTTGCACGCCGGAACCGGGAAAAAATGGCGGAAATCCTGCTGGAACGAACCGGCCTTACCGGCACCGATGCGTTCCACACGATTCATAACTATATCGACACAAACGAGATGATACTCCGAAAAGGCGCAATCGCAGCGCACAAAGGAGAACGAGTGCTGATTCCGATCAATATGCGTGACGGCAGTATTCTCGCCGTCGGAAAAGGAAATCCGGAGTGGAACGATTCTGCCCCGCACGGAGCCGGACGGCTGATGTCGCGTAAAAAAGCGAAGGAAACCCTGGCACTGGAGGAATACCAGAAGAGCATGGAGGGAATCTATACGACTTCCGTCAACGAACATACCCTGGACGAGGCGCCGATGGCGTACAAATCGCTGGATGACATTCTCGATATAGTCCGTGCATCGGTCGATGTCGTGGAGGTGCTGCGTCCCGTTTATAATTTCAAAGCATCAGAATAGAGGCGGAGGAAACCAGTAAAATTCCTCCGCAAGAAGGAGGAAGAAAAAATGATGGCAATTCCGTCAATTGATATGGAAGCAACAGGAAGAAACATTACAAGACTGCGGCAGCAGGCAGGCCTTACCGTCCGCGACCTGCAGGAAATTTTCGGTTTCACCACCCCGCAGGCAATCTACAAGTGGCAGCACGGCACCGCCATGCCGGCAATCGACAACCTGGTCGTGCTGGCAGCGGTACTGAATGTGTCGATCGATGAGATCGTGATTGTGGAGACAAGAGAGCTTGTGCTTGCGAGTGCATAAACCTGAGAACGTATTTTACGCAACTTTAACACAATCTTCCCTCAATTTCATGTAGAATAAAAAGCACAGATTCCGTAGCTTTTCTACAAACCGCAGCAGCCGGCTTATGGTAGCAGAAGCACTCGGTGAGGCAGAAACAGCAGGCTGGATCGGGTTGGCTCCGTTGACTTTATATGTGCAAACTGATAAGATACTCATAAGTATGTTCTTAGGGGTATCTTATTTTTGTATTTCAAAAAGAAAAGGGGAAATTAAATAATGACAAAAAAGAAAATCATTGGCCTTTGCATCGGCGCTGTCGTTCTTGCCGTGGCTGCGGCCGGTGTGAAGGAAGGCAGCTGGCTGATGAAGCATCGCCGGATGCAGAATGAGTTTACGCATGAGATGAATGCATTCACGACCAAAACAAACGCTGAGCTGATCCAGCCGACGATTGTTGCGGAGGATGATATCTACGGCTGGTTTTTCCATGAGGAAGATGACGGGCTGTACATGAATCTCTATTACCGGATCAAAAACGAGTCCAATCAGCACGAAATTGCATCCAGTGAATTTCCTGTGAAGATCAAAAAGGAGCTTCTTGCGGATGATAAAGTGTGGAGCAGAACGACGGGGACCGCGAAAAATCAGGTTCACGCGGAATACCTGGAAGGAGAAGATGACATGACGGTTTCGTTTGACGTCTATTACCAGTGTGAGGGTTCCTGCGGGGAATATTTTGCGGATATTACCGTGACGGATAGTGAGACCGGAAAGCTCTACTACAGCAGTGAAGCAGAAAATGAAGCGGCAGAATAGGAGGAGCGATGGCCGAAAAACAAAGCAAAAATAAATGGCACACACCGGCGGAGCGGATTATGATGCTGGGATTTGCGGCGGTAATCCTGCTGGGAACGATTCTTCTTTGCCTGCCGGTTTCTGCGGCGGACGGAAAAAGCGTTTACTGGCTCGACGCCTGTTTACCGCAACGACATCTGTCTGCGTGACGGGCCTTGTCACCGTTCCGACGGCGACGACATGGAGTACCTTTGGAAAAATTGTGATCCTCGGGTTGATTCAGTTCGGAGGTCTTGGCATCATGGCGTGCCTGACGATGGTGTTTCTGATCCTGCGCCGGAAAATCAGTCTGCAGAGCCGTAAACTGATCCAGGACACTTACAATCTGCCGGTTTTAAAGGGCAGCGTCGGTATTGTGCGGAAGCTGCTGATCGGCACGGCGGCGGTGGAGCTGGCGGGAGCCTTTTTCTACAGCTTCTGGTTTGTGCCGGAATACGGTTTCTGGAAGGGAATCGGCTACAGCCTGTTCCACTCCGTATCCGCCTTCTGCAATGCCGGAATTGACCTCGTCGGGGAATCCTCGTTCGCCCCGTTTGTGACGAACCCTCTCATCAACTTTACGACGATGGGCTGATTTTCTTAAGCGGCCTTGGCTTTCCGGTCTGGTGGGAAGTTCTGGAGCGCGTGCAGGATCTTGTAAAAGGAAAACGGACCCGGAAAAACTTCGTGCGCGGCTTCACTCTCCACACCAAACTGGTTCTGACGACAACCGTCATTCTTCTGTTCGGCGGGGCGCTTCTGATCCTCGCGCTGGACTGGAACAACGCATCCTCGCTTGGCAGCTTAAAACCGGCGCAGAAGGCTATGGCGGCCTTCTTCCAGTCCGTGACGACGCGAACCGCCGGCTTTGAGACGATCCCGCAGGCAAACTTCTCGGACGGCTCCGCGATGGTAAGTATGATCCTCATGTTCATCGGCGGCTCTCCGATGGGAACGGCGGGCGGTGTCAAGACGACGACTGTTGCGATTCTGCTCGTGGTCGTCGCATCCTACATCCGCGGCGATTCCGACACCGTGGTCTGGGGACGGAAGGTCATGGAAGAAAACATCCGCACCGCGGTCGTTATTTTCTTCTTCGCACTGACGATGGCATTCACCGCGACGGTGCTTCTGATCTCTGTCACCGGAAGTCCTCTGCTGGACTGCTGTATGAGATCGTTTCCGCTGTGGCAACCGTGGGACTGACGCGGTCGCTTACGCCGACACTTCCGGCGGCGGGAAAAATCATCGTAATTCTGGTCATGTTCATGGGACGTCTTGGACCGGTTACGCTGGCCATTGCACTGCGGCGGAGAAGCGGAAGAAAAGATGTGGATATCCAGCGCCCGGAACAGAGGGTGCTGATTGGATAAAAGAGGAGAAAAAACATGAGTAAACAATACGCAGTCATCGGACTTGGAAAATTCGGCTTCGCCGTGGCGACGACGCTGGCGCAGGCAGGAAAAGAAGTGCTCGCGGTCGATAAAGACCCGGAGCTGGTACAGGAGATCGCCGATCTCGTCACATATGCGGCGCGCGCGGACATCACCGACAGCCGTGTTTTTGCATCGCTTGGCATCAGCAACATGGATGTCGTGATCGTCGGCATCTCTGAAAATATGGAGTCGAGCATCCTCGCCACCCTGCAGGCAAAAGAGGCGGGCGTGCCGCTCGTCATCGCAAAGGGCATGAGCCAGATGCATGCCAATATTTTGAAAAAAGTCGGCGCGGACCGCGTCGTGATGGCGGAGAGTGAGACGGGCATCCGCCTCGGAAAAAGCCTGATTTCCGGTGGCTTCCAGGACTTCTTCATGCTGTCGGATTCGTTCTCCATGGTAGAGCTTCCCGTGCCGGAAGAGTGGACGGGGCATAACCTCGAGGAGCTGGATCTGCGGAAGAAATACAGTATCAACGTAATCGCCGTCAAGGACGGGGAAGACATCCGTGTCACGGTCAATCCGAAGACGCTGCTCCGCGCAGAGGAAGTGCTGATTCTGATCGGCGAAAACAAAGAACTTGCCAAATTGATGAAAAACAGGAAATGAGGGGACCATTCATGATTACAAGCAGCAGCAATGCACAGGTAAAAAACATTATTGCGCTGAACAAAAAAGCAAAAGAACGCCGGGAGCAGGACGTTTTCGTGGCGGAGGGCTGGAAAATGTTCCAGGAAGCGCCGCGGGAATGGCTGAAAAAAGTATATGTGTCTGAGAGCGGCAGCAAAATGCATGAAATGCCGTCCGACGGGACAGAATACGAAGTAGTGGACGACCGCGTGTTCCAGTCCATGTGCGACACGAAGACGCCGCAGGGTGTTTTAAGTGTGATCCGCATGCCGCATTACACCGAAGAGGAGGTGATGGACAACGGAAAGACACCGCTTCTGATGGTACTTGAGGATCTGCAGGACCCTGGAAATGTCGGAACAATCATCCGCACCGCAGAGGGCGCAGGAGTCACCGGCATCATCATGAGCCGCGGTACCGCGGATATCTTCAATCCGAAAACGATCCGCTCGACGATGGGCTCGATCTACCGTATGCCGTTTCTGATCGTCGACGATGCGGTCGGATTTGTAAAAGGCTTAAAAGCGCGGAAGATCTGTACGTACGCGGCACATCTGCACGGCGTGCATTCCTACCGCGAGGAGGATTACACAAAAGGAACGGCATTCCTGATCGGAAATGAGGGAAACGGCCTGACCGATGCAATGGCAGAGGCCGCCGAGTGCCTGATCCGTATTCCGATGGAAGGAAAAGTGGAGTCGTTAAACGCAGCGATTGCATCCGCCGTTCTGATGTATGAGGCACATGGCCAGCGCGCATAAAAGAAAGAGCGTTACCGGTTTTCTTACATTTCTCTTAACCGCCGGAAAACTACTCGACAGAACCGGTATTTTGAGCTAAAATAGAAAAAACAGAGTCCGGGCTGAATTTCTGTCAGTCCGGTAAAACTGTAATATTTGCCAGAAAAGCAAAAGCTGTTTTGGGAGGAAGGAAAAATGAGTGAGAAAAAAAACATCAGTAAAAAGGAGCTCCGAAGAAGAAAGCGGAAGCGTGCGCTGATGATCAAAACAGGAATTCTATGTGTTCTGCTTGTCATCTTCGGCATTGGAATCTGGCTTTGGCCGGAGGAACAGAAAAAATCCAGCAGAAAGCACAGGAAAAAGAGGATCAGAAAACAGCAGAGGTGGACGGTTCCGTATCGTCGGACAGCACGGGAAGTGCTGAAGCGCCGACAACGAAAGCACAGATTATGGCGGAAGCCGATGCACTTGCGCAGACATACGATTACGATGGAGCCATTGAAAAGCTCCAGAGCGTAGAGGGCGCAGCGACCGACGCGGATATCATCACAAAAGTAGCAGAGTACACCAGCACGAGAGATGCCTGTGTGCGCGTCAACGTCAACGAAGTAACCCACATTTTCTATCATTCTCTTGTAGTCGATCCGCAGAAAGCGTTCTATCAGGACAACGCACAGACCGCAGGCTTCTGCCAGTGGATGACCACCGTGGATGAGTTCAACGCGATTACCCAGCAGATGTACGACAGAGGATATGTCATGGTTTCGATCAACGATCTCGTGAAAAAGACCGTAGATGATGACGGAACCGTTCATTACGAGGAAGGGGACATTTACCTGCCGGAGGGCAAGAAAGCATTCGTTCTTTCTCTGGATGACCTTTCCTATTACCACTCTTACGACGGACGCGGTATTGCCAGTAAGATGGTAGTCGGCGACGACGGAAAACCGACCTGCGAATATATTCAGGATGACGGAACTGTTGTGACCGGTGCTTACGACTGTATCCCGCTGATGGATCAGTTTATCGAAGCGCATCCGGATGCCGTATACCACAATGCGCGCGGAACCGTAGCACTGACCGGCTACGATGGAATCCTCGGATACCGCACCGACGGTGATTACAAGACGAGAGAAGATCTGACGGATGATCAGGTAGCATGGCTTGATGCACACCCGGATTTCGACTGGGATAAAGAGTGCGAGGAGGCGAAAAAAGTAGCCGATGCGATCAAAGCAGACGGCTGGACATTCGCAAGCCATACCTGGGGCCATATCCGTGTCGGCGACAAACCGATCGAGACGATCCAGGCGGATACCGAGAAATGGCTGACGTATGTTGCACCGCTCATCGGCGGAAGCGATATCATCATCTTTGCACATGGACAGGATCTTTCCGACTGGCACGATTACACGATGGACAATGAGAAGTTTGCTTACTTAAAGAGCCAGGGCTTCAACATCTACTGCAACGTAGATTCCTCCCAGTATTTTGTTCAGGTAAGAGACAATTACCTGCGTATGGGACGAAGAAACCTGGATGGATACCGTCTGTACCAGAACCTCTACGGAGGCGGCGAGGACAGAACAAGCGATCTGTTTGATTCTGCCTCTGTTATTGATCCGCAGCGGCCGACAGATCCATCTCTTTACAATTTAGGTTAAAGAATTTTGAAAATGAAAAAGATCTCACAGAACTTTCTATTATTTATAGAAGAAGTCTGTGGGATCTTTTTTTCAGCAGGGCGAACCGTTTACAGATATTTTTCTACGAGCGGAAACGGCAGAGGCCCGAGACGGAGCAGTTTTTCATGGAAACCGATCAATGAGAATGAGTCACCTTCCTGTTCCCGCACTTCCGAGAGGAGCTGCGAAAACGAGAGCGATCCGACACAGTATTTCAGATAGTTCGCCGGTGTCTCGAGAATATACTGATATAAAGAGGCAGCGGCCGACGCATCCGTGATGCCGAACTGCGCCAGAAAGGCTGACGCATCCGAGAGGAGCCATCCCTGGCTGTGGATTCCGAGATCCAGCAGCGAGCAGAGGGTAAGATGCACCGAGCGGTTCAGATACCAGAGACGGCAGAGCGCCTGCGTGTTTGCATCGAGATTACGTGCGGCGTAGCGGCAGGCATATGATTCAACGTAGGTTGCCCATCCTTCCACATAACCCGACGGCGCGTAGAGACGGCGGATCAGAAGCGGGTCGGAGCGCGAGAACGAGACGGTCTGGTACAGATGGCCGGGAAAGCCCTCGTGGGCAAGTGTGGAATACAGTTCGATGCCGGTCATCTCATCCGCGGGATTCAGGTAAATGGAGTTGGGTGAATTGATATCGGCGGGCGGTGTGAGATAAAAGGCGGGGCCTAAAAAATCCTTGAGGGAGTCATCCACGGTCTTTACTTCGTATGCGATACCCGAAAGAACGGGAAAATCTTCAGAAACGGCATTCTGCAGATCGGCAAGCATTTCCTCCGGCGTGGAGAACGGCAGCACGAGCGCCTGCTCGGAGAGGGAGAGCGACGGATTCTGATCGAGAATGATCTGCATTTCGGCACACTGGTCCGCAAGCTGCTGTGTTAAAAGGCGGGTCAGCTCCTCCGGTGAAGCGTCAACACCGACGCGGCTGCGGAGAAGATACGCATAGTAGGAAAGTCCGCCTTCCTGCCGGGAAAGACCACCGGCGTTCTGTGTTCCTTTGCCGCGGAGTGAAGAAAGCGCATCGGAAAGAGAGCGGTAGGCGGGAAAAACACAGGAGGTAAGGAGTTTTTCATGCGTCTGCAGACAGAGATTCCTTTCCGCCTCAGAAAACAGTGAAGACGCCTGCAGTTTATTTTGAAAAACGGTGTGGAGCAGATGGATTTCCGGTGTATCCGCGTCGGCGAGAAAAGCACTGCACTGGCGGATAATGCCATCGACCGCAAGGTCATTCTGAAACACGCCTGCCGGGATTTTTCCTGTTCGAGTGCGATGAGGTCGGAGAAATAGCGCGGGAGATCCTGCAGAAGATGGAGGTAATCGGCGATATCCTGCTGTGTGCGGAACGGGTACTCCGCGAGCAGAATGGGAAGCTGTGCCTGAATCCCGAGCGACGGACCGAGCGGTTCCGCAAGAAGGCTGGTGCTGCCCGGCATTTTCTCGCAGTCCAGCTCGTAGAGCAGAAGATCGAGCGTGATCTGATTTTCCGCGGAGAGGCGGTTTCGATGAAAGGATGTGAGCGTTGTTTCCACACTCTGCAGCAGGGCATCATACGAGGTGCGGTCAGGGATGGAAACCGTGCCGAACGAGGCGGTGCCGGGGGCAATTCCGCGGGAAGCCGGATCGGCGAGGGTATAGTGGAGCGTGATGGCAGAAGAGGTTACCTCGGAGTGGAACCGTTCCTCCACATACGCGGAAAACCGGCGGTTCTCACCAGGGGAAAAGAACGGGGAAAAATACCAAAACAGCAGGGCGAAAAGAAGTCCGCCGCACAGAAGCAGAGGGAACAGGATGCGGCGGTGCAGAGAAGCTGGTTTCATAGAATAGGCTCCGGTGCGGACAGTTATCATAAAGTATGTAAAAAATGCTGATTTTATGTGCTTTTTCCGTGGCCTTTCATTTGACTTTCCAAAACGGCTTTGCTATAATCAGTAACGAATGAAATAAGGGACTTTTCAGTGCGGAACGGATTTGAAAAAGAATCCACGAAGATAAAAGGGAATCAGGTGGAAATCCTGAGCGATCCGGTCACTGTAAGCAGGGAGTGTTAGCTGCAGAAATGCCATTGTGCGAAACGCATGAGAAGGCGCGGCTGCCGTGAAGATCTGCGAGTCAGGAAACCTGCTGGAAAGGTTAGTGAATCGCTTCCGATGAAAGCATATATTCATGGAAAGATGTACGAAGCAAAATCGGACATCTGCTTTTTTGTCGCCATGCGTCCGAAAAAGAGCTTCGGTGGAGAAACTCTTTTGCAGAAAAAGCAGATGTCTGTTTGTCTTTTCGCAGAAAAAATGTGTCCTCAAAAACAAGATTACTTGCAGGGAGACATCATTGACGGGGACAGGCACCGCCCAGCTGCCTGAAAAAGTCAGACGGAATCCGGAGCAGATGCGCGAAGGATATCCGAAGAAAAGGAGAAGTTATGAAAGGAAATTCAAGCAAATTTCTGGCACTGCTGCTGTCGGCGTCCATGATCATGAGCCCGACTGCCAGCGTATTAGCAGATACGCAGGAAAAAGCAGCACAGACAGAAAGCAGCGCAGCCGCAGAGGAAGCGCTGCAGAGCGAAGAAACAGCAGAGACGGCAGAACCGGAAACAACACCGGCAGAAACCGAGAGCAGTGAAAGCACTGCAGAGACTCCGGCAGAAGAGCCGACGGAAACACCGGCTGCGCCTGCAGAGGATCAGACACCGGCAGGATCTGACGAGACCGAGACACCATCTGCAGATGAGGATGCTTCGGAAGATACTGCAGAGGACACTGCAAAAGACGGTGAAGAGACTGCCGATACCACAGAAAAAGAGCCGGAAGCAGCAGATGAGACTTCCCAGGATGCTGAAAAAGAAACACCGGCAAAAGAAGAAACCAAAGATGCTGTAAAAGAGAATACCAGTCCGGCGGCAGAACAGCCGAAAACGGAAGTAAAAGAAACAACCAAAAATGAGGCATCCAATACAGCCGAGGAGAAAGAAACAAAAGCAGCGGAAGCAGCAAAACCGGCAGATGGTGAGTATGAGACTTCTGCAGAAGCAACCGGAAGCATGTTCCGTGTGATTTCTTCCAGACTCATCGTAAAAGATGGAAAACTGAAAGCATCCATTCTGCTGAGTGGAACCGGCTATGATTACCTGTATACGGGAACAGCAGCAGAAGCTGCCGCAGCAGATGAAAAGAGCTGGATTGCTCCGACAGGAAGCGAAACCTATACGGATACGAAGACCGGTGCAGAAAAGACCGGATATCGTTTTGAAATTCCGGTGGAAGAGCTTGACAAACAGATGGATGTTGCCGTTCGCTCAGCCAAGAAAAAACATGCTGATAAAACTGTTACGATCCACAGCACCGCTGCAATCCCGACCGTAACCCCGGAACCGACCGAGCCCCCGGCCCCGAGTGAAACACCAGGCGATGATTCTTCCGAGACACCAGTCAGCGTAGAAGCACCTGTTGTAAAGGACAACGGTCAAGCATTCAAAATGTTCCTCATCTCTGAGGCAACCATGATCAACAAGGGCGACAAACTTGTTCTTACCCTGAAAACAAACAACACATCGTTTGATAAACTGTATTTTGGAAATAATGATGACCTTGCAAAAGCACCGGTTATTCAGGGAATGCAGGAAGCAAACGACGGTTTTTCCTTTGCGTTTGAAGTAGATGCTGACAAAGCCGGCACAACCGTTCCGATTGTTCTTGGAAAGAAAGACGGAACCTGGTATACGAAACAGCAGCTTTACTTTGTGATTCCGGGAACGAAAACACCAGATGTTACACCAACCCCGGAACCGACCGTAACCCCGGAACCGACTGAGACCCCGGCACCAACCGCAACGCCGACCCCGGAGCCATCTAAAGTTCCAAATGGCATTTACAGCGGAACCGCCGAGACGGGTGCTCAGATGTTCAAAGTAGTGGCTGTGGAGCTGACCGTAAAAGACGGTGATATGAAAGCTAAGATCACCTTAAGCGGTGTTGCTTATGACTACCTGTATATGGGAACTCCGGAAGAGGCAGCTGCTGCAGATAAGAGCGCATGGATCGCGGGCATCGGAACAGCGGATTATACGACCGATGACGGACAGACCAAAACCGGAATGCAGTATGAAATCCCGGTAGCAGCACTTGATCAGCCGCTTACCGTTGCATCCCATTCTGAAAAACGGGACAAATGGTATGCAAGAACCATCACCATCGCATCAGCAAGTCTGAAAAAGACCTCAGATCTTCCGGCAGATGAGACAAACAAAATTGCAGACGGTATCTACGAAGCAACTGCTGAGACTGGTGCAGCAATGTTTAAAGTAGTCAAAGTAAAACTGACTGCAAAAGATGGAAAAATGACAGCACTTATCACCTTAAGCGGAGCAGGTTACAATTACCTGTATCTGGGAACAGCAGCAGATGCAGCAGCAGATAAGAGTGCATGGATTGCATCCAAAGGAAAAGGTGAGTACACCTTAAACGGCGAGACCAAAACAGGACTGCAGTTTGAAATTCCGGTAGAAGCACTGGATCAGGGCCTGGCAGTGGCAGCTCACGCAGTAAAGAGCGGCAAATGGTTTGACAGAACCATCACGATCGCATCCTCCAGCCTGAAAAAGACCGGAGATCTGCCGTCGGATGATTCCAACGATCCGAAACCAACCATCGTTCCGACCAAGACCCCAACCGTATCTCCATCTGAGACACCGGTTGTAAAACCGACCAGCACCCCGACTCCGGCACCGACCCAGAAACCGGCCGATACCAAACCGGAGCAGGAATCCAAATATGAGTCTGACTTAAGCGGCGGCACATCCAAAGTAGACAGTGCAACCACACTGGCAGACGGCGTTTACACACCAGACGGATTCTCCTTCTCCGGCGGATCCGGAAAGGTAACCATCTCCTGCAGCAAGATTACTGTAACGAACGGACAGGCTTATGCAACGATCGCATTCAGCAGTCCGTACTACGGATATGTAAAAGCAAACGGAAATAAATACATGGCAAATGTCAGCGGCGGAAGCAGCATCTTCACCATTCCGGTTGAGCTGAACAAGAACAATACCATTATCGGTATGACCACCAGAATGTCCGTTGCCCATGAGATTTCCTACAACATCTTCATCTCCCTGGCAGCAGCAAAGAAGGGCGGCAGCACTTCTTTCAGCACAGGATTTGTAAAAGCAGACGGAACAACCTCCACGATCAGCACCGATAACTCCAAGCTGGATACCACCGCTCCAGAGATCATGGGACTGGAATACAAAGCAGAGACAAAACTTGCTTACGCAGAGTACTTCAAGATGTATCATTACGACGAAGGCATCACCCTGCTGGAGATCGATATGACAAAAGATACCGAGCGTGATCCGGAGAAACGGACCGAGGACGACAAGAAAGCAGAAGATACCGATACCGCAGCAGCAGAGAATACCGCAGCAGCAACCGACGAGGAAGAAGCGGCAGCAGCATCCGATTCCAAAAAACCAGCACTGAGAAAGCGAAAGATCTGACCGAAAAGACAAAAGAGCTGTACGAAGGCAATGTTGTCAAATATCTGATCGTTCCGAAAGATGTTGAGATTCCGGCAGGACTGGACAAAGATATGATTGTGATCCAGCTTCCGGTTGAGAAAACATACGTAGCATCTGAGGATGCCCTGAAACTTCTCGACGAGCAGTTAGACGCAGCAGAGAGCATCAAAGCAGTCGGCATGGAGCAGAAAGACTGCCAGATCGAAAACATTGCAAAAGCAATGGAAGACAAAAAAATCTCCTTCGACGGAGCATTCGATGATCTGGACTACAAAGCTCTGGTAAAAGATGAAATCGACTTTGCAATTCTTCCGTCTGAGTTCCTTCCGGGAAATGCAAAAGATGAGGAAGATGCTGATGCAGCCGACGAGACCGCAGATACCAAAGCTGAGGATCAGAAGGACGATAAAGACGATAAGACAACGGATGAGAAAGCAGACGAAGACAAGACTCCGGAAGAACTTCTGAAAGAGGAAAATGAGCGTCTGTCCGACACCGCAGAGCGTCTGGCAACCCTGACCATTCCGATGCTGGTTGACCGTTCCGCAGACGAGAAGACCGATCTTGCGAAAGCAGAGTGGCTGAAAGTCTACGGCGTGATCTTCGGATGCGAGGATCAGGCAAACGAGCTGTTCCAGCAGATGGTAAAGGCAGAAGAGAATAAATAAGTACAATAATTTGCAGCAAAAATGAGAAAGGGCTGCTGCCGTATGGCAGCGGCTTTTTCTTTAAGAAAGGAATATCAAATGACAGGAAAAAACGAAAGAAAGCTGAAAAAATGGGCCGCACTTTTTCTTGCAACAGCGATGTCACTGACGGCCTGCGGCAGCACCGCATCAACGGGAAGCAGCACATCGTCCGCGTCGGGCACTTCGGCAGTTTCTGAGAGCAGCACATCCACAGCATCCGCAGCAGACGTTTCCGAAAGCCAGACGGAGAGCACATCCGTCTCGGAAAGTACGGCTGAAAGTGAAAGCATCTCCGAAGCCACTGCCGCGAGTAGCACCTCCGGGAGTGATACCGCATCCGCGGATAGTTTCGCAACGACAGACGATGTCAGCGACGCACCGGACATCACCGGAATCACCATCGAGAGCCAGATGGTCCTGAATTACGCCGAGTGCTTTAACGTATACTACTGCACAGACGGCTATAAACTGATCGATGTCAAAGACGGCGCGCAGTATCTGCTCGTCCCGGACGGAAAAGAGGCGCCGGATGACCTCGATTCCGACGTAATTGTAATCCATCAGCCGCTGGAACGCATCTACATGGCAGCAACCTCTCCGATGGCGCTGTTCGATGCCATCGACTCCCTCGATACGATTCGTCTCTCCGGTGAAACCGCAGACAACTGGTACGTACAGGATGCCGTTGACGCGATGAATGCCGGAACGATGATCTTCGCCGGAAAATACAGTGAGCCGGATTACGAACTTCTAGTCAGTGAGAACTGTGATCTGGCCATTGAATCCACGATGATCCTCCATTCCCCGAAGGTACAGGAGATGATCGAGATGCTCGATATTCCGGTCTTCATCGACCGTTCCAGCTACGAATCCCAGCCTCTTGGCAGAACCGAATGGATCAAACTCTACGGTGCCATGCTGGACAAAGAGGAGGAGGCAGCGACTTCTTTGCAAGTCAGGCAAGTGTTGTGGAAAATCTGAAGGATTTCCAGAATACCGAAAAAACGGTCGCTTTCTTCTATATTAATACGAGCGGAGCTGCCGTTGTGCGGAACCCGGAGGACTACATTTCCAACATGATCGAGCTTGGCGGTGCGCGCAACGCCTTCCGTGATCTCCAGGACGACAGCGGAAAAACATCCGTGCCGATCACGATGGAGCAGTTCTATGATACGGCCGAAGATGCGGACTACCTGATCTACAACGCAAGTATCGATTCCACCGTCAAAACCCTGGACGACCTGCTGGCAAAGGATTCCATGTTTGCCGATTACAAAGCAGTCAAAGAGGGCAATGTCTGGACAACCGAGAAATCGATGTATCAGGCAACCGATAAAATTGCACAGTTTACCAACGACATTAACCTTCTGGTAACGGGCGGCGATCCGGATCAGATGGTATTCTTAAGAAAATTATCCTGATGGAGGAACGTATGTCAGAGAAAAAAAATATGACAGGAAAAGAGAACAGTTTCCATATGGAAAACTTCCGGCGCCGTTCGCGGTATGCCGCTGTGTTTCTGGTGCTGATTCTGGCGTTCGCTGCCATCACCGTGCTGAATATCAATTCCGGAAACGTAAATATTTCGATTCCGGAAATTTTCCGGATTCTGCTGCGGCGGACCGGAGAGGGGAAAGCGTACAATATTATCTGGAAAATCCGCCTTCCGCGTATTCTGATGGCGGCAATCCTAGGCGGTGCTCTGTCCCTGTCGGGCTTCCTTTTACAGACTTTCTTTGAAAACCCGATTGCCGGTCCGTTTGTTCTTGGAATTTCCTCGGGAGCCAAAATGGTCGTGGCGCTGACCATGATCTTTTATCTGGAGCGGGCGCGCAATATCACATCTTACACGATGATTGTTGCAGCATTCTTAGGATCCCTTCTCTCCGTCAGCTTCATTCTGCTGATGTCCCGACGGATCAAAAATATGGCAGGACTTCTCGTCGGCGGTATTATGATCGGTTACATCTGCTCGGCGGTCACGGATTTTGTTGTCACCTTCGCGGAGGATTCCGATATCGTCAACCTCCACGGGCTGGTCACAGGGAAGCTTCTCCGGCATGAGCTGGAGCAACGTAGCGATCTCTGCGGCTGTGATCGGCATCACCTTTGTCATCACGTTCCTGATGGCAAAACCGATCGGTGCATACCAGCTCGGTGAGGCGTATGCGCAGAGCATGGGTGTCAACATCAAAGTATTCCGCATCGCGCTGATTCTGCTTTCGAGTATTCTCTCCGCATGCGTCACCGCATTTGCCGGTCCGATTTCGTTTGTCGCATTGCCGTCCCGTTCCTCGTCAAACAGAGCCTCGGCACATCGCGCCGCTCGTCGTAATCCCGGGAACGTTCCTCGCGGAGCCGTCTTCTGTATGATGTGCGACCTGATCGCGCGTATGGCGTTTGCACCGCTGGAGCTGTCCATCAGTACGGTCACATCGATCTTTGGTGCGCCGGTCGTCATTTTCATGATGCTGCGCCGGAAAAGGGGGTAAGAGAATATGAATGAATATTATTTTCATCTGGACCACCTGACGGTCGGCTATGATAAGAAGCCGCTGATCAAAGATATCTGCATCAGCATCGAAAAAGGCGAGATCGTTACGCTGATCGGACCGAACGGTTCCGGTAAATCAACGATTCTGAAAAGCATCACCCGCCAGTTAAAGCTGGTCGGCGGAAATGTGGAGTTTGACGGGAAAAACCTGCATGAGCTTTCGTTCCGCGAGTTGTCCACGAAGATGGCCGTTGTGCTGACGGAGCGCATGAAGCCGGAGCTGATGACCTGCCACGATATTGTGGCAACGGGCCGCTATCCGTACACCGGACGGCTCGGCATGCTGACTCGCGAGGATGAGGAGAAGGTCGAGAAGGCGATGCGCGCCGTTCATGCCGAAGAGCTCGGCGGCCGCGATTTCAACGCCATCAGCGACGGCCAGCGCCAGAGAGTGCTTCTTGCGCGTGCGATCTGTCAGGAGCCGGAGGTCATCATCCTCGACGAGCCGACTTCTTTCCTCGATATCCGCCACAAGCTGGAACTGCTCGCGATTCTGCGCCGCATGGCAAAGGAGAAGGGCATCACCGTCATCATGTCGCTGCATGAGATCGATCTGGCACAGAAAATTTCAGATAAGATCATCTGCGTCAAGGGCGATGCTATTTCCCATTTCGGCGCACCGGAGACAATTTTCCGCGAGGATATCATCCGCGAACTGTACGAGATTGACAATGGTTCGTTTGACCCGTGCTTCGGAAGTATCGAGCTGCCACGGCCGGAGGGAACACCGCGCGTCTTTGTCCTCGCAGGCGGCGGAACGGGAATCCCGGTGTTCCGGAAACTGCAGAAGGAAAATATCCCGTTTGCGGCAGGCGTCCTGTATACGAACGATATCGATTACCAGCTCGCCCGCATTCTGGCGATGGAGACGGTAACCGAAGTACCGTTCCAGGAGATCAGCGACGAGGCATTTGCCCGCGCCTGCGAGCTGATGAAGAGCTGTGAACGTGTCATCGACACGGCGTCCCCGGTGGGCATGTGCAACCGCCGGATCGAAGAGCTGAGGGCAGAAGCAAAGCGGCTTGGAAAGCTGGCAGAGTAGAACAAAGAAAAATCCAATCAAAATCTCCTGTCTGGGAACGAAACAATCGTTTTCCGAACAGGAGATTTTTTACAGCCATTGTAAAAACAGCAAAAGAACACGAAAAATGTAATATTAAATTGTACGAAAAATTCACACAATTCAAGTCAAAAACCAACAGAGATTGACACTTAAAAAGTCAAGTGCTTTGTAAAATCTTTTGGCGAAATAACGGTTTTCTCTGTTATGACCAAAACACGCGTTCTGATTTCGCAAGATTTAAACACATGCTTTCCACACCGTTTTTCGTGGATAATGTGGATAACTCGGTGTATAACTTGTTTTTAGGCATGTTTTCGGTGGTTAACTATGTGGATAACTTGTGGACGAGATGTTTATAAAATTGGCCCGTGTGGAAAAACCCCGGTTTCTTTGTGCAATTTCGACAAAAAGAGGTTTTAAAGTTTTGCACGACTGACATGAAAGGTTTTTCAGATTTCAGAAAATACGGGAAAACAAAAAAGCAGGCAGTTCTTCGTACAATACGAAGAATGCCTGCTTTTGCTGTATTCTATTTGAAAGAAGCCATCAGTGGCTGATCAGATATTTCTCTACCGAAGTCACACAGTTCGCGCCGTCGGCGGCTGCCGTGATGATCTGACGGAGCTGCTTCGTGCGGACATCGCCTGCGGCGAACACGCCCGGCACGCTCGTCACACCGTCCTCGCCGGCTTTGATGTAGCCAGCCTCATCGGTTTCTACGGTGCCTGCGATCAGTGCGGAGACCGGAACGATGCCGACGGCAATAAACACGCCGTCCACCGCGATCTCACCGGCTTCCCCTGCCTTTTTGTTCGTTACCTTCACGCCGGACACATCTCGTTTCCCTCGATGGATCCACAACCGTATCCCACACCATTTCCACATTCGGCAGTGCCAGCAGTTGCATCCTGGAGAACACCGGCTGCCCGCAGTTCATCGCGGCGGTGGATCAACGTAAACCTTTTTGCACGTTCTGGCAA
>ENA-OQAS01000288-OQAS01000288.1-human-gut-metagenome-genome-assembly--contig:-NODE-288-length-26787-cov-10.669505_pt1 | contig 26787 bp, 35 predicted proteins | sample MGYA00242733_ERZ504523 | MGnify/ENA primary metagenome ERZ504523 (study PRJEB26092, sample SAMD00036239) | human gut metagenome | host: Homo sapiens | study: EMG produced TPA metagenomics assembly of...
TGCCGGCGCGGTGCGCCGCAGCAGTACATGCCTGACGAATTGCAGGGGCGCGAGTATTACCATCGAACGACCGCGGTTACGAGCATGAGGTCAAGCCGAGATTGGAGCGGATTCGGAAGATTCTGCACGAAGAGGACGATAACGGTGACGGCCGTTCCGGCCAGCGCAATGCCTGATGTTCGTTTCCTGCAGGCATTGGGTCAGGGGTTCCGCTAAAATTCTTCGCTGGGGTTGACGCCTGCTTGCTTTGCAAGGCCCATGCGTCAATCGCGGCGTCGCACATGGCCGCAGGAAAAAGTGCGCGGAAAGTGATTATGAAAGAACGGAATACAACGCTCGAAACCACCGACCATAACAATCGGAACAATAGCGAAAACATCAAGGAAACGCCGGACGAACGCATTCCCGGCAAACTCATCGGCGCCATCGTGGCGGTCGGCTCGCTCGCCTTCATCGGCATCCTCACCGAAACCGTGATGACGGTGCTGTTCCCACAGCTCATGCGGGAATTCAACGTGAACACTGCTACTGTGCAGTGGATCACCACCATCTACCTGCTGACGGTCGCAGCCACCATGCCGCTGTCGTCGTATCTTAACCGCAAATTCAAGCATCGCGTCCTGTTCCTCGCCGCGGTGGCGCTTGCGGTGCTTGGCTCGCTGACCATGATCTTCGGCCATGCGTTCCCGGTGATTCTAGTAGCCCGCATCATCCAGGGCATCGGCTCCGGCGTGGCCACACCGCTGATGATGAACATCATTCTCGAACAGTCCCCACGCAGCAAGGTCGGACGACTGATGGGCGTCGGTTCGCTCGTCATCACCGTGCGCCCGCCATCGGCCCGACCGTGGGTGGCGCGGTGTCGAGCATTCTGCCATGGCGTGCGATTTTCGTCATTGTCATTCCCGTGATTCTGCTGATTTCGCTGCCTGTCGGCCTCAAATGCATCGAACAGCACCGTCCGACGGAAGAGGCGCATCTGAATCCGCTGCAGTTCGCGGCGATTGTGCTGGCGTTGTGCGGTCTAGTGATGTTCCTGAACCAGGCGGGCGTGGCTGTTGCCGCCGCCGTTTCGGGTGGTGTGGCTACAGCGCCGGCGATTTTCGCAGTGATCAGCCTGATCGTCGGCTTGGGATCGCTTTTCTTCTTCGGATGGTCGTCCCGTCGTTCCTTCTCGCCGCTGATTCGCTTGGGATGGCTGCGTGATCCGATGGTGCTGCTGCATCTGATCGCCTACATGCTGCTGCCAATCGTCGGCATCGGCTTCGGCTATGTGATCACCAATCTTGCCCAGCTTTCCCTGGGAACGAACGCGTTCCTGGCAGGCGCGCTGGTGCTGCCGGGCGCGTTGATCGGCGCTTTCTTCGCACCGATCGGCGGCACGCTGTACGACCGTTTCGGCCCTGTCCGCCCGATTCTGGGCGCGTTCTTCCTGGCGATCTGCGGCCCGATCCTGCTGCTGGTCTTCTCCATGCGGCTGACGCCGGCCACGCTTGCCGGTTTCTACTTCATCTTCGGACTTGGCTATGCGCTTGGCTTCTCCAACATCATGACCAATGCGTTGCGCAGCATTGCGCCGCAATTCATGCCGGATGGCAACGCCGTGTTCAACACCTGCCTGCAGTTCGGTGGCGCAGCCGGAACCGCGCTGTTCTCCACGGTGCTGTCCGTGGCCCAGGCCGGCGCTGGCAAGGAAGGAACCGAGGCATTCAGCCATGCCACGGCGGTTGGCGGCAGTTGGACGTTCACCGTCATGATCGTGATTGTCGCCGTTGCAATCTGCTGCCTGATTACCGCCTTCCGCATCGGCGCGAAACGCGAATAACCGTGTTTTCGCCGTCGACTTCTCCACTGTGGGCGCAATTTTGTTCCCCGTCTTCGAGCGGTAGGCTGTGAAACTATAGAGAACACTGGAAAAGGAGACAAGGTGAGCAACCTTAGTGCACCCCTGCCCGTCATGGCTGGCGAAGACATGCCGGCAGGACCCACCGATCCGATTTTCAACCGCCTGCTCAAGGACCGCATCATCTGGATGGGTGAGGAAGTCAAGGACGAGATGGCCAACCGCATTTGCGCGCAGATGTTGATGCTGGCCGCCGAGGATCCGAAAAAGGATATCTGGCTGTACATCAATTCCCCGGGCGGCTCCATCACCGCGGGCATGGCCATCTACGATACCATGCAGCTCATCGAGCCGGACGTGGCCACCGTGGGCTTGGGCATGTGCGCATCCATGGGCCAGTTCCTGCTGAGCTCCGGTACCAAGGGCAAGCGCTTCCTGACCTCGCATGCGCGTGTGCTGATGCATCAGCCGTCCGGCGCATCGGCGGCACCGCCACTGACGTGCGCATCAACGCCGAGCTGATCATGGACATGAAAAAGACCATGAGCGAGTTGACCGCCGAGCAGACTGGGCACACCGTCGAGGAAATCTACCGCGACAACGAGTACGACCACTGGTTCACCGCCCAAGAAGCGTTGGAGTACGGCTTTGTGGACAAGCTCGTTTCCACCCACGACACGATGAGCGCCACCAAGGGAGAGTGACCATGGCAAGCGAAGAAGCACAGTTTGTAGCCCGCGCCGAACGTCTGGCCGGACCGACCGGTGTGGTCGGCTTCCAGAGGGCTGCGGCGCGTGAGGCCGCGTTCGCACCGCAGAACCGTTACGTTCTGCCGCAGTTCGAGGAAAAGACCCCGTACGGATACAAGAGGCAGGATCCGTACACCCGCCTGTTCGAGGATCGCATCATCTTCATGGGCGTGCAGGTGGACGACACCTCCGCCGATGACATCATGGCCCAGCTGCTGGTTTTGGAAAGCCAGGATCCGAACCGTGACGTGATGATGTACATCAATTCGCCGGGCGGTTCCATGACGCCATGACCGCCATCTACGACACCATGCAGTACATCAAGCCGGACGTGCAGACCGTATGCCTCGGCCAGGCCGCCTCGGCCGCGGCCATCCTGCTGGCCGCCGGCGCCAAAGGCAAACGTCTGATGCTGCCGAACGCCCGCGTGCTCATCCACCAGCCGGCCATCGACCAGGGCTTCGGCAAGGCCACGGAGATTGAAATCCAGGCCAAGGAGATGCTGCGTATGCGTGAATGGCTGGAGAACACGCTGGCCAAGCATACCGGTCGTGACATCGAGAAGATCCGCAAGGACATCGAAGTGGACACGTTCCTGACGGCCCAGGAGGCCAAGGAATACGGTATCGTTGACGAGGTGCTGGAACATCGCAGCTGAGCCTGCGGTGGAATGATATCTTCACAAATGCAATACCCCTGCCGGGTCGCGGCAGGGGTATTGTGTTTTCTAAACGGCAGATATGTGAAACGAAGAGGTTGCGAATGGGACGCGTGGTCAGCTACAACGATGCGGTGCCGAGATGCACGTTCTGCGGCAAGTCCGAGAACCAGGTGCGTAAACTGGTCACCGGTTCGGGCGCGGCATCTGCGATGAATGCATTGAATTGTGTGTTGACATCATTTCCGAGGAACGGGACAAGGACGCCCAGCTCAATATCCTGCAACTGCCCAAGCCGGCACAGATCAGCGCCTACCTCGACAATCACGTCATAGGCCAGGAGTCCGCCAAAAAGACACTTTCAGTGGCGGTGTACAACCATTACAAGCGCGTCAACATGGAAATGCGCGAGTCGTCGCGAATCGGCAAGGAACGGATGCATGGACATGACGATTCGTTCGAGGGTGTGCAAGTGGCGAAATCGAACATCCTGCTACTCGGGCCGACCGGCGTGGGCAAAACATATCTTGCGCAGACGCTGGCCCATGTGATGAACGTGCCGTTCGTCATAGCGGACGCCACCACGCTCACCGAGGCAGGATATGTGGGCGATGACGTCGAAACCGTGCTGCAGCGCCTCATCCAGGCTGCTGACGGGGATGTGGCGCGTGCGCAGCAGGGCATCGTATATATCGACGAAATCGACAAGATCGCCCGTAAAAGCGGCGAAAACACCTCCATCACGCGTGACGTGTCCGGCGAGGGCGTGCAGCAGGCGCTGCTCAAGATCCTTGAAGGCACCGTCGCCTCCGTGCCGGTGGAAGGGACCCGCAAGCATCGTGAAATGGAAACCGTGCAGATCGACACCCGCGACATACTGTTCATCTGCGGTGGCGCGTTCGTGGGACTCGCCGACATCGTGGCGCAACGGTTGGGCGCCAGGGAAAGCGGTTTCGGTGCGGCCTGGCATGACCATGAGGTTCCCAAGCGTGAGCTGCTTGCGCAGGTCTCCGCCGATGATCTGGCTGATTTCGGATTATTGCCGGAGTTCATCGGACGTCTGCCGGTAGTCAGCGTGCTTGAGGAACTTACCGAAGACGATTTGGCCCGAATCCTCGTCGAACCGGAAAACGCGCTGGTCAAGCAGTACCAGAAGCTATTCGCCGTCGATGGGGTGACGTTGACCTTTACCGAAGGGGCGATACGGCAGATTGCGGCGACGTCGATTCGGCGGGGTGCGGGCGCACGTGGATTGCGTTCGATTATTGAGAAGACGCTGGAGGACACCATGTTCCGTCTTCCCAGCATGGAAGGCGTCGAAGAGGTGGTCGTCGACGAAGCCGCCGTCACCGGATCGGGCACTCCGAAACTATTCAAGGTGTCGACGCAGAAAATTCCTCGTCTACGTGAGGCGTAAGGCCGAAAACTCCTGCGACACGCCGAGATTTTGCCTGGAGTTCATTTGGGTGTATCTTATTCGAGTTGCCGAAAACAAGACAACGTTGCGCGAGTAGCCCAGCGGATTAGAGCAGCTGACTACGGATCAGCAGGTCGCAGGTTCGAATCCTGTCTCGCGCACCAGCCACCAGTCATCAGGTGGCGCAAAGAAATGAGATGACGTTGCGCGAGTAGCCCAGCGGATTAGAGCAGCTGACTACGGATCAGCAGGTCGCAGGTTCGAATCCTGTCTCGCGCACATGAACCTCCTTCGCGAATGCGGAGGAGGCTTTCTTTATTTTCCGTGGATTTTTGTGAAGCCTGCAATTGATTGCGCGCACAGCGGAGCGCAATATGCGGCAGGGATGAACGCCAAGACCCTCCGATACACTTGATACTACGTTTACGGATACTGCGGTCGAACGGGGACCGCAAGACAAGGAGCATGATGGCCACATCGAAGAGGGGAACCTGGGCAACAATCCGACGTATAGCCGCGTCCGACCGCATATCCGGTCTGATTATGCTCGGTTTCGCTCTTGCCGGCCTATTGCTCGCCAATCTGCCGTTCACCGCGCATGCGTTCGAACAGCTTGAGAACTTCCGTATAGCCATTCCACACACCAATATCGACATGGGATTGGGCCATTGGGTGCAGGATGGCCTGCTGACGGTGTTCTTCCTGACCGTAGGCCTGGAATTGAAGCAGGAACTCACCACGGGATCACTGTCCAATCCCAAAGCCGCGGCCGTGCCGATGCTGTGCGCGGTTGGCGGTATGCTTGCTCCGCCGGTACTGTTCATCGGCGTGATCTCATTGTTTGCGGCGGCAGGATCAGGGCAACTCGTCATCGCTTCAGGAACGTCGTTCTCCTTCGCACAGATGTCCAATGGCTGGGCGGTGCCCACAGCCACGGATATCGCGTTCTCATTGGCCGTATTGGCCCTGTTCGCCAAAGCGTTGCCGGGATCCATCCGCGCTTTTCTGATGACATTGGCCACAGTGGACGACCTGCTGGCCATCATCCTGATCGCGGTGTTCTTCTCATCGGTGAACGCATGGTACTGGTTCCTTGGCATAGCCGTATGCGCGGTCGTCTGGTACTTCCTGGTCCGCATGCGCAAGGTACCGTGGCTGGCCGTGGCCATCGTGGGCGTGCTGGCATGGGTCATGATGTTCGAAGCCGGCGTGCACCCCACTTTGGCCGGCGTGCTCGTGGGACTGCTCACGCCGGCGCATGAGCGTTTCGGTGAGAAGACGCCGCGTGCGGAACGTTACGCCGACAAGCTGCAGCCGTTCTCCGCACTGCTGGCGTTGCCGATCTTCGCACTGTTCGCCACTGGTGTGCACTTCGAGTCGTTGACCTTGGCGCTGTTCGTCTCGCCGGTGGTCGTTGCCGTGATGGTGGCGCTCGTGGTCGGCAAACCTCTGGGCATCATGACCACCGCATGGCTGTCCACGCACGTGGGCGGTCTGAAGATGGCCAAGGGGCTGCGCGTGCGCGACATGTTCCCCGCCGCCTGCGCCTGCGGCATTGGTTTCACGGTGTCGTTTCTCATCGCGTCGCTGGCATATCAGGATGCCGAACTATCGGCTGAAGCCCGTTTCGGCGTCCTGGTGGGGTCCATGGTCGCAGCCGTGATCTCAGGTATTCTGCTGAGCCATCAATCCAAACGATTCGAACTGGAGGACGGTACGAAGCATAAGCACCATACCGGCGACGAAGATGCCATGAACGAAGTTGAGACGGTGCTGGAAGACGGTACCGTGGTGGTCAGCCAGATAATCGGCACCCACCAGGAACAGTAAAAGGGATTTCCATATGTTGAAAGGGCCACGCATTCCCATGCGTGGCCTTTCAACATATCGTGCCATTGCGGCACGGCTGATTAATCTGATTGGTCTATTTCTTGACGGCAACCAGCAGACCAGTGCCGGTCGGCGTCAACGCAGTGACGAACCGTTCATCCGACTCCACTGTTTCCAGCAATTCGCGCATCGCGATGGATTTGGCATCACGATTGGCGGGATTCAGCACGCCGCCGGCCGATGTGGCCGAATCAAAGGCAAGTACATCGGTGAAGACAATCGCGGCATGCGGTTTCAGCAGGCGTGGAGCCTGCGCGAAAGCCGCCGCATAATTCTCCGGATCGCCGGCCACGACGATCAAATCGTAATTCTCGGCGTTCAGACGGGGCAGAAACACACCTGCGGACGCGTTCACGGCACGCAATGTGGTTTCGGTGTCATCGGACAGACGATTGAACAGTTTGCGAATCAGCGCGATGCCCTGCGTGGACGAATCGACGGCCGTAAGCTGGCCTGCATTGTCAAGACCGTTGATCAGCTGCATCGTCTCCACCACGGAACCGGTGCCGATGGCGATCACCGACGAGGCGTCCAACATTCGCACCAGCATGCGCAGCAATTCGGCCTGCGCCGCGGATCCTTGGGGAATGCCGGCTTCCTCGGCCGCGGTCCTGATCGCATTGAGTTCGGCAGACTGGCGTGAGAACGCATGATCCTCGACGTACTCCCACGATTTCGCGAGATTGGTATATGACGTCCTATCCATTTCAGCGCTCCTTGATTTGGGCGATCAGCTGCCAGATCTCCTCACCGACATCGATGCCACGCGGGCATTCACGCGTGCAGGCGCGCACCGACTGACACGCGGCGATGCCATCGGCGGAATCGATGGCATCCATACGTGCATCCGTCTGGCCGTCGCGTGAATCATTGATGAAACGGGAGGCGGCGATAAGAGCCGCAGGGCCGATGAACGCCTCGCCGCCTGCATATACCGGACAGCTTCCCTCACAGGTGCCGCAGGCTATGCAGTTGCTCAGCAGCTCATACTTGGCGAGCTGCTGGGGATTCTGCAGATATTCGAATGCGTTGATCTTGCCGTCCGCGGTGGTGGCGAGTTCGCCACTGGCCTGCAGATACGGCTTGAGTTTCCTGATTTGGTCAAGCATCTGGTCGATATCGGCGATCAGATCACGCTGCACGGGGAAACCGGGCAGCGGTGCGAGCTCGATGACACCCAAATCGTCGGCATCCTGCGTTTGCGCGGGTTGAACGTCTTCGCCCGTATGACGGAAGCCGTCCTCATCCACCTGTGCGTCGGACGGCTGCTTTGCCCAAGCCTTCACCGTGGCGGTGCACAGAAGCGTAGGCGTGCCGTTGATGGACATGGCATCGGAACCGCACATGCCATGACCGCACGAATAACGGAAGGCAAGCGTCGGATCGATGGTGCGCTTGACTTTGAGCAGGCAGTCAAGCACGGTGTCCTCCGGACGCGCCGGCACCACGTAATCCTGCACCCACTGCTTGCCTCGCGGACGCCTGCGCGTGGATCCGGAATCGCCGAAGGGAGAGCTCTTCCTAGCGAACGGCGAGCCGCCTCGTTCACGGCCGCGTTCGGGACGCGGCGTGAACCTGTTCACCCGCAACGTCACCGTTTCCATGCCGTTCTCCATGCCGCTCATATACCTGCCTTTCGATAAAAAACCGTCAACCAGTCTGCCATACGCCGTGCCCAGGGTGTCAGTATTCACGGGCCTTTGGCGGCATGTCCACGATGTGCACCGGCTGCCAGGAGACCTGGCAGGAAACATCCGTCATGGAATGGGCCAGGAAATGCTCGTCGTCACGCTCCGGGAAATCAAGACGCTTCAACGATCCACGGGATTCGTGACGCGCATCGGAGGCGGCGAGCACGGCCTTGCCGAGCTCCAACAGATGGCGCACCTCCCAGATGGCGGTGATTTCCTGATTGAACGTGGGGGAGTCGGAATGCGCATGCAGCGCCTCGGCACGCGGCGTGAGCGTATCGTCCAGCGTAGCCAACGCCTGTTCGATGCTGTTCCGGTCACAACGCACCGCGACCGCCTGCTCCATGACGGATCCCAAATCGGCCATCAGCTGGTACGGATTGTCCGACGACGCATCGTCGTCATCGGACGGCCGCGTCAACAGTTCCTTGACCTGCGCGGAACGCTTGTCGGCAGCCTGCGACACCGCGTCGATAGATGCTTCGTCGGCAGGCTCGGCCATCGGATCGTTCACTGGATTATCGACGACACGTTCAGCCATCGCCTTGCCCGAACGGGTGCCGAAGAGGCAGGCGTCCAACAGCGAGTTGCCGCCCAGACGATTCGCGCCATGCACCGACACGCAGGAGCATTCGCCAGCGGCGAACAGACCGTCCACGACGCGCGTTCGCCATCGACCCAACGGTAGACTTCGCCGTCGGTGGTGATGGGGATGCCGCCCATGGTGTAATGCGCGGTGGGTTTGACCGGCACATAGTCGCGGGTCGGATCGAGATCGGCATACTGTTCGATGGTCTCCACCACCTGCGGCAGCACCTCATGCATATGATCCGCATCGATGCCGGTCATATCCAGCCAGACACAATCCTTCGGCCCATCCGGATCCTTCGGATCGGCGATTCCTCGTCCGGCGTCGATTTCAGCCATGATGGAACGGCTCACCACATCACGCGCGGCAAGGTCGGCATGCCCCGGCGCGTAATGTTCCATGAACGCCTCGCCATCGGAGTCGCGCAGCACGCCGCCTTCCGCACGTGCCGCCTCAGACAGCAGAATGCCGGTATGGGCGAGACCGGTCGGATGGAACTGCACGAACTCGCTATCCTCAAGCTGAAGGCCGGCGGACAATGTCAACGCCATGCCGTCACCGGTCAGATCCCACGAATTCGACGTGGTATGGAACAGACGGCCGGCACCGCCAGTGGCCATCAGCACATTGCGTGCGTGGATGGCATGCGTCTCGCCCTTGTGCGTGTCGAACGCCACCACGCCCTCGACCTTGCCGTGGTCTTCGGAAACCACCAGATCGGTCACATACCATTCCTCGGCGAACTCAACGCCCTCGGCCACGCACTGCTGCCACAGCGAGAACAGAATCTGATGCCCGATGCGGTCGCCGCATAAGCGGCGCGGCGGACCGGTTCCTTGCCGAAATCCTTGGTATGGCCTCCGAAACGGCGCTGCGCGATATGGCCGTCATCGGTACGCGAGAACGCGACGCCGGCATGCTCCAGCGCGATCACAGTGGCAGGAGCCTGTTCGGCAAGCAGCTTCGCCGCATCCTGGTCGACAAGCCAGTCGCCGCCTTTGACTGTGTCATAGTAATGCCAATGCCAATCGTCTTTCTCCACGTTGCCAAGCTGGCCGCAATGCCGCCTTCCGCGGAGCCGGTGTGCGAACGCAGCGGCTGCAGTTTGGATATCACCAGGACGTTCGGTTCGATGCCGTCCGCCCTCATCTGGCGCATCCGCTCGCTACGGAGCATTCCCAACGCTGCGGACAGGCCGGCCGCGCCTGCGCCGACGATCACTGCATCATACATATCTTCAACATGCTTCGGACTCATACCACCGATTCTCGCACAAGGTGTGACCTCGCACGTTCGACGCGGCTGAGGTGGAGGTGCCGGGCCTGCTATCGCTGCTCGGCGATGATCCATCCGGACCGCATGCTGATGCGGCCTTCAAGCTCCAAGGAGCCCAGTTCGCGCATGATTCGCGAGATGGGATATTCTCCCGGATACGTCTTGTCCATTAGATCGAGCAGATCGTCGGCGGAGACGTGGCCGTTTGCTTCGGCGCAAGTTTTAATGGCGGCGAGTATGGCATCGTCGGATTCGTCTGTCGATTCCTGCGGATGTTCGGTGTCATCCGGCAGGTCGACATGTTGCGGGCGATGCGCGCTATGGCATAGTTCGTCGATCTCCGCCAGTGAGCAGATGATGGTGCTTTGCCGTCTTGGATAAGGCGATTGCAGCCGGTGTTATGCGGCATGGTGATGTCTCCCGGCACGGCGAACAGATTGCGGTTGAGTTCGTTCGCCCAGCCTGCGGTGTTGAGCGCGCCGGAACGCGCACGTGCCTGCGCCACGATCAGAGTGGATGACAATGCCGCGATCAGACGGTTGCGCAGCAGGAACCGTCTTGCCTCCGGCACGGTTCCGGGGCACAGTTCGGAAATCAAAGCGCCCGAATGGCTTTCGATCTGCTCGAACAGGTTCTGGTTGCTTTTCGGACCGATATGGTTCAGTCCGCCAGCGAATACGGCGACGGTGCGTCCTGCCAGCGCGGCGCTCATTTCGTCCATGGCTTTGACCGCGCCCCAATGTGCCGCGGCGTCGGTGCCCAGCGCGCCGCCGGATACCACCAGATGTCCGGCACGCGCCATCCGAAGGGCCAATTCGTGGGCGCTTTGCCTACCGTAGTCGCTTACGCCCCGTGAGCCGACGATACCCACCGGCTCGGGGCATGACACCAGCGCCTTCGGATCGCCTTTGCCCCATAGGCAGAGCGGGGAGGCCCAGTCGGTGCGCAGTGAAAGGTCGTTCAGTTGGCTGGGCCAACAGGGGTGATGCGGGGCGATGATCACTGCGTGCCGTCTGCTGTGAACCAGTCTCGCAATGCGTCCGGATCCTTGCTGGGCAACGATGCCAGACGTTGCTGCCATGACACCAGCGAGCCATGGAACGAAGCCATTCCGCGGGCGTTGATGGTGCGTCCCCAACGAGTGACGCCGTTGATGAACGCCGCATCCAATGACGTGCAGGCCGCGGCCGTCACGTTTTCGTGATTGCCAGGGCCGCTGTCAGCGATCAGCTGTAGCGCGCTTGCCGCGGAGCCGGTGCCTTTGACCAGCGCGTACATCATCGCGTCGGCGCTGTCCAGGCAGAAGGTGAGCACCGCGCGGGCCAGGGTCTCGTCGTCGATCGTCACCATCATGCCAGCCTCGTTCTCATGGATATTCCCTGCATCATTTCCTCAGGTCCTGGGGAAGTCTTTCCCGTCAGATCGGATAATGTCCACGCAAGCCGCATGGCACGGTCGGCGCCACGCAGGCTCAGCCGCTCGCTCGCCAAGCGCGGTTGACCAATTCGATGGCCTTGGGGGAGGTGTTGGCTCTCAGCCAGGTGCCGGTAGCCTGCGCGTTGCAGCACCAGCCGAATTCGCGGAACCGTTCCTGCGCCATCTGCCGGGCAACGATGACACGCAGACGTATGGCATGGCTCGAATCGCCGGAGGGAGCGTTCCCCGGACTTATCCGCTCCACCGGAGGCACCTCGATCTGGATGTCGATACGGTCGAGGATCGGTCCGGAAAGCCGGCTGAAATACTTGACGCGGTCCTTTTCTCGGCAGGTGCAGCGCTCGCCGTTGCCGTACGCGTAGCCGCACGGGCAGGGATTCGCCGCCATAATCAGTTGGAAGCGAGCCGGATAGTATGTGGTGCCTTTCGCTCTGGAAATCGCGACATATCCGGATTCCAAAGGTTCGCGCAGCGTCTGCAGCGTACGCGCCGAGAATTCCGGAGCCTCGTCCATGAACAGGATGCCGCGATGCGCGCGGGTGATGGCTCCGGGCTGGGCCAATCCCGCGCCTCCACCCACCAGCGCGGCGGTCGACGCGGTATGGTGGGGCGCCTCGAACGGTGGAACGTCGCTGATTCCGTATCCGGGAAGCGTGCCGCATAACGAACGAATCGAGGCCACTTCAAGCTGTTCCGTCTCGTTCAAAGGACTCATGATGCCGGGAATGCGCGAAGCGAGCATGGTCTTGCCTGTGCCGGGCGGACCGGTCATCATCAGATGATGGCCTCCGGCGGCAGCCACCTCCAACGCCCATTTGGCCGCATGCTGGCCCATCACTTCGCTCATGTCGCCGGGCGGAGGACACATGCCCGTGGCGCCGACATCGTCGTTCACGGCATGCGTGGCTTCGGGAATCCGGTAGTCCGCATCGCTCCCATCAGTTCGATGAGCTCTCCGACATGCCTCACGCCGATCGCCTTGACATCCGGAACGAGACGGGCCTCATCAAGGTTGGCGTAAGGCACGATGATTGTTGCGATTCCCTGCTCCCGCGCATGCAGCATGATGGGCAGCAGTCCGTTGATGGGCAATACGGTGCCGTCAAGATTCACCTCGCCAAGCACGATGGTGCCGGCCAGACAGTCATGGGCGATTGCGCCGGCCGCGCTGAGCACGCTGGCCGCGATGGCCAGATCATGCGAAGAGCCTTTCTTCGGCATGGACGCTGGGGAGAGATTGACCGTGACACGGGTTTCCGGCCATTTGAAACCACTTGCCTGGCATGCCGACTTGACCGTTCGCGCGCCTCGGACAATGAGGTGTCGGGCAGGCCGATGATGGAGAAATAGGGAAGTCCAGGGGATACGAACGCTTGAATCTGGACGATGAAGGCTTTCAAACCGATCAGTCCTACGGAAAGGGCGCTGCCGATGGCCATCAGAACGCTCCCTCGATATGATGCAGCAAAGGTCTGTCTCCCTGCACCACGACGGTGACGACGTCAAAACGCACGCCACTGTTCGGCATGCGGTGCTCCGGCGCCGTCAGCCATTGCACGGCTGCATGGCGCAGATTGATTTGCTTGGAAGCGGTCACCGCCTCCTGAGGGGTGCCGTAGCGCATCGTACGTCTGGTTTTGACCTCGACGAAAACGATCTGGCCCATCGGATTGCGCGACACGACGTCGAGTTCGCCGTATCGGCAATGCCAGTTGCGGTCGAGCGTCCGCCACCCTTGGCTTTCCAACCATGCGGCGGCGTACTGTTCTCCCAGCTCGCCGATCTGTCGGGAACGCAGCGTGCCGTCATGCAGACGCCGCGCTAGGGAATCGAGAATCTGCTCCGGCGGCTGCGTTGGGGCCGGAACATCATGTGATGATGAATGGTTCATGCCCTAGTCCAACAGACAGAAGCCACGCATGACAAGGCCGATAGGCTAATGTGGATAACTTACGTATCTCGGGCGTGTCGTGGATAGTCGGTGGATGAGTCGACGCTATCCACACCTATCCACAACACGATCCAAGGCCTCTGTGCGAAAAGAGTGACCGATGAACGTCAACGACGGGTCAAAGCGGTCAATTCGTCGAGATTGAGTTCGAAGCTCACGCCTCGTTCCTCATGATTCGGCTGATACTGGGTGCTTTCCATCGCATGGCGGACGAACTCGCCGGCGATGTTCGCGGCCTCGGCCAGAGGACGGCCAGCCATCACCGCGCCGCACAGCGCCGACGCGAACGCGTCGCCGGTGCCGTGGGTCATGAACGGCAGCTTGGCATGCGCCAGCTCCTGTTTTCCGGCGACGCCCGTCGAAGCTGACGCCACATAGTTGCGAATCATGCCATCCCCTCGATCGATGCCCTTAAGCACCACGTTCTTCGCGCCGGCGGCAAGCAACGCCCCAAGAATCTCATCCACCTGCGCGTCGTCGATATCCTGGCCTGGATAGTCACGGCCCGTCAAAATGGATGCCTCGGTAAGATTCGGCATCAGCGCATCCGCGCCATCCACCAGCGTGCCCATCGCCCGACACAGCGCAGGAGTGTACGTGGCGTAGATTTCTCCGCCGTCGCCCATCACCGGATCCACCAACCGCAAGGCATGCGGATACTCCGCGTATAGGCGTTTGATGATTGCGACCTGGTCCGCGGAACCAAGAAAACCGGAATAGACGCCATCCAAATCGACGTTCTCCTGACGCCATGCGTCCAGATAGCCGTCCAGAATCTCGGTCGTATCGTGGAACGTGAATACCTCGTAGCGCGTGTGCGCGGAAAACAGCGCCGTCGGCACCGGACAAACGTCGCAGCCGGCCGCCGACAGAATCGGAATGGCCGCCGTCAGCGAACACTTGCCATAACCGCACATGTCATGCACCGCGGCGACGCGCGGAATATACCGCGGATCACGGTCGTACAGAATCTCATCGCTCATATCGGAACCTCTCTTGCGATTTGCCTGCCCATGACTTTAGCCGTTCCCCTGACCTGACGCGCATCCGTTCCTCACGGTGGGTCACCGGCATGCGGGACTTCGGCGTGTCGAATGGTTCCGAATGGTTTTTTCAACGGTTGGGGGAGTATGGGAAGTCAATGATTCCAACGGTTTATAAAGGGGTATAGGCAAGTACGATAACGTTCGGCTTGCGTTGCGCTCGCCGGCCGGTTTATTGTCGCTACCAACACCTGGCCAACCGCCCTACACGGCAGGACGGGTGGCCAACCAAGACGAGAACAACGAACCCTTATCCAAGGAGAGCGCATCATGGCAAACAAGAACTATCGTTTCGAAACCCTGCAGCTGCACGTCGGCCAGGAGCAGGCCGACCCGGCCACCGACTCCCGCGCGGTGCCGATCTACCAGACCACCAGCTACGTCTTCCACAACTTCGACCACGCCGAGGCCCGTTTCGGACTCGCCGACCCGGGCAACATCTATGGCCGTCTGACCAACTCCACCCAGAGCGTGTTCGAGGACCGCATCGCGGCCCTTGAAGGCGGCACCGCTGGTCTTGCCGTCGCGTCCGGCGCGGCCGCCGTGGAATACGCGGTGCGCAACATCACCCAGTCCGGCGACCACATCGTCGCGGCCAAGAACGTGTACGGCGGCACCTTCAACCTGCTGCGCCACACCCTGCCGCGCGACGGCATCACCACCACCTTCGTCTCCGCCGAGAACCCGCAGGAGTTCGAGACGCCATCCAGGAGAACACCAAGCTCGTCTACTTCGAGACCTTCGGAAACCCGACGCCGACCTTCCGGACTTCGAGGCCATCACCGCCATCGCGCACAAGCACCACCTGCCGGTGATCGTGGACAACACCTTCGCATCCCCGTACCTGTTCCGCCCGCTGGAGCATGCGCCGACGTCGTTGTGGAATCCGCCACCAAGTTCATCGGCGGCCACGGCACCACCCTCGGCGGTGTGATCGTGGAAGGCGGCAAGTTCAACTGGGCCGAGATTCCGGGCAAGTTCCCGACCCTGACCGAGCCGGATCCGTCCTACCATGGCCTGAACTTCTACGAGGCTCTTGGTGGAAGCGCCTTCGTGACCCGCGTGCGCGCCATCCTGCTGCGCGACACCGGCGCCACCCTGTCCCCGTTCGCGGCCTTCCTGCTGCTGCAGGGCACCGAAACCCTGTCCCTGCGCGTCGAACGCCACGTCCAGAACGCGCTGAAGGTCATCGACTACCTGAAGACCGTGCCGGAGGTCGAGTCCATCTCCCACCCGTCCATCGAAGGCCGCAAGGACAACGACCTGTACAAGAAGTACTTCCCGAACGGCGGCGGTTCCATCTTCACCTTCGACATCAAGGGCGGCAAGGACGCGGCACGCGTGTTCATCGACAACCTGCACCTGTTCAGCCTGCTGGCCAATGTGGCCGACGCCAAGAGCTCGTGATCCACCCGGCCTCCACCACGCACTCCCAGGAGACGCTGGAGGAGCTCGAGGACCAGGGCATCCACCAGGGCACCATCCGCCTGTCCATCGGACTGGAGAACATCGACGACATCATCGAGGACCTCGAAAGCGGCTTCAAGGCCTTGCGCGAATCCGGTCTGGCCAAGTGACTTTGGTCTGAAACAACTGTCGGGCGGTCCGCTGCACCATGAGAAGGGGGTGTTGCGGGCCGCCCGCTTTGCACTGCGCTTGTAACGCGGATGGGATAAAATTTTCGCTTATTGCGATATGGTATGTCGCAATTTGATACATCGAAAGAAATTCCTTGCGATTTCTTTACAAATCGTAGGAAAAGCAAGATGATTTTGCTATTTTGGTAAAAAGAGAGAAGAAGACTGTATTATGGCGCAGGACGTCAAGAACGATATCAAGAAAGCTATTCAGGTCAACACCATCCCGTTGATCGCCATCATGACCGCGGTCACCACCGTGCTGACCATGTTCGTGAAGATTCCGACCCCGACCCGTGGATACCTCAACCTGTCCGACACGATGATTTTCTTCAGCTCCTATGCGTTCGGCCCGTGGGTCGGCGGCATCATCGGCGGTCTTGGACCGGCGTTGTCCGACCTCATCTCGGGATACCCGCAGTGGGCAATCTTCACCTTCATCATCGACGGTCTGCAGGCGGTGCTCGTGGGTCTGCTGGTCCGTGAATTCAAACCGGCCAACGTCGTCATCGGCTCTCTGGTGGCCGGCGTGTGGAAGGTGTTCGGCTACTTCATCGCCGGCGGCATCCTGTCCGGCTTCGGTCCGGCCCTAGGCGAAATCATCGGCAACTCATTCCAGATGGTTGTCGGCCTGATCGTTGGCTTCGCACTGTTCTCCGCGGTGCGCAAGGCTTATCCGCCGCTGGTGCGACTCGGCAACCTCAGCGTCAAGGCCGGCGAGTGATACATTATTGTCTTGCATAAATAAAGCCCGTGGGTTCACCGATGAACGGCGATTCCACGGGCTTTATTTATACATATTCGTTCATATAGTATCCGTAGTGGCTGTGTTCGCGGCCGGTGCAATGGGCTGATGTGCTGAAAGATATGGAGAAGAGCGCATGATCACGGTACGTGATTTGAGTTGGCAGTATGAGCCATTGGTGGATGGCGGCAAGCCGGTGGATAGCCTCAAGCATGTCAGCTTCGATATCAAATCAGGCTCGTTCGTGGGCGTCATCGGACCGACCGGCGCCGGCAAATCCACCTGTGCATGGCTTTGGCTGGAATCATCCCGAATCTGGCGGACGGCACCATGACCGGACTGGTGGAAGTCAACGGCATGAACACCAGCCGTCATTCCGTATCGGCGTTGTCCGAACGTATCGGCTACGTGCAGCAGGATCCCGAAGCGCAGCTGTTCTGTGCGAGCGTTGAGGATGAGATCGCCTTTCCTTTGGAAACCGCGGCATCGCACCGGACATCATCGACAAGCAGATCGACGTCATGCTCGATCTGGTCGGCATGACCGGCTACCGCAAGCGCGTGCCGACCAGCCTGTCGGGTGGGCAGATGCAGCGTGTGGCCATCGCGGCGGCATTGGCGGCGGAACCGACGTGCTCATCCTTGACGAACCGACTGCGGCGCTCGATCCGGAAGGCAAGCAGGAAGTCTTCGATGTGCTTGAACGCATCCGGCAGACCCGTTCCATGACGGTGATCATGGCGGAACAGGACACGGAGCATATCGCCTATTGGGCCGACCAAGTGTTGTTCATGGTCAATGGGGAATTGGTGCGCAACGGCGACGCCAGCCTGTTCGTCCGTGAAAAAGGACTGCTGGAATCCTCCGGCGTGCAGGTCGCGGACGATCCGCTGCCGCAGGTCAAGGCCGTACAGCAGGGCAAAAAGCATAAGAAGGACAAAAAGAATCAGCCGGAACGGTCCAAGGACGTGGTCATCAGTCTGGACCATGTCTCCTACCAATATGAGCGCGGCGGCAACGCATCGAAAGCTCTGGACGACGTGACGTTCGACATCGAACGTGGCTCATTCATCGGACTCATCGGACGTAACGGCTCCGGCAAGACCACACTCGCCAAACATCTGAACGGACTGATCCGACCCACGCAGGGCACGGTGACGGTGGATGGGCTCGACGCCTCCAAACACAGCGTCGGCGAAATGGCGGCCCACGTCGATTCGTCTTCCAGAATCCCGACCATCAGATCTTCTGCTCCACCACCAAGGAGGAAATCGCATTCGGTCCTACCGCGCTTGGACTGGACGGAGCCACCGTGTTCAAACGCGTCGACGAGATGCTGACGCTGTTCGACCTGCACCGTTATGAAGACGTCTCGCCGGCCACGCTCGGCTACGGCGAACGTCGTGCGGTGGCGCTGTCATCCGTGCTTGCAATGCGCACGCCGATCCTCGTGCTCGACGAGCCTACGGCCGGTCTCGACTACCGTCTCGCAGCACGCTTCCTCGGCACCATCGAGAAACTCAACCAGCGCGGCGTCACCATCGTCATGATCAGCCACGACATGCGCGCGGTATACCGGTACTGCACGCACGTGCTGGAATTGGAGGACGGAAAAGTCGTGCAGTATGGGCCGATCGACAGGTCCGAAGCGGCGCAGAAGCAATCTCGGACCATCCGCAAACCGCGTAAATCCAATGGGCCCGTTTCGGCGACGCATGTGCTGCTGAAAGTCACCAAGCATGAGGAAGGACGACACTGATGGACGCCGATTGTATGTACCGGGCGACGGCTGGCTGCATCGCGCCGACCCCCGTGTGAAATTCCTCATCACCGTGGTCATGTTGGTGTTGTGTCTGGTATGGCGCAACTGGGCGTTCATACTTGACGTTCTGATCATCGAACATCTCATGCTCATCACCGACGGCGTGCCGCTGAAACGCATCGGCTGGGTGTGGAAGATCCTCGCCGTGATCATCGTGTTCATCGTGGTGCTCTGGCCGATTTTCGACCCATCCGGCACGCACGTGCTGTGGCAGTGGGGATGGCTGAAACTCACGCGAGAGAACCTCGTCATGGCCGCGGTGATGGGATTGCGCATTCCGGCGCTCGGATTCGCGTGCTTCCTCACGTTGTTCACCACCAGCCAGACCAAGCTGATCCGAGGGCTCACCTCCCTGGGCATGCCGTACAAGGCCGGACTCACGCTCGCCACCGCGCTGCGCTACATTCCGGTGTTCTTCTCCATCTTCCAATCCGTATCGGCCGCGCAACGGGCCCGCGGACTCGACCTGAGCGGCAAGAAAGACGCCACCGGCAAGAAACGCAACGTATTCGTACGCTTGGTGGACCGGTTCAAATCGTATCTGCCCATCATCATCGCGGTGCTGATCCGCGCCTACAAAATGAGCCAAAGCGTCGGCTGGGCTATGGAATCGCGCGGGCTCAACCTCCAAGGCGTGAGACGCACCTACCGCATACAGCTGAAGATGAGACTCTCCGATTGGATCATCCTTGCGGTCACCGTCGCCGCGACGGCAGGCAGCATCTGGCTGATGCTGTGGCAGTTCTGAGGTAGGCCAATGTTCCAGAACGAACAACGCATCACCATCACCGCACGCGACCTGAAAGTGGTCTCGGCCCTGCAATGCGACGGCCGCATGACCATGCAGGCGCTTGCCGACAAGGTCGGCATTTCCGTATACGCGGCTACGGAAAGCTACCGCAGGCTTACGGAATCCAACATCATGAGCATCGTCCCGGTGTGCAATCCATTGAGTCTGGGCAATTACAGCCAGGTGCTGGTGGGACTTCGCCTCGACGGGAGCAGGGATGAGGCTCTTGCCATGCTCCAATCCATGCCACAGGTCACCTACGTGGTCTGCGCTCTGGGGGATGCCGACATCATCGCTGAGGCTGTGGTGTATTCGGCTGAAGGCATGGATCATTTCCTCAAACATGGTCTGCGCGCGTTGCCGGGATTGTCCCGTCTGCAGGTGTTCTCATGCGGGCGCTGGTGCTTGATGACCACAATGTCAGCGTGGTGAACCGTCTGCTCGCCGCGCATGGCGAAACCGGCTTCCTGACCAAACGCGAGGCGAGTGTCGGCACCGATATTCCCTCGCATCGTCTGGATCCACGGTTCGTGCACACATTCAACGAACTGCAGAAGGACGGCAGGGCCAGCTATGCGTCGTTGGGGGAGCGTCTCGGCGTGACCCATACGGCGATTCGCGGCCGCATCAAAAAACTCGAAGATTCCGGCGTGATGCGCATTATGGCCACGGTAAGCCCCATGCGTTTGGGAGGATTCCGACAGGCATTCCTCGGACTTGGAGTGAAACCTCCATATCGGCTTGACTCCGAACAGCTTCTGGCCATCGACGAAGTGACGTACGCGATGAGTGGTGTCGGATTGAACGGTGCCGATTACCTGATTGAAATCATCGCCGACAACGATGAGGACCTATGGCGCGTGGTGGACGAATCCATTCGCCCATTGCCAGGCGTGGAACAGACCTGGTGGGCGTCCACCGTCAGTGTGGAAAAGGAGTCGTATTGGCTTGAGCCGCCGCACGAAGGCGTATTGCTAGGCGATTGACGATTGCCCGATGCTTGGAACATGGTTTCTGATCATCCAGTTTTCGCTGTTCCCGCGTTGATCTCATACTCAAGGATGAGTCGCGGTTCAGCAGGATTTCAGACCAACGCATGATGCCGTTGACGTCGAATGTTCCGTATGTTGGAAGTAACTTCGCAAAGAAAGGAACTTCCATGGACATCAGGGACGCCATCAAAGCCAATAACACTGCCATTGAAGCCATCGATCTTGTCAAGGACTACGGTTCCGGAAGCAACGCGGTGCATGCGTTACGTGACGTCAATATCGCCTTCGAACAAGGAAAATTCACCGTCATCATGGGCCCTTCCGGCTCTGGCAAATCCACGTTGATGCACACGCTGGCCGGACTTGATTCGGCCACTAGCGGACACGTCATGTTCGACGGCAAGGATCTGACCCGCATGAACGACGACCAGCTCACCCTGCTGCGCCGCCATCAGATCGGTTTCATCTTCCAAAGCTTCAATCTGCTGCCGATGTTTACTGCCGAACAGAACATTCTCATGCCCTTGACCTTGGCTGGAGCGAAACCAGACCGACAGTGGTTGCGTCTGCTGGTGGAAACGCTTGGCCTTAAGGAACGTCTTAACCATCGTCCGAACGAACTATCGGGAGGCCAACAGCAGCGTGTGGCCATCGCGCGAGCATTGATCACCAAACCGAAACTGGTGTTCGCAGACGAGCCCACCGGCAATCTTGACTCTGTATCAAGCGCCGAAGTGTTGAGCTTCCTGAAACGTTCCGTCAACGAACTTGGCCAAACCATCATCATGGTCACGCATGATGCGGTCGCCGCGTCTTACGCCGACCGTGCGCTCGTGTTCGCCGACGGCCAGATCGTGGCGGACGTGAACAAGCCGACAGCAGACCAGATGAGTGAACTGCTGATGAAGGAACGCGAAGCCGCCACAATGAATGTGGCTTCCGTGAGACATTCCCGCTAAACGCACTGTAGAAGCATTCGAAGAAGGAAACAGAATTAACCATGTGGTCCATCACTTTGAAACTCATGCGAAAAACCAAGCGCATGCTCATACCCGCAGGCATCGCATCATGATCGGCACGGCGTTCATCGCCAGCACCTTCCTGTTCGGCAATGCATGAACGACTCCCTGACACGGCAGATGACCGCCATGTTCGGAAACGCCAACTATGCGGTGACCGTCAACAGCTCCGACCTGAGCGATGAGGAACTCAACGAAGCGTACTCCAGCACTGTCGGCGACTTCCATCTCGACCAGATCGCCGGCATCGAAGGGGTTGACGGTGTCCGCGCCTCGGTGGAAACCGGCGTCAGCGTTTCCAGGGGGGACAGCGCCATCAGCGGCGAGATCATCTCTACCGCGGCACAGAAGAACATGCTTCCCGTGAATATTACGGAAGGGGACCAGCCGAAGGACTCCAACGAAGTCGCACTGCCGGAAGACATGGCGAAACAGCTGAACGTCGGCATTGGCGACACTGTAAGACTGACCTCCCAATATGCGGTAGGCACCGATGGCAAAGCCAAAGCGGACAACGTGCGCGTGGTCGGACTCACCTCCGATCCAAACGGCGCCTACTCGTACTATGTGGTGCGATCGTAGGATCCGACAATCTGCTTGCCGCAATGCAGGGAACGGACGATTTCGACACCACCGGAACAACAACGGTATACCTCGACCTTGCCTTGGATGGAAATAGCGTATCCGCAAAAACCATCAACAGTGTGAAAGCGTTGCTGCCAAAGCATTTCGATCTGATGTCGCGACAGCAGGTCAGTGACGAAAGCATCAAATCCTTAACCGGCAACCAAACCAGCATCGTCACCACATTCCTCATGTGCTTCGGCGTGCTTGCCATGTTCGTGGCGGCACTGGTGATCGCCAACACGTTCCAAGTACTCGTGGCGCAACGCCGCCGCACACTCGCCTTGCTGCGCACCATCGGCGCGAAAAAAGGCCAGCTGTATGGTTCCGTGCTGTTCGAAGCGGCAGTGCTTGGCTTCGTCGCATCCGTGCTTGGCGTGGTGCTGGGAAGTCTGCTCATGTGGGGCATGTGCGTCAGCAACATCATGCAAGAGGGTATGCGATTCAATTTCTCTTGGCAGGCCGCGTCATACCTATTCTCTTCGGTATTGTGGTGACGGTGCTCGCATCCCTGGGATCTGCACGTTCCGCTACTGCGGTGACGCCATTGGAGGCATTGCGCCCGATTGAACTGACCGACAACCGTCGTTCCAGCCTCACGCGAGCCATAATCGGTATTCTGATGGTGGTGGTCGGTATCGCCATGGTGATATTTTCCATCTGGCAGGTACAAGCCACCAATGGCGGCGAGAATGCGAGCAGCGATCAATTCACGATGATTCTGCTCGTAGCCATCGCCGGCGCCGCACTGGTGTTCCTCGGAATGGTGGTCACCGCGGTGTTTTGGATGCCGGCCTCATGAAGGGAGTTGGAGCGTTGGCCTCGCTGACAGGCCCTTCCGCAACGGTTGCGCACGCCAACATTCAGAAGAATCCGCGACGCATCGCAGCAACCGGTGCCGCTCTGCTCATCGGCGTCACCCTGGTTTCCACCATCGCAACCGGTGCCGCCAGCGCCAAAGAGACTATGAATGGTGCGCTCGCCACCCGTTATAGCGTCGACATCGTGGCCATGGGCGATGACATCAGCCAGCAAATGGTCAAGGATGTAGCCGACATCAACGGCGTGTCCGACACGTTGTATGCGCCGGCGGTTTCCGTGACCTTGGAGAAAGCGGATGGAATCCAGCCTACGTCCGCATTGCTGGTCGGCGTGAAGAATATCGATCAGGTCAAGCAGGTCATGCGTGCCAACTTGGGTAACGCCTCCATCGACAGTGATGGCGTGCTCATGCCAACATACAATGCGCAAACCGGCAAGGAACTGCAGTTCGCCAATGGTACGGCTGATTTCTCCACCGAATGGAACCAGGACGGCGACGCTACGCGTTCGCTGACATTGCAAGCAAACCAAGCCGACTACCGTCGCGTATCCGCACAGTATGGAGCTGTCGGATTCGTGGATGAAAGCCATTTCACCAATGGTGACCTCGATGCCGCCACCCATGTGCTGCTGGTCAAGGCGGATACTGACAAGTCGGGAGTTTCCGTTGACGGCATCTACAACGACATGCAGGCCGCATTGGAAAAGAGCACTGATGCGACAGTAACCGGACCGATCGCCGAACGCATCGTATGGGCGAAGATGATCGACTCCATGATGATGCTTCTGGTGGGATTGATCGCCGTGGCCGTGCTCATCGCACTTGTCGGCGTGGCCAACACGCTGTCCCTGTCGGTGATCGAACGCACCCGCGAATCGGCCACCCTGCGCGCCATCGGCATGACCCGCGGCCAGCTCAGGGCATCGCTCGCCATCGAGCGCTGCTCATCTCCGTAGTCTCAGGCCTTGCCGGCATACTGCTTGGCACATTGTTCGGTTGGCTGGGCGCATACGTGGTGTTCAGTCTGTACGGCACCGTGGCATTCCCATTCGAATGGGGAATCAACGGCATTGTGCTTGCCGTGGCGGCTGTGGCAGCGTTGCTGGCCAGCATCGCACCTGCCCGTCGGGCGGTCAGGGTGCCGCCAGTTGAGGCGCTCGCAGAAGCTTAGCACCTCAACAGGCGGCCTTCGCGGCAAGCGCTCACCTCACCTACGGGAAGCTACCAGGTTCCCGCTTTACGGTTCGGCCTGTTGAGGCGCTCGCTGAAGCTTAGGCGATAAACGGAATGCTCCTTCGAAAGAAGGAGCATTTTTGTTGCCGAATACGTTTTATGAAGATTTTATACGAGATGGTTTTCGTAGGCGAACACGACGGCTTGGACGCGGTCGCGCGCATTGATTTTCGACAGGATATGCGCGACATGCGTTTTCACGGTAGGCAGGCTGATGAACAGCTTGTCCGCGATCTCCTGATTCGACAGGCCATGCGCGATTTCGATGAGCACCTCGCGCTCGCGGTCGGTCAGTTCGTCCAATTCCGGATCGGTGTACATAGTTGCCGTCGAAGCGGAAGCGGACGTTGCGGAAACGGGCGCTGCGGCGGCCGTTCCTGCGAAATCGCCATCCATCATCTTCTCTATAAGCCGTTTCGTGGCGGATGGCGCGATGATCGCGTTGCTTGGTACACGGTGCGAATCGAATTGAGCAGCGTCTCCGGTTCCGTGTCCTTCAGCAGGAAGCCGGACGCGCCGGCGTTGATCGCGGCCATCACGTATTCGTCCAAATCGAACGTCGTCAGAATGATCACACGGGTATGCGCATCGTCAAGCGCGCTGCCATCGGGTGCGAAACGATGCTGCAACGCGCTGATCCGACGTGCCGCCTCAATGCCGTCCATACCGGGCATACGCACGTCCATCAGCACCACGTCGGGATGCAGCGTCTCCGCCAAAGCCACCGCTTCCGCGCCATCGCGCGCCTGGCCGACAACCGCCATATCCGGTTGCGAGCTGATCACCATCGCGAAACCGGCACGCACCAATTTCTGATCATCGGCAATGACCACACGAATCTTCTGTTCTTCACTCATACTCTCCACCTTATCGGCATCGTTCCGCTCACAGCGCGAAACAAACCCTTAAATCTCCCTGAAAAACTTGAACCGGCTATCGAGACGCGCGCTGCAGCTGCTCCTCCAGCGGTGCTGCGGGCCGCAACTGCAGTTCGTTCGCGCTACCGGCATGAGCGTCATCGCTGAAACCAGTCTCACGAAGCACTCCGAGCAGTTCGCGCATACGCTTAAGCGCGGCGCGCCCCTGTTCTCCGATGGCTTTGAACGCTGCGGAAATCTCGTCGGCGGTAGGCTCCTTGCCTTGTGCTTCGGCAGCGTCCAACATGCGGATACCATCGACGGCTTGACTAATCACGCTGTTCAACGTGGCGGTGACTTCAGCCTGAATGCTGGCACTGATACGGTCGCGTTCCATATTCGCCGCGAGAATACGCTGCTTCTCCTGCTCGGCCACCAGCGCCTCCTCTCGCGCCTGCAACACCAGTGCGTTTGAATCACTGGAGCGAGTCCAACGCGCCCATGCCATAATGCCGGCGCACAGTATCAACACCGCAACCGTATACATAACGCCGGTAAAAAACGCCGCAGTACTGCTTGACGCGGCTGAAACCGGTTTTGTCAAGCCCACGGAAGCGGTGATGGCGCCGAACAAGGTAATGTATCCGTGTTGATCGGCCGCGATTTTCAAGCCCATCAGCACCGAACAGGCGACAGCGGCAGGACCGGTCCAACGCCATGCGTGTTCGCGTCCATACAATACGGCTGAATACAGAGCACACAGCGAAGCTACGATATGTCCAACCTCAATCGATCCCAAAAACACCAATTGCACAACCGACAATACGAACACAATAAGCGCGCAAGTCTCGGGGAACCTGCGTCGAAGGGACAGCGCCAATATGCAGCAGGTAGCGATCGCATGAGAGAGCTGCGCAAGAGGTGAACTATCAAAAAAGAACGTAACCGACATGCGATTCAGCAGCATGACCAATACCACGGCACCAACGGAATCCATGAGCACATAATGGTGCTGCGTCCACGCGGAAACACGTTCCACCCAATTCGGCCCTCGCGAATTGGATGTATTTGCAAGTTCTACGGATTTCAGTTTCAACGATTTGAGCAAATCATGCAGATTGGGTGCGGTGATGCGCAAATGTTGCAGGGCATTCGAACGATGATCGCGACCGGTCGGTTGGTTGGTTTCCTGCGTCCGCTCCGATGCTGATCTGGGATTCGCGCCGATATGTTAACGGCTGTGTGAGGTGCGATTGCTTCGTCGGATAATCTCGCTTTGCTGGATATGGCAGTTGTGTTGCAAGATTCGGACTGTTCCGAGGCATACTGTTCGCCGGTTTCTTCTGTCACCTGTTCTTTACCGCCGTAAGGCAGGGTGGCCATGACTTCGAAGCCTCCGCCGAGTTGAGGGCCAGCCTGCAACGAGCCTCCGGCCGATTCGATGCGTTCTTTCATGCCCAGCAGGCCGTAACCTGGCGTATGCCCGTCGATATTGGCCGCCGCGCCATGACCATTGTCGGTGATGGTCAAAGTGAGCAAACCGTTGTTCCATGACTCTTTAATATGCACATCGACATGCGGCCCCGCATACTTGCGGATATTCGTCAGCGCCTCCTGCACTACATGGTAGGAAGCTATCGAGGCTTGTTCGCCGAGTTGTTCTGGGCTGGCGGTGCCGGTGATATTCCGTCGGATTCGAATGT